>ENA-UOJL01001031-UOJL01001031.1-human-gut-metagenome-genome-assembly--contig:-P47-NODE-1031-length-33561-cov-5.978093_pt1 | contig 33561 bp, 30 predicted proteins | sample MGYA00242347_ERZ723894 | MGnify/ENA metagenome assembly ERZ723894
CACCGCGACCCGCGCCCAGGCTGCGGCCCTCATCATGCGCTACCTCGAGGCGTAAGCAAAAAATAAGACCGGGAGGGGAAACCCTCCCGGTTTTTCAATAGCCTCTTATGGGCAGCGACTCGTCGTCGCTGCCTTTTTCTATCTCGCGGATGACGATGTAATAGCTGTAATCGTCGTTGACGTCCACCTTGACGCGGTCGCCGACGTGGTGGCCCATGATGGCCGCGCCGACGGGCGACTCCTTGCTGATGAGTCCCAGCGGCGCGTTCTGCCGCAGCGTCGTGACCAGCCGGATGTCGCGCTCCTCGTCGTCGTCCTCCATGTAGATCTTCACCCGGTCGAACAGCCCGACCTCATCGCTGCCGGATTTGTCCTCGATGACCTTTGCGGTCTTTATCATGCGGTCGAGATAGCGGATGCGGCTGTCGTTGCGGTTTTTCTCGCGCTTGGCGGCCTTGTACTCGAAGTTCTCGCTCAGGTCGCCGAACGCGCGGGCGACCTTAACGTCGTCTATGAGCTGGGGGCGCAGCACGTTCTGCCGGTATTCCAGCTCCTCCTGCATCTTTTTGACGTCGACTTCAGTCAGTTCGTCGTACAATTGTGAGACTTCCTTTCAAAATAGTGCGCCGCTCAGGCGTCGAACTCCTCGGCAACGTCGCGCAGCAGGCTGCGGACCCTCAGGTGCTGGGGACAGACCTCCTCGCAGTGGCCGCAGGCCATGCAGTCGTTGGGACCGGTGCCGTTTTTGATGAGCTCGGCATAGCGCTCCGAGCTCTGCGGGCGGCCGAACATGACCTTGGAGTTGTAGCAGGAGAAGAAGGAGGGGATGTCGATGCCCATCGGGCAGCCGGAGGTGCAGTAGCGGCAGGCGGTGCAGGGGATGGCGCCCTTGCCGCGCAGCGTCTCCGCCACCTTGCGCACGGCGGCGAGCTCGGTCTCGTCCAGCGGGCGGAAATCCGACATCGTGGCGAGGTTGTCGCGCATCTGCTCTATGCTGCTCATGCCGGAGAGCACCATGTAGACGTTCTCAAAGCCCTCGGCAAAGCGCAGCGCGTAGCTCGCGTGGCTCCCGCCGCCCAGCGCGTCGAGTATCGCACCGGCGTCCGCGGGCAGCTCAGAGAGCGCGCCGCCCTTCACGGGCTCCATGACCGAGACGCGCTTGCCGTGCTTCACGCAGACCTCGTAGCACTTGCGGCTCTCGACGACGGGATCCTCGTAGTCGAGGTAGTTGAACTGCAGCTGCACGAACTCGAGCTCCGGCTGCTCGGTGAGTATGCGGTCGAGCACTTCGGCCTTGTCGTGGAAGGACATGCCGAAGTGGCGCACCCGGCCCTCGCGCTTGAGCTGGGGGATGATCTCAAACGCGCCGCAATCGCGGTACAGGTCGTAGCGCTCGCCGCTCATGGCGTGGATGAGGTAGTAGTCGAAGTAGTCGACGCCGCAGCAGCGCAGCTGCTCTTCAAAGAGCGGCAGCACGTCCTCGCGCGTCTTGAAAAAGCCGGCGGAGAGCTTGTTTGCCAGCACGAAGCTCTCGCGCGGATAGCGCGCCGCGAGGCAGTCGCGTATGGCCGTCTCGCTCTTGCCGTCAATGTAGCCGTGGGCTGTGTCGAAGTAGGTGAAACCGGCGGCGAGGAACTCGTCTATCATGGCGTTGAACTGTTCCTTGTCAACCTCGCCGTTGACCATGGGCAGGCGCATGGCGCCGAAGCCGAATCTTTTCATGTCAGGCCTCCTTAGTATTGTGTGCGGCCGGGGCGGGGACTATCTCGCGCACGGTGAGCACGCCCCCGGCCACGGAAAAGCGGATGTCATAGCCCGCAAAGGTCATGCCGTAGACCCTGTCGGGCGCGGATTGATACGCCGGGCGCGGGTCCTCGGCGAGCACCGCAAGCGCGGCGGCGCGCTTGCCCTCAGGCAGCACGGCCAGCAGCTCGTCGCTGCACTGTACCTCGACCTCCCGCTCCCAGCCCGCGCGGGCGATGCCGCCCGAGGCGTCCGGGATGCAGTCGGTGTACGGCGCGTAGGGCTTGATGTCAAACACGGGGGTGCCGTCCATGAGGTCGGCGCCGAGGATGTGCAGCACGGGGCCGTCCGGCGTGTGCAGGTCGATGCCCGCAAGGCGCACGCAGGAGAGACCGAGGGGGTTCGGCCTGAAGGGCGAGCGCGTGGCGAAAACTCCCCGGCGCTCGTTGACGCCGAGCCTCGGCGGGCGCACCGTGGGCTGCCAGCCCTCGCGCAGATTGCCCGAAAACTGCCAGATGAGCCAGATGTGCGAGCAGTCCTCAAGCCCGCGCAGGGCGTCCGGATTGCGGAACTCCGGCGTGAATACAATGTCCGCCTCCAGCTCCGGCACGACGCCGCTTTGGCGGGGTATGCCGAATTTGCTGGAAAAATCGCTCTTCACATGGGCTATGGCGCGCAGGGTCATCTCGTCTGCCAAAGGTGCATCCCTCCCAAGCGGGATTATAGCGCTTTTGGAGCTGAAACTCAAGCAAAGGCGCATAACTATTGACATTTTCGTCCTGCGTGTTATCATGTTACGCGGATTTTGAGTGGGGAGGCTGCGCTTTGAAGAGCGCTACTGCGTTTTTCCGCCGCGAGCCGGTGCTGGTGATATCGGCCGCCGCGGCGCTTTTGTCCATGCTGGCGGTCCCGCCCGGGCCGGGGTATGCGGACTACATAGACCTGCGGGTGCTCTGCCTGCTGTTCTGCCTGATGGCGGTTGTGGACGGGCTGAAGGGCTGCGGCCTCTTCGCCGTTCTGGCGCAGCGGCTGCTCTCCGGGCGCGGGAGCCTGCTGCGGGTCACGCTGATACTTGTGCTGCTGCCGTTTTTCACCTCCATGCTCGTGACGAACGACGTGTCGCTCATCACCTTCGTGCCCTTTGCTGTGCTGATTCTGAACGCGATAGGCCGGACGGACCGGCTGATACCCTTCATCGCGCTCCAGACCATCGCGGCGAACCTCGGCAGCATGGCGACGCCGGTGGGCAACCCGCAGAACCTCTTTATATACGCGCGCTACTCGGTGCCGACGGGCGAGTTCTTCGGCGCGGTGCTGCCTATTGCGCTCGCGAGCCTCGTGCTGCTGGTGCTGGCCGTGGCCTTCGGACCGAAGGGCGGCATTGAGGTCCACTTCGGCGAGAGGGCGGAGATAACGCACCACAAGCGCCTTGCGCTGTGCATAGTGCTGTTCGTGTTCTGCCTGCTCGCGGTGCTGCGCGTGGTGCACTACGGGGCCGTGACGGCGGTGGTGTTCCTGACGCTGCTGCTGGCCGACCGCGCGGCGCTCAAGCAGGTGGACTACTGCCTGCTGCTGACCTTTGTGTTCTTCTTCATCTTCGCCGGGAACATAGGCAACATCCCGGCGGTGAACGACGCGCTCTCCGCAATGCTGGACGACAGCTCCTTCTTCACCAGCCTGCTGGCGAGCCAGGTGATAAGCAACGTGCCCGCCGCCGTGCTGCTCGCGGGCTTCACGAGCGACTGGAAGGGCCTGCTCCTGGGCGTGGACGTCGGCGGCCTCGGCACGCTCATCGCCTCGCTCGCGAGCCTCATCTCCTTCAAGCTCTACTGCGCCACGCCGGGCGCCCGGGCAGGGAAGTACCTGCTCTGGTTCACCGCCGCGAACGTCGCCGCGCTCATCGTGCTCATACCGCTGTCGCTGCTCTTGCTCTGATGCGAAAAACGGGAGACCCGAAAAGGGCCTCCCGCTTTTGCTTTAACTGCGCTCACATCCCAGCAAGCTCCGCGAGGTCGCGGGCGGTGTCCACGTCGGCGAGCTCCTCCGCCGGGGCCTCGACGAGCAGCAGTGCCTCCGGGTGCCGCCTTATCACCGCCGAGCCGCCGCGGTCGCCCTCGAGCGCTAGCAGCTCAGGGAAAAACCGCGCGGGAAAGAGGCAGGGGTTCCCGCGCACGCCGCCGTGGGCGAGCGCCGCGATGCGCTCGGGCTGCTCCAGCCAGGCGTCGATGAGCCGCGCCACAGTCTCGCGCCGCAGCAGCGGCTGGTCCGCCGTCATGAAGAGCGCCGCGGCGCAGGGCCGCACGGCCTCCAGCCCCAGCCGCACCGTCAGGCTAGCGCCGCGCTCCGGCTCGGCGTTTATCACGGGAGTGAAGCCGAATTCCTCCGCCAGAGAGAGCCCCTCGCGCCGCGCCGTCACCAGCGCGACTGAGCCGAGACGCTCCGCAGGCACGGCCTGCGCCGCCCGGCGCAGTAGGCTCACCCCGCCGAGCTCCGCCGAGAGCTTGTCGCCGCCGAAGCGCGAGGAAGCGCCCGCTGCCATGAGCACACAGCCTATGCCATGTTCATCCAAACGCCGCGCCTCCCCTCGAAATTTATGCAACAAGTATATGCCGCATGGCAGCGCCGAGTCAAGGGTTGCAAATGACTTGCGCAGCGGCCGCACTGCGTCTATAATAAGGGGAAAGAAGGGAGGCGCAGTATGAGCTACGTAGGAAAACGTGTACCCCGGGTGGACGCCCCCGACAAGGCGGCGGGCCGGGCCAAGTACACCGCCGACCTCTGCGGCAAAAACGCGCTTGTGGCCAAGGTGCTGCACGCGCCGCACGCCCACGCGCTGGTGAAGAGCATAAACACCGAGACCGCCCTCAAAGTCGAGGGGGTCGAGGCCGTTTTCACCTGCTTTGACGTGCCGAAGAACTACTTTCCAACCGCCGGCCACCCCTGGTCGACGGACATCGACCACCAGGACATAGCCGACCGGCTGCTGCTCACCGACCACGTCCGCTTCTGGGGCGACGACGTGGCGGTCGTCGTCGCCACGGACGAGCTCGCGGCGAAAAAGGCGCTGCGGGAGATAGAGGTGGAGTATGAGGAGCTGCCCTTCGTCCTCGACGTGCAGGAGGCGATGCGCGAGGGCGCGCCGCAGCTGCACGAGGGCTTTGAGCACAACGTCCTCGGCCACAGCAGCATCCGCACGGGCAATTACGCCGAGGCCATCAAGGAGCCGGGGCTCATCAAGGTCGAGGGCTGGTACGACACGCCCACCGTCCAGCACTGCCACATCGAGAACCACAACTGCTGGGCCTATATGGAGAACGGCCGCGTGGTCGTGGTCACCTCGACGCAGATACCGCACATCGTGCGCCGCATCGTCGGCCAGGCCCTGGGCATGCCCTGGGGCGAGGTACGCATCATAAAGCCCTACATAGGCGGCGGCTTCGGCAACAAGCAGGACGCGCTCTATGAGCCGCTCTGCGCCTGGCTGACGACCCAGCTCGGCGGCCGTACCGTCAAGATCGAGTGCAGCAGGGAGGAGACCTTCACCTGCAACCGCGTCCGCCACGCCATACGCAGCCACATTATTTCCTGGGTGCGGCCTGACGGCACCTTCGCCGCGCGCAAGCTCGAGTGCTGGTCGAACCAGGGCGGCTACGCCTCGCACGGCCACGGCATCTGCGCCAAGGGCATGAACTCCTTCCCGCAGATCTACCCCTGCGAGAACCTGGAGTGCGACGCCTGGACGGCCTACACCAACCTCCCGCCCGCGGGCGCGATGCGCGGCTACGGCATACCCCAGGCCACCTTCGCGGGCGAGGCGCACATAGACGACGTGGCCAAGGCGCTCGGCATGAGCCCCATCGAGCTGCGCCGCAAGATAGCCATGCCGAAGGGCTACCGCGACGAGTATTCCAAGAACGTGAACTGGAGCGACAGCTTCCGAGCCTGCATGGAGGCGGGGGCCAAGGCCACGGATTTCGAGCGGCTGTATGCGGAGTATTCCAAGCCCCAGACGGGCAATATCCGCCGCGGCGTGGGCATGGCGCTATATTGGTACAACACCGGCGTGTGGCCCATTTCGCTGGAGAGCTCCTCCTGCCGCATGGTGCTCAACCAGGACGGCTCCGTGCAGGTGCAGACCGGCGAGACGGAGATCGGCCAGGGCTGCGACACGGCCTATGCGCAGATGACCGCGGACGCCGTCGGCATCCCGGTGGGGAGCGTGCACGTCGTCTCGACCCAGGACACGGACGTGACGCCATACGGCAGCGGTGCCTACGCCTCGCGCCAGACCTACGTCGGCGGCTTTGCCATCAGCAAGACCGGCGCGCTGCTCAGGGAGAAGATACTCGACTACGCCCACAAGCTCACGCGGATGCCGGTGTCGAACCTCGACCTGCGCGAGGGCCGCATCGTCCGCACGACGGACGGCGAGCAGCTCATGAGCCTCGCCGAGCTCGCTACGGAGGCGCTCTATTCGATGGAGGACAGCCGCCACATCACCGCCGAGGCCACGGCGCAGATAAAGTCCAACGCCTACTCCTTCGGCTGCTCCTTTGCGGAGGTCGAAGTGGACATGAGCCTGTGCAAGATAAAGGTCCTGCGCCTCATGAACGTCCACGACTGCGGCAAGCTGGTGAACCCCCAGCTCGCGGAGGCCCAGGTGCACGGCGGCATGTCGATGGGCCTCGGCTACGCCCTCGCTGAGAAGCTGCTCTTCGACGAAAAGACCGGCAGGCCGCTCAACGGCAACCTGCTCGACTACAAGATACAGACCTTCACGGACCACCCGAGGCTCGAGGCACTGTTCCTCGAAAACGCCGAGCCCACCAGCCCCTTCGGTACCAAGGCCCTCGGCGAGCCCCCGGCCTGCCCGCCCGCTCCGGCGATACGCAACGCCGTCATGCAGGCCACGGGCATAGCCTTCAACGCGATACCCATAACGCCCGAGGCGCTCTTCCGCGCCCAGGAAGGAGGCGAGGCGGATGTATGACATAAAAGCGCTGTACGAGGCCCGCACCGTCGCCGAGGCGGTGGAGCTGAGGCTCGCGCACCCCGAGGCCGTCGTCATCGCGGGCGGCTCGGACGTGCTCATAAAGCTGCGCGAGGCCAAAATGTCCGGTGCGGAGCTCATCTCCATCCGCGACATCGCGCCTCTCCGCGGCGTGAGCATGGACGCCGCCGGGACGCTCAAAATCGGCCCGCTGACCACCTTCGCCGAGCTCACGGCCGACGCGCTCATCCGCGAGCACGTCCCCACGCTGGGCCAGGCGGCGGACGAGGTGGGCAGCCCGCAGATACGCAACATTGGCACCGTCGGCGGCAACATCTGCAACGGCGTCACCTCCGCTGACACGGCGCCGACCCTCTTCGCCTTCGACGCCGAGGTCGAGCTGACCGGCCCGGAGGGCACACGGCGGCTCGCGATAGCGGACTTCTATCTCGGCCCCGGCCGCACAGACGTGCGACCCGATGAGCTGCTGACCGGTATATACATCCCGCGCGAGAGCTGGGAGCGCACAGCCGGACGCTACATCAAATATTCCATGCGCACGGCGCTGGACATCGCGACGCTGGGCTGCTCCGTGAACGTCCGCCTCGCGCCGGACCGCGAGAGCATCGAGCGCGTGCGCATAGCCTACGGCGTGGCCGGGCCGGTGCCCTGCCGCTGCCCGGAGGCGGAGGCCGCCTTCGCCGGCGCCCCCTGCACGGACAAGACGGCCCGCGCCTTTGCCAGGGCCGCGGTGGCGGAGATAAACCCGCGCGACTCCTGGCGCGCCAGTAAGGCGTTCAGGCAGCACATAGCGGTGGAGTGCGCATACAGGGCCCTGCGCGAGAGCGTGGAGAGAGCGGGAGGCGCAATATGACAGAGCGGCAGTATAAGCACATACGCTGTACGATAAACGGCAGAGCGGTGGATAAGATGGTGGACATCCGCGCCTCGCTGACCGACCTCCTGCGGGACGACTTCTCGCTCACCTCGGTCAAGAGCGGCTGCAACGTGGGCGAGTGCGGGGCCTGCACGGTGCTCATCGACGGGGAACCGTACAACTCCTGCATCTACCTCGCCGCCTGGGCGGACGGGAAGGACATCCTCACCGTGGACGGCCTGACGAACCCGGACGGCAGCCTCTCGCCATTGCAGCAGGCCTTTGTGGAGGAGGCCGCGATACAGTGCGGATTCTGCACGCCGGGCCTCATACTCTCGGCGCAGGCGCTGATAAACCGGGGCCGCGACCTCACGGACGAGGAGCTGCGAAAGCAGCTTGCCGGTCACCTGTGCCGCTGCACGGGCTATGAGAACATCTTCCGGGCCGTCCGCCGCGCGCTGGACGAGAGCCTGGGCAAGTGAAATAAGACGCAAAAAGGGGGCTCCGAGAGGAGCCCCCTTTTGTCGTGCATATTCGGTTTACCGCTTGTTGGACCTTCTCCAGATCTTCTGCTCCTCGGCGGCCTTGATGAGCTCGTCGCGGAAATCGGGGTGGGCGAGGGAGACTAGGCTCTCGGCCCGCTCCCAGGTGGTGCGGCCCGCGAGGTTCGCAACGCCCTGCTCGGTGGCGACGTAATAGGCCTGGCTGCGCGGGGAGGTGACGATCTCGCCGTTGAAGTGCGGCACGATGTTGGAGGTGCGCACGCCGTCCTTGCCGACGCGGGAGGAGGCCACGCAGATGAAGCTCTTGCCGCCCTTGGACATGGCCGCGCCGGTGAGGAAGTCCACCTGGCCGCCGGTGCCGGAGATGTGGCGGAGACCGGCGCTCTCGGAGTTTATCTGGCCGTAGAGGTCGATGGAGACGCAGCTGTTGAGGGAGATGAAGTTGTCCATGGACGCGATGACGGCGGGGTCGTTGACATAGGCTATGGGCAGCGCGATGACGCCGGGGTTCTCGTCCAGCCAGTCGTAGAGCGCCTGGGAGCCGGTCGCAAGACCGAGCACGCCCTTGCCGGGGAAGATGTTCTTGCGCTTGTTTGTGAGCTTGCCGGCCTTGTAGAGATCCAGGAAACCGTCGGTGCAGAGCTCGGTGTGCATGCCGAGGTCCTTGAGGTCGCTCTGCGCGATGATGGAGCCCAGCGCGTCGGGCGTGCCGCCGATGCCGAGCTGGAGCGTCGCGCCGTCGACGAGGTAGGGGATGATGTTATGCGCGATCTGTATGTCCTCGGGCGAGGGCTTCTTGGCCGGGACGGTGGGCGCCGGGCCGTGCTCGCACTCGACGACCATGGTGACGTCGGAGATGTGGATGGACTCGTTATATGCGCCGTAGATCTTCGGCAGCTTGTCGTTGACCTCGATGACTATGGCGTCCGCGCGGCCTATCATGTCCAGCGCCGTGCCGGCGGAGAGGGAGAAGTTGAAATAGCCGTGCTTGTCCATCGGCGTGGCGCAGACATAGGCCACGTTGACGTGCAGGAATTCTCTATGATACCAGGCCAGGTTGCGGAAGATCATGGGGGAGAAGTAGGCCTGACCCTTGTCGAGCAGCTTGCGCTCGTAGCCGGAGCAGTGCCAGGCGTTGTAGCAGAAGTGCTCGCCGCTGGGGTCGCACTCGGCGACCTCGATGGGGCCGTACATGATCTGGCCGCGGAACTTGACGTCAAAGAGCTCGTCGCGCCGCTTCGCCAGGGCCTTGTCGCACTCCACGGCGAAGGTGGTGCCGTTGCCGTATTCGACCCAGTCGCCGCTCTTGACGAGCTTAGCAGCATCCTCGGGCGTGCCGAGCTTGGATTTGTATTCGCTTATGAAGTCCATATCTCATCCTCCGTATGTTGATTTAATCGTACTTCACCTTATTATCGCATGAAACCGCCCCAAAGGCAAGGGCATGATGCAGATAAAAACAGTTGGACACGCCATATAACAGTAAAAAGGCGGCGCTGCGGCGTCGCCTTTTGTTTTGGGAAAACGCTTTAAACATGGGCCGGTTTGCGATATAATCAGGTCAGAGGTGAAATAAATGCTCAATTTTGAACTTTATATACCCACCAAGCTCTACTTTGGACGCGGGCAGTGCGGCAGGGTGGGGGAGATCGCGGCGGGGCGCGGGTTCAGGCGGGCGCTCATATGCTACGGCGGCGGCAGCGCGGTGCGCTCGGGGCTGCTGGAGCGCATAAAGACGTCGCTGGACGCGGCCTGGGTGGAGTATGACGAGTTCGGCGGCATCCAGGCCAACCCCACCGCGGAATGCTGCGCCAGGATGGCCGGATTCGCACGCGAGCGCGGGAGCGACCTGCTGCTTGCCGTCGGCGGAGGCAGCGTCATCGATACGGCCAAGATGGCCGCGCACTGCGTCCGCACCGGACGCGACCCCTGGGACTACACCGAACACCGCGCCGAGCCCACGGACAGCCTGCCCGTAGGCGTGGTGCTTACGATCGCCGCGACCGGCAGCGAGACCAGCGACAGCGCCGTGCTCACGAACACGGCCACCGGCGTCAAGCGCGGCCTCAGCAGCGAGAAAAACCGCCCGCTCTTCGCGATAATGGACCCTGAGCTCACAATGACGCTCCCGCCATACCAGACGGCCTGCGGCATAGTGGACATACTCATGCACACAATGGAGCGCTACATGTGCACCAACCCGGATAACGAGCTCATCGACCGCATCTCCGAGGGCCTGCTGACCTCGGTCATAGACGCCGGACGCCGGGTGATGGCAGAGCCGGCGGACTATGAGGCCCGCGCGACGCTGATGCTGGCGGGCAGCCTCTCGCACAACGGACTGACTGGCGCGGGCCGGGCCTGCGGGCTCTGGGCGCACAAACTTGAGCACGAGATGAGCGCGCTGGACGACCGCATCGCCCACGGCGCGGGGCTGGCCGTGGTGTGGCCGGCGTATCTGGAGTTCTTCGCCCGCCGCGGCCTGTTCACGGAGCGGCTGGAGCGCTACGCGGAGAAGATCTGGGGAGAGCGCACCGTTGAGGGCGGCATAGAGGCCACGCGCGAGTATTTCCGCAGTCTCGGGATGCCTGAGCGCCTCTCGGACTTCGGGCTCACGGCGGAGGACGCGGAGTATATGAGCTGCCGCTGCACGGACGACGGGAAAAAGACCTTCCCGAGCGTCTTACCCCTCGGCCTGGAAGAGGTGCGCGAGATCTATTCCCTCTGTCTCTGAGCGAAATATCCCCGCGTGAGCCTTGCGGCCTCGCCGGAGAGCAGAAAGAGCGAGATGAGGTTTGGCAGAGCCATTAGGGCGTTGAGCAGATCGGCAATCTCCCAGATCATGCTCCGCGCCCCTGCCGCGCCCAGCACGGCGGAGAGGGCGTAGAGCAGCACAAAGCCTCGCGCCGAGCGTCCGCCGAGCAGAAAACCGCAGCAGCGCAGCCCGTACATGCCCCAGCCGAGCAGCGAGGAGAGCGAAAAGAGCAGCATGCACGCGGAGAGTATCGCCGCCGCGCCCGCCCCGCCGAACACGCCCGCAAAGGCCGAGACGCACAGCGAGAGCGTGGCCGGAGTGCCGTAGGGTATGGCGGCGCCGGAGCAGAGTATCGCGAGGCCCGTCAGCGTGCATACGATGATGGTGTCCGCAAAGACCTCGAATATGCCGAAAAAGCCCTGCCTCACCGGGTCGGTCTCGCTGCTGGAGGCGTGGGCTATGGGCGCGGAGCCGAGCCCTGCCTCGTTTGAGAACACGCCGCGGCGCACGCCCCAGCCGATGCACGCGCGCAGCCCTATGCCGCCGCAGACCGCCTCGGGCCTGAAGGCGCTGACGAGGATATCCCGCAGCACACCGGGTAGCCTCCCCGCGTTCGCCGCGATGACGGCGAGGCAGGCGAGGATATAGATGAGCCCCATGAGCGGCACCAGTGCCTCGCAGACGCGCCCCAGCCGACTCATGCCGCCGGAGAGGACATAGAGCGCAAAGAGCGCCACCAGCGCCCCGGCCGCAACGGCAAATATGCGCCGCTCGGCCGGCAGACCGGGCAGCAGCTCCATCGCCAGCGTGCGCGCCGCGCCGGATATCTCCGCGCCCTGCACGGCGCTGCCCATGCCGAAGGCCGCCAGAGTCCCGAAGAGGGCAAAGGCCCTGGCCAGCGGCATGAACCGCGCGCCGAGGCCGTTCTTGATGGTGTACATCGGCCCGCCGAGCCACTGGCCGTCCTCTCCGCGCTCGCGGAAGCGCACGGCGAGCGTTACCTCGGCAAACTTGGTTGCCATGCCGAGTATGGCCGTCAGCCAGAGCCAGAAGAGCGTGCCCGGCCCGCCGAGGGCTATCGCCAGCGCCACGCCCGCGATGTTCCCGGTGCCGACCGTGCCCGCCAGCGCGGCGCAGACGGCCTGCACGGGCGTCACCGCGCCCTTCGCCGCGCCCTCGCGCGAGAAAACGCCGCCCAGCGTCCGGCGCATCGCCTCCGGAAAGTGCCGGAGCTGCACAAAGCCGCAGCGGACGCTCAGGAATATGCCCGCGCCCGCGAGCAGCGCCGCCATGGGCGCGCCCCAGAGCGCCGCCGACGCGGCGGATATGAAAGCCTGCAAAAGCCTCGCCTCCCGTAAAGCTTACGCCCGTCCCCGGCGCGGCATGACTTGGGAGCGGGGGAGAGGAGCATACAGCTTGGATAACGAACTGGAACTGACAAAAAAGCGCCTTGCCGAGCTCTCGCGCCGCGCCTATGACCGCGGAATATGCACGTTCTCGGAGTTTCTCACGCCCGGCGAGCAGACGGAGCTCGGCCGCATGCACCTTGCCGAGCCCTGCGTGCTGGACGGCGGCTACTCCGAGGCGGAGCGCCGCGCGGCGGTGTTCGGCGGCGAGCGCGCGCCCATCTGCTGCCTCGAGATAGCGCCCACCGCGCCGAAATTTGCCGAGGAGCTGACGCACCGTGACTACCTCGGCTCGCTCATGGGCCTCGGCCTGCGCCGGAGCGTACTGGGCGACATCGTGCTCGCGGAGGGCCGGGCCTATGTGTTCTGCCTCGAGAGCGTGGCGGGCCACATCGAGGACGGCCTCACGCAGGTGCGCCGCACCAACGTCCGCGTCAGGCGCGCTGAGAACCTGCCCGAGAGCGTCACCGCCCCGCCGGAGGAGACGACGCTGACCGCCGCGTCGGAGCGACTGGACGCGCTGGTCTCCGCGGCGTTCAACCTCTCCCGCGCCGAGAGCGCCAGGCTCTTCGAGGCCGAGCGCGTGTTCGTGAACGGCCTGCCGGCGCACTCCGCCTCCTCGCGGCCCGAGGAGGGAGACATGGTGTCCGTGCGCGGCCTGGGGCGCTTCCGCTTCGAGGGCGCGCTGGGCGAGACGCGCAAGGGCCGGCTGCGTGTGAGCCTGCGCATATACGGAAGATAGGGGGAGCCCATGAGCTGCGACCTGCACACACATTCCACCTTTTCGGACGGCACCTGCACGCCGGAGGAGATAGTCTCCGCCGCCGAGGCCCTGGGCCTCACCGCCGTGACGCTCTGCGACCACAACGACGTGGACGGCCTGCCGCGCTTTCTGCGCGCCGCGGAGGGCAAACGTACCGCCGCCGTGCCGGGGACTGAGATCACAACGGTGTTCGAGGACGCCGAGCTGCACATCGTGGGCCTCTTTGTGCCCGAGAGCGGTTACGGCGCTGTCCGGGCGCTCACGGAGCGGATGCGCCGCAGCAAGGCGGAGAGCAATCTCGCGCTGGAGCGGAGGCTGAACGCCGCAGGGTATCCGGTGCATCTGTCGGATATAAGGGCGGCGCACCCGGACGCGGCGATAAACCGCGCGCACTTTGCCGCGGAGCTGGTGCGCCTGGGCTATGTGAGCTCCATCACCGAGGCGTTCAAGACGCTGCTGGCCCCCGGCGCGGGTTTTTACGTGCCGCCGGAGCGCACGGACGCCTTTGAGGCCATAACTCTGCTGCGCGGCATCGGCGCGGTGCCGGTGCTGGCGCACCCGCTGCTCAAACTGGACGCCGCGGGGCTGGAGCGCTTTCTGCCGCGCGCGGTGGAGTGCGGCCTGCTGGCTATCGAGACACGCTATCCGCTCTTTGACGCAGCGGACGAGCGCACGGCGGACGCGGCGGCGGAGAAATACGGCCTGATGCCGAGCGGGGGCAGCGACTTCCACGGCGAGAACAAGCCGGACATCCGCCTCGGCACCGGCCGCGGCGCGCTGAACGTGCCGGACGAGTGGTATGAGGCGCTGCGCGAGGCGGCGGAAAAAGCCTGACGGGGTCTCCAAATCGGAGACCCCGCCTTTTTCATATGCCCTTGTATTTCTTGCGCGTAGCCATGCCGCCCCGGATGTGCCGCTCGGACTTGTTCTGGTCGAGCAGCTTGCGGACGTCGTTGTAGAGGTCCGGGCTGATGCCCTCCAGCCGCTCGGTTATGTCCTTGTGTACGGTTGACTTGGAGACGCCGAAAGCTTTGGCGGCGGCTCGGACGGTGGCGCGGTTTTCGGTAATGTACTCCGCGAGCTTGACGGCCCGCTCCTCGATGTCAGTCTTCATTTTCACCACTCCCGGCTTGTCGTGGTGAATTATATGAAGCTGGATATGCCACTTATGCTTACGACAGTTTTCCGCCCTCCGCCCGGCGGGTCACGACTCGAAGAAGGAGTCAAGCCTCGCCCAGTCCGTGCCCGCGTGGAGGTAGTAGTATTCGGCCCAGAGGTCCGAACTGATGAACAGGGGCCTGAACTCGACTATGTCGTCGTAAAAGCCCACATATATCTGACCGCCGGGCGCGTCGAAGATGACGACCCTGTGCCGAACTCCGTCGAGGTCAAAGTCATATTCTTCGGTGAGCTCCATGAGCTCCAGAGAGGCGACGTAGTCCTTGAGGCCCTCCGGGTCGGTGCACGAGCCGTCGCTGACCGTATAAAGCGACGTGTCCTGACCACCAAATATGAGCTCTTCCCCCGTGCCGCCTCCGTAGGCAAAGGCTATATGCCCGCAGCCGAGGATGAGGAAAAAGGCCGCAAACCCTATGAGCAGCGCGCCGGAGCGCTTTGCGGCGGGTTTCATTATCTGACGGAGCCGGTAGCGCAGGGAGGAGGCCCGGGCCGAGAGACAGGTCGTGAACCCGCGCTCGTCTCCGGCGGAGCTGAGTATGAGGTCGGCGTAGCGCCGCCGCTCCGCCTCGTCGGCGCCCAGGGTCACGGACTCGTCGCAGCTGAGCTCGATGTCATCGGCGCTGCGGCGCATGGCCAGCCAGACCAGTGGGTCGAACCAGAAGAGCGCCGTCACGCTCACCAGCGCCAGCTTGGAGGCCGCGTCGCAGCGCGCGATGTGTTCGGCCTCGTGCGTGAGCACCAGACGAAGCTCCTCATCCGTATAGTCCCGCACCGGCAGCACGACCACCCTGTTTCCGGCAAAGAGGCCTATCGTCAGCGGCGTCGCTGCCTCTCTCGAGCGATAGAGCGGCGGCCGGTTCCTGTTCGGACAGACCTGCCCGAATACCTCATCCCAGAGCGGGACTTTGAGCTTTTCGGCGTTTTTCAGCACTCGGCGGCGAAATAGCAGATGCTCCGCCGTTTTCCATGCCATGATGAGCAGAAAGCCCGCGAACCATACGCCCAGCAGCGCCGACATCAGCCCCTCGCTTGTCTTGATAACCAGCAGCGGAGCCGGCAGCCGCATGTTGTCTCGTGCCAGAATGTACAGCACGTTAGGCACCAGCCATAGCGCGCCGCAGGCCCAGGAGCTGATGCGCCGCCGCAGCCAGGGCATCAACAGCGCGAGGAGCACGTAGTATACCGTCAGCGACACGGCTACGGAGAAGAGGCTGATGAACAGCATCGGGTCCGCCTCGTTCCCCAGCATCAGTCGTGATATTGCGCCTAAGATGAGCAGAACGAAGGGCAGCGCGCCGTAGTAGGAGAAGGAAGCATACACCTTCCGCCCGTCCTTTTCCCTGCCGCGAAGCCCCAGCCGTATGCTCCAATACGATATCAGCCCCAGAACAAGGCCGAACATCGCAGCTATGATCATGCGCTGTATCATGGCGCTGTCCATCGCTCACCCTCCGAATGGTTTACATAATGCATTATGCCGCGTCGCCCGCTGTGCTGTCGTCGAAAAAGGAGTCGAGCCTCGCCCAGTCCGTGCCTTTGGGGAGGTAGTAGTAGACGATTCGATGGCTGCCGGGGCCGAGATATTCGAGGATGTTGTCAAAGAAACCGATATAGAGCTGACCGTTAGGAGTGTCAAAGAGCATGCCCCTGTGCTGTATGTCGGGGCCGTAGTCGAAGTCGTAGCCGCTGGTGAGCTCTCGCAGCTCGAGGGCGGCGATGTAGGCTTTCAGCCCCTCCGGGTCGGTGCACTCGCTCTCGTCGACAACATAGCGCGCCGGGTCGTCGGAGTTGAAGATCAGCTCCTCACCCGTGCCGCCGCCGTAGGCCAGGGCCACCTGCCCGCATATGAGGATGAGCAGGAAGGTCGCGATGCCTATCACCAGCGCGCCGGAGCTCTTCATCGCCTGCTGCATGACGTTCTTGAGCCGGTAGCGGAGCGAGGACGCCTTGGCCGAGAGGCAGGTTGTGAAGCCCCGCCCGTCGCCCGCGGAGCTGAGTATGAGGTCAGCGTAGCGCCGCCTCTCGTCCGCACTCACGCCGAAGGTGACGGACTCATCGCAGCTGAGCTCTATGTCCTCGGCGCTCTTGCGCATCGCCAGCCAGACCAGCGGGTTGAACCAGCAGAGCGCGGCGATGCTGACCAGCGCGAACTTGGAGTAGGAGTCGCTGCGCGCTATGTGTATCGCCTCGTGCGTGAGCACCAGCCGGAGCTCCTCGTCGGTGTAGCTCCTGACGGGCAGCAGAACGACCATTTTGCCCCTCGAGAGCCCCACTGTGAGCGGAGTTGTGACATCATGCGAGCGCATGAGCGGCGGCAGCTTCGCCTTGAGGCCGCAGATGTGCCGGAAGACCTCCTCCCAGAGCTCGCTTTTTACCTCCTCCGCGTTTCTGAGCACGCGGCGGCGGAAGGAGAGGTGCTCGCATATCTTCCAGGCCATGACGAGCACAAACCCCGCGAACCAGACATAGAACAGCGTCATGGCGAGCTCGCCCTTGAGCTCGAGGACAAAGAGCGGCTCCGAGAGGTACATATAATTGGTCATGGTGATATACAGCAGATTTGGCAGCAGCCAGAGCGCGGCGCAGGCCCAGGCGCTGATGTGCCGCCTCAGCCGGGGGATCAGCGGAGCGAGAACTATATAGTAGACCGAGAGCGTGAGAAAAACGTAGAAAAACATGCTCAGCAGCATGTTTTGGGCCGTATCGCGCAACGCGATGAGCACCGCCACGGCGTATATGAGCAGAAAGAGCGGCAGTGCGGCGTAATATGAAAAGGAGGAGTAGAGCCTGCGTCCGTCCTTTCCCGAGCCTTCAAATTCTTTGCGGAGCCTTTGCACCGAGGCCCAGCCTATGGCCAGGGCGAAGATGGCGGCGACTAAGCTGCGCTGAAATATGCCTTCCATCACAGCTCATCCCTCTCAAGCAGGCCGCGCAGCTCCTCGATCTCGTCGCGGCTCAGCCCGCTGTCACAGAGCGCGGCGGCGAGAACGGAGAGCTTCCCGCCGCAGAGCTTGTCGAGAAAGCGGCGGCTCTGGCCCGCAAGATACGCCTCGCGGCTCACAAGCGGCGTGTACATGGCGCTGCGGCCCGATCTCTCGGCCTTCACATAGCCACGCTCCGCCAGCCGGGAGAGAAAGGTCAGCAGCGTCGTCGCCGCCATGGGTTTTGCGGTGTGCAGCCGGGCCTCTATGTCCGCCCGCGACGCCGGGACCTCACAGTCCCAGAGCGCCTGCATTACCTCCAGCTCGCCGTCCGGCAGCCGGTTCTTGTCAGTGTTCATGGCCGGTCCTCCTTCTACAATTGTAGAGTTTAAGTATATTCTACAAGTGTAGAGCATATTTGTCAAGAAGAAAAGCGGACAGCCTCAAGCTGCCCGCTCTGTAACAGATATGTGCTCAGATGATGGCGTTGTCGCCGATTATAGCGGAGCGCACGGCCTCGAACATGTCGTTTTGCGCGCGCTTTACGTCGCGGGCGAGGAGGCTCTCATAGACCTCCACGGCGTGTTCGACCACGGGCGCGGTGCCGTTTTTCTCGCAGAAGAGGACGTATATGCCCTTCTGCGGCTCGAAGGTGGAGTTATAGAGCAGGGAGAGGAAGATGTTGCCGCTGATCTCCGCGAGGCGGTGATAAAACTCCGTCACCAGCTCGCAGCAGCGCTCCAGGTCGCGCTCGGCGCGCAGCTCGTCGAGCAGAGGCTCGAGCTCATGCAACTCGGCATCCGTCGCGCGCTCCACCACCAGCCGGGCCACGAGCAGGTCCAGCGCCATGCGCGTCTCGCACAGCGCGCGGATCTCCTTGCTGGAGAGCTTGCCGCCGTTATAGCGCATGATGGCGGACAGCGTGCCCGCGTTGCCTTTTTTCTTGTAGTCCGCGATGTAGGTGCCGCGGCGGGGGATAGTCTCCACAAAGCCGTTGTTGGCAAGCTCGCTCATGCCCGCGTTCACCACCGTCAGGCTCACGCCCATGAGCTCGCACAGCTCCTTGGCCGGGGGCAGCTTGTCCCCGGGCTTGAGCTCGCCGGAGAGTATCTTGTTCTCCAGCTCGCGGACAAAGCTCTCGCGCACAGTAGGCGCCTTTATCTTGTCGAAATTCATCGGTGTCTCCTTGCGTGACCATTTATTAATATTATAAGCCTTTCGCCCGCTCATGTGAAGCATTATTTTTTTGCAGCATCTGGGCCAATATTCCCCGCTTTATATTGACAAAAAATTAGCATCATGCTAAAATAGTCGTACTATTGTAAAGTGGTCACAATGAGTTTCGTCATATGCATGCCAAATATGAAAGGGGAATGCCGCACAATGACCAGAGACGAGAAAATTTTCAAACTATGTAAGGAGATCACCGACCGCGCCACGGTAATGCTCGGCGTCGACAAGATCGACACCAACGCGCCGGAATACTGGGGCGTGGACGCTGCGATGCAGATCGCGGAGAAGAAGTTCGGCATGAGCGCCACGGCCGACGCGCTGGACGTTGCGCTCGTGCTCAAAAAGCGCAAGCCCGTCACCTTCGAGGTCATCCAGAAGCGCAGCAAGATGGAGACCGCGAGGCTCGAGAAGGCGCTGGAGGTCCTGTGCGACACCGGCCTAGTCGAGTACCACTGGGAGAATCTCGACGGCAAGAACCCCAACCACGAGAAGCGCTGGGTGCTGGACATGTTCGTCCCCGGCAGCGCGGAGCTCATGGTCATCCACCCCAACATGTGCGACGAGCAGCCCGTCATCGCGAACTTCTTTGAGCGCATGGCCTTCCTGCCCCTCGCGGGCGTGACCGAGATGGTGCCCCCCGGCGGCGCCGGCATCGGCATGCACGTCGTCCCCGTTGAAAAGGCCATCCCCGCCGACTGCGAGGCGCTGGACATCGAGCGCCTCTCCCACTGGCTGAAGAAGTACGAGGGCCACATCGGCGTGGCCGTGTGCAGCTGCCGCAAGCAGCAGCGCATCCGCGACGAGGGCTCCGGCGACATCGAGGCCGAGTGGTGCATCGGCGTCGGCGACTTCGCCGACTACTGCCGTGAGACCGGCAAGGGCCACGACATCACCTATGAAGAGGCCATGGAGATACTCCAGAAGGCCGAGGACCGCGGCTATGTCCACCAGGTCACCAATATAGACGGCGAGAACAAGATCTTCGGCATCTGCAACTGCGCCGTCGGCGTCTGCAACGCCCTGCGCACCAGCCAGCTCTTCAACACGCCGAACCTCTCCCGCAGCGCCTACGTGGCCGAGAGCGACCCCGAGAAGTGCGTCGCCTGCGGCAAGTGCGTGGAGACCTGCCCCTCCGGCGCCGTTCGCCTGGGCCAGAAGCTCTGCACCAGCGCCGGCCCCATCGAGTACCCGCGCCACGAGCTGCCCGACGACACCAAGTGGGGCGAGGACCACTGGGACAAGAACTACCGCGACAACATCGGCTCCATCCAGACCTACCCGACCGGCACCGCCCCCTGCAAGGTGGCCTGCCCGGCGCACATCGCCATCCAGGGCTACATAAAGATGGCCAGCGAGGGCCGCTATAAGGACGCGCTCAAGCTCATAAAGAAGGATAACCCGTTCCCGGCGGTCTGCGGCTCCATCTGCCGCAAGTACTGCGAGGACGCCTGCACCCGCGGCAGCGTCGACGAGCCGCTGTCCATAGACGAGATCAAGAAGTTCATCGCCGAGCAGGACATGAGGGACGAGCACCGCTACATCCCGCCCATGAACTCCTGCACCATGGCCCCCTTCGAGCAGAAGATAGCCATCATCGGCGCGGGCCCCGCCGGCATGAGCTGCGCCTACTTCCTGGCCATCGAGGGCTACAAGCCCACCGTGTTCGAGAAGGAAGCCGCCCCCGGCGGCATGCTGGTCAACGGCATCCCCAACTTCCGCGTCGACAAGGCCACCGTGAACTCCGAGATAGACGTCCTGCGCGAGATGGGCGTGGAGTTCCGCTGCGGCGTCGAGGTCGGCAAGGACGTCACCATCCAGCAGCTGCGTGAGGAGGGCTACAAGGCCTTCTACGTCGCGGTCGGCCTCCAGACCGCGTCCAAGCTCGGCATCGAGGGCGAGGACCTCAAGGGCGTCACCGGCGGCCTCGACCTCCTGCGCGCCGTCAACCGCGGCGAGCTCACCGAGCTCAAGGGCGACACCATTGTCATCGGCGGCGGCAACGCGGCCATCGACGTGGCCCGCACCGCGGTCCGCCTCGGCGGGGGCAGCGTCAGCATCTACTGCCTCGAGAAGGACGAGGAGATGCCCACCGTTCCAGACGAGAAGAACGCCGGTATAGCCGACGGCGTCGTCATCAACAACTGCTGGGGCCCGAAGCGCATCATCGGCAAGAACGGCAAGGTCACCGGCGTCGAGTTCATGCGCTGCACCAGCGTGCGCGACGCGAGCGGCAAGTTCGCGCCGAAGTACGACGAGAACGACACCGTCACCGTCAAGTGCTCCAACGTCCTCGTGGCCATCGGCCAGCGCTCCGACTACGGCAGCGTCCTCGCGGGCACCAAGGCTGAGACCCCGGACGGCAGGCTCATCGACTGCGACAAGCTGACCTTCCAGACCGCCGAGCCCGACATCTTCGTCGGCGGCGACTGCGCCACCGGACCCATGTACACCATCGACGCCATCGCCACCGGCCGTGAGGGCGCCGTCTCCATCCACCGCTACGTCAACGTCGGCCAGTCCCTGACCATCCACCGCAACCGCCGCATCTTCAAGGAGCTGGACAAGGGCAGCGTCGCCCTCCCGCCCGAGAGCTTCAAGAAGCCCGCGCGCAACGAGCCGGCCATCGACCCGGCCAAGGTCAAGACCATGAGCGACGAGCGCGTCACCTTCACCGAGGAGCAGATAAAGTCCGAGGCCAGCCGCTGCCTGAGCTGCGGCCGGAGTGTCGTCGACCCGAACAAGTGCATAGGCTGCGGCATCTGCACCACCAAGTGCGAGTTTGACGCCATCCACCTCAAGCGCGTGCGCCCCGAGTGTTCGCACATGGTCCCGGCCGAGGACAAGTTCAAGGAGATCCTGCCCTACGCCGCCAAGCGCGAGGTCAAGATACTCAAGAAAAAGCTCGCCGGAAAATAAGCCTATAACGCAGCAGACACCAGACAGGCACGGCTAGCTCCGTGCCTGTTTGGGATAAAAGTGAGGAAATTATGCACGAACTTAGTATCGTCACCTATGTCATAAAGCAGGTGGACGCCATCGCCCGGCAGAACGAGCTGACGCAGATAAGCTCCGTCACGCTCGAGTTCGGCGAGGTCTCCGGCATCGTCCCGAGCTACCTTGTCGACTGCTGGAACTGGTACGCGAAGAAGACGCCGCTCATCGAGGGCTCGCAGCTCATATGCGAGACCATCCCGGCAGTGACCTGGTGCGACTCCTGCAAAAAGACCTATCCCACCGTGAAATACGGCAAGACCTGCCCCTACTGCGGCAGCGGCGAGACCTGGCTCCAGCAGGGCAGGGAGATGAATATCAAGCAGATAGAGGGCTGTTAGCCCCCTTTCCGCGAGGAGGAGAAAATGAAAGACCTGAAGCACCTTATCTATTTTGAAAATCTGTTGCAGGACGCGAACAACGAGCTCATCGCCCAGGCCAAGAGCGAGGGAAAGCGCTGCGTGGCCTATGTCTGCGAGAACGTGCCGGAGCCGCTGCTCAACCTCGCCGGGACCTTCTCCATCCGCCTGCGCGCGCCGCGCACCGGCTCCATGGAGATGGCCACCTACTACCTCACCAGCTTCCTGTGCGAATACTCCCGCGCGCTGCTCGAGCGGGCCATCGAGGGCGGCTTCAAGTTCGCCGACTGCATCATAACGCCCGACGGCTGCACCATGATGAACCGCTGCGTCGAGAACATGGAGCTGCTCAAGACCATGGACAAGGAGAAGTTCTTCTACGAGTACATGGAGATCCCCATGAAGTGCGACGACAACGGCCTGAACCTCTACACTCTCCAGTGCACGAACCACATCCTCAAGCCGCTGGCTGAGAACTTCGGCATCGACGTCTCGGACGCGGCTATACGTGAGTCCGTGCGCCGTCACAACCGCGTCTGCGAGCTCATCCGAGCCATAGGCGACTTCCGCAAGGAGAAAAACCCGCGCATTACCGGCTATGAGTTCCACATCATCACCCTCGCGACCTATGCGGCGCCCCAGGACATGCTCATAGAGAAGCTGGAGGAGACGCTGGAGGAGCTCAAGACCCGCGAGCCTGAGCCGAAGAACCCCTTCCGCGCCCGCGTGGTGGTGGTCGGCTCCGAGATAGACGACGTGGACTTCGTCAAGCTCGTGGAGGAGACCGGCGCCTACGTCTGCGCGGACCGCTTCTGCTACGGCTCGCTGCCCGGCCGCGTGCCCATCGAGCTCAACGATGCCGAGGACGCCCTGACCCAGGTCTGCCGCCACTACATGACGCACAGCCAGTGTCCGCGCTATATGGACATGCCCAAGATGCTCGGCCGCCGCGAGTACGTGAACGCCCTCGCGAAGGAGTATAACGCCGACGGCATCATCTACGAGCAGATAAAGTTCTGCGACCCCTGGGCCTATGAGCGGATGGTCGGCTCCCACGTCCTGCAGCACGACTTCGGCTACCCCGTGCTCTCGGTGGACAGGCCGTACACCATAGCCGGCTCCGGCCAGATGCGTACGCGCGTGCAGGCGTTTGTGGAGAGCATCGAGATCAAAAAGATACAGGGAGGCGCGTCCAATGGCTAAACAGATAGGTGCCGACAGGTTCGGTGATTTCTATACAGACGGCAAGGTCCGCAAACGCCGCGAGTGGCGCGGCGTGAGCGACACGCTGTACGATTACGGCCGCTGGCTGGGCATTCTGATGACCCTCGGCAAGTTCATCGTCAAGCCCAGGAACATCAAGGCCATGTTCCGCTACCGCTGGATGGCGAACTACCTCGCCGTGCCCATGATGGTCGACCGCCACACCCAGGGCCTGCGGGGCGAGTACCTGCGCATCTGCCACATAGAGCAGGACCTCATCATCGAGGACGTCGCCAAGCTGCTCGACGGCCTCTTCCGCGGCGACCGGCGCATAGGCAACGACAAGGAGTTCTCCAAGAAGGTAGTCCTCGTGGACGAGAACGAGATGACCGCCGTCATGATGGGCTTCCCGACGCTCAAGGGCCTCAGCCGCGAGACGGTCTCCACCTATATCCCCGTGCTGCTCAACCAGCACGCCGTCGAGCATTACATCGACGTGGCGCAGCAGTTCGGCCTCGCGGGCGACGTGTGCCCGATGCCGGAGGCCGAGGTCGGCGTCTCCATCGACGACGACGCCCCCGTGCTCGGCGCCTGCGCCGTGCAGTGCAACACCACCTGCGACGGCTCGCTCCTCGGCAACGGCGTCATCTCCAAGCGCCTCGAGCTCGAGGACGGCGTTCCCGTGTTCCAGCTCGCCACCCCGCTGCGCCACCGCGAGGACGACGTACAGGAGTACGCCGCCCAGGAAGTGCGCAACGCCATCGCCTTCATCGAGAAGCACACCGGCGAGAAGTGGAACTGGGACTACTACTTCGAGTGCGCCAAGCGCGTGAACTACGCCACCGAGTGCCGCCTCGGCTGGCTGGAGATGAACAAGACCAACTACCCGCAGGTGTTCGGCTCCAACCTCGCGCTCTATACCGAGACCAACTACATGGCCATCTGCGGCAAGGTCCCCGCCTTTGAAAAGGCCGACCGCGATATTACCCGCCTCGCCGAGCGCGCGTACAAGAAAAAGAAGCGCATGGCCAAGGAATACCGCCACCGCGCCATAGTCTGGGGCGTGCAGTCGCACTTCTACTTCGACTTCCTGCTCTGGCTGCTCAACTGCTGGGGCATAGTCCCGCTGACGGACATGCTCTCCATGGTCTCCACCCGCACCCTCGCCACCGAGGACACCCCCGAGGGCAGGGAGCAGGCCATCTACGACATGGCCTGGCTGACCGAGAACATGATAATGCGCAACCGCACCCACGGCGGCTATAAGGTCCTGCTCGACGAGCTCTGGGAGTTCTGCGAGGAGTTCAACGCCGACATGGTCATCCTCTGGGAGCACATGAGCTGCAAAGCGCTCGACGGCATGCACGGCCAGTTCGAGGAGAAGGCCCGCGAGCGCGGCATCCACCTCATCTGGGTCACGCACGACCTCTTCGACCCGCGCATAATCTCCCGCCAGGGCGTCCGCGAGCAGGTCAACAGCTATATGCGCACCGTCATGGGCGAGGAGCCGATAGACCCCAGCCTCGAGGTGCTCAACGACGAAGCATCGTGGTAATTTCAAAGGAGGAACCGTATGAGCAAGCTGACCAAGGCGCTGCTGGCGCTGGTTATAGCCGCCGCGTCGCTTTTCGCGGTGACGTTCACCGTCTATTTCTTCAATCTGGACATGAAGCTGACGGCCGCCATAGAGCCGCTGCTGCTAAAGCACTACGACAAGGTAAAGCGCGACACGCACCTGTGAGCCCGCCCTTGATGCCGGGCCGCGCCCGTGCTATCATGTGCTCATGACAAACAGGAGGTGCGTTATGAGACAGTATGTTGTGGACGCCTTCACGGACAGGGTGTTCGGCGGAAATCCCGCCGCCGTGTGCATCCTTGAGAGCTGGCTGCCGGACGAGCTGATGATGGACATCACGCGGGAGAACAACCTCTCCGAGACCGCCTTCGCTGCGCGCGAGGGCGAGGTCTGGCGCCTGCGGTGGTTCACGCCGGGCGGGGAGATAGACCTCTGCGGCCACGCCACGCTGGCGACGGCCTATGTGCTGATGAACCACGTCGAGCCCGGGCTGGAGCGCGTGCGCTTCGCCACGCTCAGCGGCGAGCTGACCGTCAGCAGGGCAGGTGACTTGTATGAGCTGGATTTCCCGGCCTATGAGCTGCGCCCCGCGCCCGTGACGCCGGAGATGACCGCCGCCTTCGGCGCGGAGCCCTCCGAGGCCTGGCTGGGCCGTGACCTCCTCTGCGTGTTCGAGAGCGAGGACACCGTCCGCGCCATGGCCCCGGACATGGAAAAGCTCGCCGCCCTCGACGGCCTATTGCAGCACGCCACGAGCACTGGACGCGAGTTCGACTGCGTCTCCCGCAGCTTTGCGCCCAAGCTCAGCGTGCCCGAGGACCCCGTCTGCGGCTCCGGCCACTGCCACATCGTGCCGTACTGGCTCAAGTCCCTGAGCCGCGAAAAGCTCACCGCCTATCAGGCCTCCCGCCGCGGCGGCACGCTCTGGTGCCGCATGGAAAACGGCCGCGTCTACATGAGCGGCAAGGCCGCTCTCTACTCCATAGCGGAGCTTTACGTCTGAAACAGCGCCAAAACCGAACACACCCAGCGCCCCGGCTGCCGGTTCGACAGCCGGGGCGTTCTTCTTGAAATGGGACAACGAAATTGACAAAGTTTTTCCGGCTTACCCCTTGTGTTTTGGGTTTGTTTATAGTATGATTATCTAAAAGAATTTGTACCCAAATGAAAATATTTAAGCTAACGCGGAAGGGGCGACTGACTATGGCGCAGAAGGCAGGAAAATACGCTGCGGCTGTCGGCTGCTCCGGCGGCGAGCTCGCGCGCAGGAAGATACCGCGCGAGGCGCTGACCGGGGACTGCAGGCAGGCGCTTGCCGAGCATCCCGAGGGGATACTGGAGTGCCGCTGGGGCTGCCTGGGACTGGGCAGCTGTGCCGCGGTGTGTAAGCTGGGGGCCATAAAGGTCGGCGCGCGCGGCGTCGCCGAGGTGGACAGAGACAAGTGCGTCGGCTGCGGTCTGTGCGTGAAGGCCTGCCCGCAGGGCATCATCCGGCTCGTGCCGAGGGAGCAGAATATCGTCGTCGGCTGCTCCAGCCGCGACAGCGGCCCCGAGACGCGCAAGGCATGCGACGCGGGCTGCATCGCCTGCGGCATCTGCGTCAAGAACTGCCCCATGGGCGCCATCAGGCTCGAGAACAACCACCCCGTCATCGACGAGAGCCTCTGCGTCTCCTGCGGCATGTGCGCTGCAAAGTGTCCGCGCGGCGTCATCAAGGACGTCTACGGCATCCTCGGGCCCCAGGCCTGACTAATGGAGGTGGGCAATATGGCTGAGTATGTATTCAAGGTAAACGGCATAACCCGCAGCACGACGGAGGACAAGCCGCTGCTGCGCTATCTGCGCGACGACCTGCACCTCAAGTCCGTCAAGGACGGCTGCAGCGAGGGCGCCTGCGGCACCTGCACCATAATCGTGGACGGCCGGGCCGTCAAGTCCTGCGTGCTCACGACGAAAAAGGCCGTGGGACGCGAGATAGTCACCGTCGAGGGCCTGACGTATGACGAGCAGGAGGCGTTTGTCTACGCCTTCGGCAAGGTCGGCGCCGTGCAGTGCGGCTTTTGCATACCCGGCATGGTCATGGCTGGCAAGGCGCTTATCGACAAGGTCCCGGACCCGACGGAGGAGCAGATAAAGGTCGCCCTCCGCGGCAACATCTGCCGCTGCACGGGCTATAAGAAGATAATCGAGGGCATAACCCTCGCCGCCGCCATCCTCCGCGGCGACGCCGAGATAGACCCGACGCTCGAGAAGGGCGACGAGTTCGGCGTCGGCCAGCGGGCCTTCCGCACCGACGTGCGTCCCAAGGTGCTAGGCTACGGCGAATACTGCGACGACATCGAGATGGAGAGCATGGTCTACGGCGGCGCGGTGCGCTCCAAATACGCCCGGGCCCGCGTGCTGGACATCGACACCTCCAAGGCCGAGGCAATGCCCGGCGTCCTCGCCGTACTGACCGCCGAGGACGTGCCGCACAACAAGGTCGGCCACCTCCAGCAGGACTGGGACGTCATGATCGCCAAGGGCGACATCACCCGCTTCGTGGGCGACGCCATCTGCCTCGTCGTGGGCGAGACGCAGGAGATAGTCGACAAGGCGCGCAAGCTTGTGAAGGTCGAGTACGAGGTGCTCGAGCCCGTGCACAACGTCAAGGAGGCCATGGCCCCCGACGCGCCCAAACTCCACCCCAACGGCAACCTCTGCCAGCAGCGCCACGTCGTCCGCGGCGACGCGAAAAAGGCGCTGGCCGAGTCCAAATACGTTGTCACCAAGAGCTTCGTCACCCCATTCACCGAGCACGCCTTCCTCGAGCCCGAGTGCGCCGTCGCCTTCCCGTACAAGGACGGCGTCAAGGTCTACACCTCCGACCAGGGCGTCTACGACACCCGCAAGGAGATAGCCATCATGCTCGGCTGGGAGCAGCGCCGGGTAGTCGTCGAGAACAAGTACGTCGGCGGCGGCTTCGGCGGCAAGGAGGACGTCTCCGCCCAGCACGTGGCCGTGCTCTGCGCGCTCAAGGTCGGCCGCCCCGTTAAGTTCCGCTTCTCCCGCCAGGAGTCCATCAACTTCCACCCGAAGCGCCACTACATGGAGGCCACCTTCACCCTCGGCTGCGACGAAAACGGCATCTTCACCGGCCTCGACTGCGAGATATACTTCGACACCGGCGCCTACGCCTCGCTCTCCGGCCCCGTGCTCGAGCGTGCCTGCACCCACTCGGTCGGCCCGTACTGCTATCAGAACACGGACATCCGGGGCTTCAGCTACTACACGAACAACCCGCCCGCGGGCGCTTTCCGCGGCTTCGGCGTCACTCAGAGCGAGTTCGCGCTCGAGTGCATAATCAACCTCCTGGCCGAGCAGGTCGGCATCTCGCCCTGGGAGATACGCTACCGCAACGCCATCGAGCCCGGCAAGGTCCTGCCGAACGGCCAGATAGCCGACGTCTCCACCGCGCTCAAGGAGTGCCTGCTCGCGGTCAAGGACGCCTACGAGGCCAACGAGGGCCACGCGGGCATCGCCTGCGCAATGAAGAACTCCGGCGTAGGTGTCGGCCTTCCTGACAAGGGCCGCTGCCGCCTCGAGGTGCACAAGGGCGTCGTCCAGCTCTACTCCGCGGCCTCCGACATAGGCCAGGGCTGCGCCACCATCTTCCTGCAGGAGCTCTCGCAGACCACGGGCCTGCCGCTCTCGAAGATGAAGAACATGGGCAGCAACTCCGAGCTCTCGCCCGACTCCGGCACCACCTCCGGCTCCCGCCAGACCCTCATCACCGGCGAGGCCGTGCGCATGGCCGCCGTGGACCTCAAGCGCGACCTCGACGAGGCCGGCGGCGACCTCTCCAAGCTCGAGGGCAAGGAGTATTTCGCCGAGTTCTTCGACCCCACCGACAAGCTCGGCGCGGACGTGCCCTTCCCGAAGAGCCACGTCGCATACGGCTTTGCCGCGCACGTCGTCGTGCTCGACGACGAGGGCAGGGTCAAGGAGGTCTACGCGGCGCACGACTCCGGCAAGGTGGTCAACCCGACCTCCATCCAGGGCCAGATCGAGGGCGGCGTGCTCATGGGCATGGGCTATGCTCTGACCGAGCACTTCCCGCTCGAGGACTGCGTGCCTCAGGCGAAATACGGCACACTCGGCCTGCTGCACTCGACGCAGATACCGGACATCCACGCCATCTACGTGGAGAAGGACGAGCTGCTGCCCTTTGCCTACGGCTCCAAGGGCATAGGCGAGATCTCCGCCATACCCACCGCCCCGGCGGTCGAGGGCGCGTACTACGCCATGGACCACAAGTTCCGCAACACCCTCCCGCTGGAGGACACCTGGTACAGCAGAAAGCACTGAGTCATAAACAGATGAAAAGGGAGGACCCCATCGGGGTCCTCCCTTGATTTATTATATCGAGCCGCGGCTCAGCGCCTGCCGCCGCCACCGCCGCCGGAGAAGCCGCCTCCCCCGAAGCCGCCGCCGTGGAAGCCGCCTCCGCCGGAGAAACCTCCACCTCCAAAGCCGCCGCCGCGGAAGCCTCCGCCTCCGCCGAAACCGCCGGGGCCGGGTCCGTGAGGCGGGCGCGGCCCCCTCGGCCCGCGCGGGCCGGGACCGCCGCAGAAGAAGAACGTGGGCCAGACGCCGTAGCTGCGGTAATACCGCCTGCGCCCGGTGGAGTTCACCAGCACGAGCACGATGATAAAGACAACAAACAGCACCGAGACGATGGAGCCGAGGCTCGGCCCGCGGTCATAGTAGTAGTCGTTGTAGTAGCCGTCGTTATAGTACCCGCCGCCGTTGTACTCAGGCGCGCTGCCGCTGTTGGAGACGGTGCCGGTGCCGCCGTAGAGCTGGTTCGTGCCGTAGAGCTGGGCAAAAAAGTCAACAAGGTGGGGGAAGAGCGTAGCCACCGCCTCGTCGTACTCGCCGGCGTCGGAATACGGCCAGAAGTACTCGTCCATGAGCGAGTTTGCATAGCTGCTGGTCATCTGATTCGAGATGCCCGCGCCGACGGCCAGCCAGCCGCGGTCCTCCTTGACTACGTGCAGCAGAAGCAGGCCGTTGTTGGCGCTGGAGCTGCCGACGCCCCAGCTGTTGAAGAGCAGGTTCGCATACTGCTCGGAGTCGTAGCCCGAGGGCAGGTAGTCGATGGTGACGACTACTATCTGCGCCCCGTCGCAGTACTGCTCCAGCGGTCCGCTGGCGTTGAGGATCAGGTCCTTGGTGGACTCGCTCAGCGTCCCCGCGCCGTCGTAGACGTAGAAGTCCGCGCTCGGCTCCGGCACGTCCGCGGCAAGGGCGCCGAGGGCCATGGCGGGCAGGAGCAGCAGGGCAAATACAAGGGAAAAGATACGTTTCATCCGTCAAATCTCCTGGTTACTCAAAGCTCACCGGCGGCTCAACGCCGGTGAAGGATGCAAGCTCCGACGTGGGGAACTTGTTGAAGGTGGAGCGCATGAACTCCAGCACGCTGCTGTTGTAGCTGTTCTGCTCTATCATCTTCTGCGCGCCCTCGTAGTTGGTGGTGTAGCTGTCGAGCGCATTCTGCATGCTCTCGTCGAGCTCCGCGCCGTCCAGGACATTTACCGCCTCGGCATAGACCTTGTCCAGCTCGGAGTTCGCGTCGTACATCGCGGCGATGTCGCGGCTCTCATAGGCCGTGAGCAGGCCGCTGCGCGCGTCGGAGAGCGACTGCGCCGCATTGGCGTCCACGCCCTCGAGCACGGTCCAGAGCCCGTTTGCCGCGTCCAGCTTCTCCTCCAGCCGGGAGTATATGCTCCGCTCTCCGGCCACGGAGGTGAAAAAGCCGTCTTCGACAGCCTGAACGCGCTCGCCGAGCTTCATCTGCGTGTTCATGACCAGCGCGAACCCGCAGGCGATAATGGCGATGATAAGCGCAGTTATCGGATGCTTCAGCGATCTGTTGTACATATCAGCCTCTCAGTTCAAGCAGCTTCTGCTTCAGCTCGCCCTCGATGCGGCCGAGCTCGACCTCGGCCTCCGCGCGCTTCTTTGCGCCGTCGGCCTGGATCTGCCGGACCTCCTCCAGCGTGCTGATGAGCTCCTGGTTGGTCTTTTGCAGCGTCTCGATGTCCACGATGCCGCGCTCGGACTCCTTGGCTATCTCCACGCTGCCCTGGTGCAGCTTTTCGGCGTTGGCCTGGAGCAGACGGTTCGTCATCTCGTTCACGTCGCGCTGGGCCTCCATGGCCTGCTGCGAGTGGTGCAGCGTGAGCGCGAGGGTCATCTGGCTCTTCCAGAGCGGGATGGTGTTCACGATGGAGGAGCGTATCTTCTCGGCCATGACCGAGTCGTTGGACTGTATCATCCTTATCTGCGGCGACATCTGGACGGAGACCATGCGCGTCAGCTCCAGGTCGTGCAGCTTCTTCTCAAAGCGGCCGAGCATGTTGGCGTAGTCGTTCGCGGCCTGGGCGTCCTCGGTCTTGCCGGACTCCTGCGCCGCCTGCTGCAAGCGGGGCAGCTCCGTCTCGCGCAGCTCCTTGCAGCGGAGCTTGCCGGCGATGATGTACATGGTCAGCTCCTTGTGGTACTGCTGGTTCATCTCGTACATCTTGTCCATCATCGCGATGTCCTTCATCAGCGTGCGCTCGTGCTTCTCCAGCTCGGCGGAGATCTTGTCCACGTTGACCTCAGCCTTGTCGTACTGGGCCTTGAGCGCGGCGATGCTCTGGCGCTGCTTCTTGAAGAAGCCGAGGAAGCCCTTCTTCTCGCTCTCGTCAAAGTCCAGGCCCTGCAGCTGCACAACGAGGTCGGAGAGCTCGTCGCCCACCTCGCCGAGGTCCTTGGTGCGGACCTTGCTGAGCGCGGCGTCGGAGAAATCGGCAATGTTCTTCTGCGCGGCGGAGCCGTAGTTGAGCACCTGCTCGGAGTTCGTTACGTCTATCTGCTTTGCAAACTCCTTTACTGCGGCCTGTTCGGCAGGGGAGAGGCGCTCGAGCTCGAGCTTTTCAACGGGCACGTCCTTCTTCTGCTCCATGACGGGCGCGGCCGGCTCCTCCGGCATCTGCACCGCGGCGGCGGAGGCCGCGTTGGGGTCGAGCGTGAGGGAGGGGATGAATTCCTTGTTTTCGTCCATCTTTAACAACTGTCCTTTCTCAATCCGAATTGCCGGAGCGCGCGGTCTTGATTATCACGTCCGCGTCGTCGTCGGAGAGGCCCTCGCGGGCCAGCATCTGGTTCATGACGCTGATGTCCGTCTCAATGTCCAGCGCCTGGTTGGCAAAGAGCGAGTCGAGCTGCTTTTTGAAGGCTTCTATCGCCGTATCGAGCATGTCCTCGATGCTGGACATGGACTTCGAGAGGTTCTCGCCCTCGATGCCCTGGTCGCTCATGCGGTCGTAGGCGTTGAGCAGCTTTATCGTGGTGGGGAGGTAGTAGTCGAGGAACTTGCGTATCTGCGGCACGTCCGAGGGGTCGCTGACGGCGTCCTGTACTATTTTATCCGAAATACGCATGAGTTCATTGATGCGGCGGCGAATATCGTTATTTTTTATGGAGGTGTAGAGCCTGCCCATCTCCTTTATGGCGCGCTTGCCGTCGTCAATTATGGCCTGCACCTCGGGACTGAGAGCGGGCTCCTCCTTCTTGACCGGATCCGGTTCCGGCTCAGGCTCGGCAGGCTTCCGGGCAAGTATCATCTTGGCCGTGTACCAGGCCACGACCGCCACCGCAGCAGAAATGGCGACGCTGCCCACGAGCCCGCCGAGAGTGTACATCGGTATGAAAAACGCGCAGGCTATCCAGCCCAGCGCAAAGGCGTATATGGGGATAAACGCCCTGGGTTTTCTCTTCTTCAAAGCTTTTCCTCCAATGCGCTCAACTTGAGATACTATATTCTATAACCAATACCCACGCGCGTCAAGGAAAACAGCCGCCCGTCACATGCTTCGCACGCGCTCGAGCAGGGCGCGGCAGCCGAGGGTGACGTCGTCCCAGCAGGCGTCGAAGTCGCGCGTGTACCAGGGGTCTGCGACGTCGCGCTTGAGGGGCGTGAGGTCGAGCAGGCGGATGAGCTTGCGCTCCGGGTCGCCGTCGAAGATGCGGTTCATGTTGCGGATGTTGGCGCTGTCCATGCCGACGATGAGGTCCCAGTCGCCGTACTCGGAGCGCCTGAGCTGCCTCGCCGTCTTGCCCGATGGATCGAGCCCATGTTCCAGCAGCAGCCTCCGCACCGGCGGATAAACCGGGTTCCCAATCTCCTCCGCACTAGTCGCCGCCGAAGCCACCTCCACCTCAACCCCCGCCTTCGCCGCCATGTCCCGAAACACAAACTCCGCCATCGGACTGCGGCAAATATTGCCGTGGCACACAAAAAGTATTTTGGTCATCTCTTATACATTCCTTCACAAGCCAGAAATAAATTGATAATACGTGCTTCTTGACATCGTCAAACGCCTTGCTGTGCTGAAAAGAACCTTACTATAACACTTTGATTGTACCATATTCAGACAGTCTTTCCCACCGCAAATTTCAGATGGAAGCCATCTGCTCAATGAATTATTCAGTCAGGCGGCAGCTTTACATACCGGTCACTGTCAGCGGAGACCCCAGCCACTTTTCCGTTCCAACGGTCCGGCTTCATCCAGTTTCTTCAGCGTTCTTTGAATGGTGGCGACACAGCATGGCGTTTTGATGCAACAAACTGAAGGAAAACGGTTGAACGAGATTGTCTGCGCAGCGGGAAACCGTTAGGGCGTTTTCATTGTCAGACGATAGATTTATTCGCACTCTTATGGTAAAATCACTATGGAATTGATGATGAGACGAAAAAGCAGACTGTTTCTTGGGAACGCAGGGCTCGCTTTCATCCTCTCCGGCGGATTTGCCGCCCGCGATGCATTTCTCCACCGCAAGTGTAAGAATGCATGATTTTACTTTTTAGGAGAAATTAAGAATGACTATCACAGAAATAATGAATAACAAGTCATTAAAACGTTTAGAAAAGAGAAATTCCATTGTTGAAGCAATTATCAATCGCGAAGTCAATTATTCAATAATTTCAGAGGCTTGTGAATCTTCGCCTGAAAAAAATCTTTCACTTTTACTCG
>ENA-UOJL01001039-UOJL01001039.1-human-gut-metagenome-genome-assembly--contig:-P47-NODE-1039-length-33333-cov-45.954504_pt1 | contig 33333 bp, 33 predicted proteins | sample MGYA00242347_ERZ723894 | MGnify/ENA metagenome assembly ERZ723894
AGCGAGTGTTCTTACAGCTTTTCAAATGCTGTAAGAACACTCGCCATGGTGCGCGGTACAGGACTCGAACCTGTGACCCCATGCACGTCAAGCATGTGCTCTACCAGCTGAGCTAACCGCGCAGACAACGATAGTATATTACCCTATCAGCCCCGGTTTGTCAACACTTTTCTTGCCTTTCCCGCGGAAATTTACCGTGCGTGCGGTAAAAAGCCCCGGGAAGGATGATCCCGCGGCAAAACCGAATTGCTGGAGAGGGTCTTTGTGCCGCCATCAGGTCAACTATATTTTTGCAGCGCTGTCTTTGTGGCGCGAATGACGTCCTTGAGGATCCTCAGCTGCTGCGGTGTGCAGTTTTCCAAAAGTGCTGTGATCTCATAAAGGGAGCCGCTTCTCGAGGTATTAGCGGTTTCAAACAGCAGCTCGTCCGTCTGCACCTCCAGCGCCAGCGAAATGGCCACGAGTACGGGCAGGCTGAGCTTGGTGTTGCCGGTTTCGATATGACTCATGTGCGTGGTTGAAATGCCTATTATCTCCGCGAGCTCTTCCTGTGAAAGCTCGTGAACCTTGCGCATTTTTCGTATTCTCTGTCCGATTTCATAATAATCCATGCTAGTTACCGCCCGTACAATTAAAATCTACTTGAATTATATGAGCGCCTGTGCTATTCTTAAATAAACTATATAGGCTATTTTACGCCTATACAGTTAAAAACAGGAGGGATAAAAATGAAAACACGAATTTTGGCAATGCTGCTGGCTGTTGTCATGGCGGTTTCTCTGGCTGCCTGCACCAGCTCCGATTCCCGCTCGTCCAAAACGGCCACCTGCGGTGCCTGCGGGCGCACATATGAAGCGGGGGACAGCGGAGGAAACTACATGAGCATCGCGCGGACACACATGTGCAAGAACTGCGCCCGAAACTACAAATCCATGCAGGAAGCTTTGGGAAATTGAGGGATGCAGTATGAAAAGAACTGCCGCAGCATTTTTGGCTGCACTTATGCTCATGTCACTGGTGGCTTGTGGAGAGAAAGAGCCGGAGATGACTGATGAGGAAAAAATAGCGTATATTGCCCAGCAGCTTGTGAATACCTCGTGGATGGTTCAGGGCAGTCCGTACAGCACGGTATATACATTTACGATCAACTTTGACAAAGACCTGTCGTTTCACCTGTATGGGGAGTCACTCCTGCATGAAAAGACCGAGGTGGAATGTGATGCGGACAGCGGTTACATTTCTGCGCGTGTTGACGTGACCGGCCATAACATTTCCATAGAAACCCGTGCCGGGAAGTGGAAGGTATCAATAGGCGTGCTGTGTGATGAAGACCTGAACCTTGAATATGTTGGCTACTGCTCATTCTACAGCGGCGGTATTCGCGTAACATCCAAAGCGGAGAAACTGTAACGGGAGGGATATAAGCGTGTCAAATAAAGATCACGAGAAGGAGATCAGCCGTCACAATCTCGGAACGCTCTGCTTTTTGGGCGGTCTGGGACTTATCATACTGGTTTGCTTTGCCATGCACGGCGGGACGGCTTCGGCGGTTTTGGGCATGGTCGGCGTCGGCGGTATACTTGCCGGATTGCTTCTGTGGGCCCACAACCGCAGTGCCGCGCAGATCCGGGAACAGCAGATGCTCGCGGAGGCACAAATGAACTATATGGTGGCCAAAGTCAAAAGTGGCCAGCAGATCACAGGAAAAGATCTGGATGATATTTCCGGCCTGACAAAAGCACGGCAGGAACAGGAAAAGAAGAAGGACACAGGACGCATCGTTAAAGGCGCTGTCGTAGGCGGTATTGTGGCCGGTGATGTCGGCGCGGTTGTGGGTGCTGTGGCTGCAAAAAACAAGATCGACAACGAGAAGAAGGCGCGGTAAAAGTGTATTTCCACTTTTCTTGCCTTTCCCGCGGAAATTTGCTATACTTACGGGGAAAGACTGTGAAAAGGGGATGATCCCATGGAAAAGATCGCGCTGGTGACCGGCTCCTCCCGGGGCATCGGACGGGCGGTGGCCCGCCGCTTGGCCGCCGAGGGCTACGCCGTGTGCATCAACTACCGGGAACGGCAGGACTGTGCCATGTCGCTGGTGGCGGAGATCAGCGCCGCCGGCGGCCGCGCCATGGCCGTGCAGGCGGACGTGGCGCACCGGGTGCAGGTGAACGAGATGGTGCGGCGGGTGGAGGGCGAGCTCGGCCCCGTGTCGCTGCTGGTGAACAATGCGGGCGTGGCGGGACAGGCGCTGTTCCAGGACATCACCGACGCCCTGTGGCGCCGGTATTTCGCCGTGAACGTGGACGGGGCGTTCCATACCATACAGGCGGTGCTGCCCCATATGCTCCACGAGCACGCCGGGTGCATCGTCAACGTGTCCTCCATCTGGGGCCTGCGGGGCGCCAGCTGCGAGGTGACGTACTCCGCCACCAAGGGCGCGCTGATCGCGCTGACCCGTTCCCTGGCATCGGAGCTGGCGCCCACGGGCATCCGGGTCAACTGCGTTGCGCCGGGTGTCATTAAGACCGATATGCTGGACGCTCTGCCGCCGGAGGTGCTGCCCCAGCTGGCGCAGGAGACGCCGCTGGGCCGTCTGGGTACGCCGGAGGACATCGCCGCCGCCGTCAGCTTCCTGGCGGACGAAAAGGCGTCGTTCATCACCGGGCAGGTGCTCACCTGCGACGGAGGATTTATATTGTGACCGCGAAAACGCAGCCCGCCTCAAAAGAGGCGGGCTGCTTCGTTATATATGTCCCTCCGGGAGGGGCTGGGCGTGGAGCATCACCCGGCCGAAGCAGGTCAGGCTGCGGCCGCTGCCCCGGTGGAATATCACGTCCATATCCGCGCGCTTCCGGTTCAGGGAGAACAGGTATACCATACCCAGCGGGTCCCGGTAGTACTGCTTGCACAGCATATCGCCGTCCACGCAGAAGATGCCCACGTCGCCGCTTTGCACCGGGTCATGGTTCACGTAGACCACGGCGCCGTCGGCGATGACCGGCGCCATGGAGTCGCCCTGTATCCGCACGGCCAGCTCCGCGCCGGGCGGTACGTCGCCGGTGACCGGTATCAGCTCGTAGTCCTCGCCGAACACCGGCGCGGCAAAGCCCGCGGCGGCGGGTGATGTGTACAGCGGGATGACCCGCCTCTCGGCGGCGGGTGCGGCGGCGCGCAGGTCGTCAGTCATTTCGGTCAGCGCGTCCACCAGCGTGTGGACGGTCTGGCGCCCGGACAGGGGCAGATCCCGGTATTTGGCCAGCAGACGGCGCTCCTCGTCGCTGTGGCCGCCGGAGGCGGCGCGGTAGCTGCCCCGGTACAGATAGTTGGGCTCGGCCTCCAGCGCGTCAAACAGCCGCAGGAGCACCTCCTCCTTGGGGGCGCTGATGCCCGTCTCATAGTTGCCCACGGCGGATACGGACACTCCCAGTCGGTCGGCCAGCGCCTGCCGGGTCAGCCCCAGCTCCTCCCGCCGCCGCCGCATTTGCTCACCAAAAGACACGCCGCGCACCTCCTCGACAAATACAGACTGCTTTTGACAGTATACTACGCTGGATTTTTGGTTTTGTCAAGGGATAATCACAAGAAACTTGTGATTTTTGACTTGACATCACAAGTTTCTTGTGATACAGTAGCGTCATCAACAAGTTTCTTGGTTTTGAAAGGGGGTTGTCACAAGAATGCTGTGGCGTGGAGGAGGTGGATACAAACGGCGGCAGAGGGGGCGGCAAAAAACGAAAAGAGCACGCCGGAGCGTGCTCTTTTGCGGCGGGCTGGGCCGCTTCTCTCGGGGCGTACACATGATAGATACCGCGGCGTTGACAATAAAAATACCGACCGCCTGAAGGGCTGATCGGTATTTTTGGTGGGGGATGGTGGATTCGAACCACCGAAGGCATTGCCAGCAGATTTACAGTCTGTCCCCTTTGGCCACTCGGGAAATCCCCCAAATATACGGGTATTCAATTGGAGCTGGTGGACGGATTCGAACCCCCGACCTGCTGATTACAAATCAGCTGCTCTACCAGCTGAGCTACACCAGCATCTCACCAGCGAACCGTATTATACCAGAGCTTTCCCTCAATGTCAACAAGAAAGTTTATCAGGAAACAGAAAATTTATCGCTTTAAAGTTATACAGCTTTCACAAAGGAACCATGCAGACCAACGAAAGAGGGGGATCGCATATGACATTATCACAACTTTCCGTACAGTACGACGCCAGCGCCGCGCTGGTGGCCGGGCGGCTGGCGCAGCTGCGCCTGGCCCTGCGTACCACCGGCGATCAGGAGGAGGCCCGGCGTCTGCGCCGCCGGATCGCGGAGCTGCGGCCCATGCTGGAGCAGTGCCGCCGCCTGACCCAGCTGACGGCCCGCTACTACGACAGGAGCTTCTGCGGCTATGGCGAGTACCGTATATGACCCCATGGATCGGGCGGGTCTTGAGTTCTGGCTCCACACCCAGGCCGGGGACAACAGCGAACGCCGCCGTCGGCTGCTGCGGAACCTGCCCAAGGCTGTGGCCGCGGAGCTGACGCCCCGCCAGCGGGAGGTCCTGGCGCTGTACATGGAGAGGGATATGAACGTGACCCAGATCGCGGCGGTGCTGGGCGTCAACAAGTCCACGGTGTCCCGTTCACTGCACCGGGCGCTCCGCAGACTGGAGCGCTGCCTGCGATATAGCTTTTGATCCGCGGCGGAACGGGAAGTGCTTGACATTTCCCGTTCCGCCACATACTATATACGTACCATATATGTATCACATACGTATCCTGCCGGCATTACTGACATTACCATTGAAGAAAAGGAGTATCGCTCCATGTATCAGAAGCTTATGCACAACAAGAGCCTGCGCCTGATCGGCGGTCTGCTGGGCGGCCTGCTGCTCAGCGTGGCCATCAACGTGTTCATCGTGCCTCAGGGCCTCTACGGCGGCGGGGCCTACGGCCTGTGTCAGGTGATCCGTACCCTTCTGCAGCGGGAGCTGTCTCTCTCCCTGCCCTTCGACCTGGCCGGTGTACTGTATTTTTTCGTGAACATTCCCTTGTTCCTGCTGGCCTACAAGGCCCTGGGCCGGGAGTTTTTCTGGAAGGCAGCGATCTGCACCGTCTGCAACTCTGTCTTTCTGGCGGTCATTCCCTCGCCGTCCACGCCGGTCATTCCTGACCTCCTCACCAGCTGCATGGTGGGCGGCATCCTGGCGGGCTTTGCCTCTGGATTGGTGCTGACCTGCGGCTGCTCCACCGGCGGACTGGACATCCTGGGGCTGTATCTCAGCAAGAAGGGGAGCCGCTTCACCGTGGGCCGGTTCTCCATTTCCTTCAACGCGCTGCTGTACACCCTGTGCTTCTTCCTGTTCGACGCCACCACCGCGATCTACTCCGCTATATATAATGTGCTGAGCAGCCTGTTTCTGGACCGTATCCACCGGCAAAATGTTACGGTACAGCTGCTGATCTTCACCAAGAAGAACGACCCCCAGCTGCCCCGCTACATCATGGAGCAGTTGGACCGGGGCGTTACCAGCTGGACGGGCCGGGGCGGCTGGACCGGCGACGAGGTGCAGGTGCTCTGCGTCTGCCTGTCCAAGTATGAGATCGACACCCTGCAGGATGTTCTGCGCCGGGTGGACCCGGATGCCTTCTACATCGTGCAGGAGGGCGTCCATGCCGGCGGCAATTTCGAGCGCCACCTGGGGTGACAGTCCCCGAAAAAATCACAAAACACCATCCCACGGGATGGTGTTTTTTTCTTACCTTTTCAGGAAATTGCGGGCGTGAAGGCGGCAACGTCTCCAATTTGTCCGCTGATAAAAAACGAAACCGGCGCAAACCGTTCTTACAGGCGGGACAGCGCCTCGTAAAACGAAAAAAACGGCAAGCGTTGGTAACGTTTTCACATTACCACATTTTTTGCACAAATCAACCAAAAATTTATACAAACTTAATGTTCAAAAATTGTTCATTTTGCAGCTTGAAAGTTGAAAAACACCGGCGTATAGTAATGATGTTATTAGTGGGCGGGCGTGTTTGTTTGCTAAAAGACAGGAAATGCAACTTTTCCGGTATAAATATTTCGCGGTTTTAATCGCGAAAGGAACGATGAACCACGTCCTGAATGCTAAGAAATCGTTATGAAAAGGGAGGAGCCGCTATGACCCGACAGGAAGCCGTCGACCGTCTGTGCGATGTGTACGCCGGCAGCTATGATGTGACCCGCTGCGAAGAGAACGAGCACGCCTTGGCCGCCACGATGGATTTCTACGCCACCGCCGAGAAGTACGTGCTCTCCAAAAAGGCCAAGCTCTGGCAGGCCAACAGCTTTGAATATGTGTACCTCTTCAATGTTCCCCATCTGACGAAGGAGATATATGAAAGGTGCGAAAAGCTGGCCTACGAACAGGGCATGGCCCGCATCCAGCCAAACTCCACCCATATGTATACCTACATCACCGCGCTGTTTGTCTGTGACAGCTGCGACGAAGACGCCCGCAAGGCACTGAAGCGCTGCAAGCTCTACAAGAGCTTCAAGCTGTCCTACTGGGGCTGGATGGACTTTCATACCGGGCTGGTGGTGCTGCCTGAGGAAAAGATCAGCACCAATGCCAGCGGACATAGTGCAGCACAGGTTTTCGAAAGAGGCCTGTTTCATAAGCAAAAGAAATCGCTATTCAGAAAGGAGAGAGCTGTATGAATGCTGCGTTGTTCCTTATTATTGGCTGCGCTGTCCTGGTCGTAGGTTATATCTTCTACGGCGGCTGGCTGGCCAAGAAGTGGGGCGTGGATAACTCCCGTCCGACTCCTGCCCATACCATGGAGGATGGCAAGGATTATTGTCCTGCCAAGGCTCCCGTGCTGATGGGTCACCATTTCTCCTCTATCGCCGGTGCCGGCCCCATCAACGGCCCCATTCAGGCCGCTGTGTTCGGTTGGGTCCCCGTTATGCTGTGGGTCCTGATCGGCGGTATCTTCTTCGGCGGCGTGCATGACTTCGGCGCCCTGTTCGCCTCCATTCGCCACAAGGGCGAGTCCATCGGTGAGGTCATCGGCGACGCCATCGGTGCCAAGGCCAAGAAGCTGTTTATCACCTTCGCTTACCTGACCCTGATCCTGGTGGTGGCGGCCTTCGCCTCCATCGTGGCCAACACCTTCAAGGCCACCTATACCGCTGACGGCGCTGTGGACTATGCGGCTTCCGCTGCCAATGCCTCCACCGCCATCATCTCCATCATGTTCATCCTGATGGCCATTCTGTTCGGCTTCTTTGTCTATCGCCGCAACGCGCCTCTGGGCATTTCCACGGTCATCGGCGTCATCGGCATCGTGGTCTGCATGATCATCGGCCTGAACTGGCATCCCATCTATCTGAACTACACCGTGTGGATGATCATTGTCGGTCTGTACATCGGCGTTGCTTCCGTCACCCCCGTGTGGATCCTGCTGCAGCCCCGTGACTACCTGAGCTCCTTCCTGCTGTACGGCATGATGATCCTGGCTGTCGTGGGCATCGTCGGCTGCTCCCCCACCGTGGATATGCCCGCGTTTACCGGGTTCTATGATACCCTGGCACCCAGCGGCACTTCTCTGGGTTATATGTTCCCCGCTCTGTTCGTGACCATCGCCTGCGGCGCTGTGTCCGGCTTCCACTCCCTGGTGGGCTCCGGTACCACGTCCAAGCAGCTGGATCAGGAGAAGGACGCCAAGCCCATCGCCTATGGCGGTATGCTGATCGAGTGCGCTCTGGCTCTGATCTCCGTCTGCGCTGTTGGTTACATCTGGAACCAGTATGCTGACGGCACCACCACGACGCCTACCGTCGTGTTTGCCACCGGTCTGGCCTCCATGTTCTCCAAGGTGTTCGGCTCCGGCTGCTACAACGTGGTGTACTCCATGCTGATCCTGGCCGTGTCCGCCTTCTGCCTGACCTCCGTGGATACCGCCACCCGTCTGGCCCGCTATATGTTCGCTGAGTTCTTTGTCGAGCCCGGCAAGACCCGCGAGGATCTGACCGGCTGGAAGCGCGTTATCACCAACCCCTATGTGGCTACCGGTATCACCGTGGTGGCCGGCGTGGCTCTGGGTCTGACCGGCTATGCCAAGATCTGGGCTCTGTTCGGCGCTGCCAACCAGCTGCTGGCTGCTCTGGGTCTGCTGGCTGTGTGCTGCTGGCTGGGCAAGATCGGCCGCAACAACAAGATGTTCTACTTCCCCATGTTCTTCATGCTGATCGTCACCCTGACCTCCCTGGTGTTCACCATCAAGGCGCAGATCACCGGCATCATGGCCGGCGGCGACGGTGTGGTGTGGTGCTACATCCGCGGTATCATCGGCATCCTGCTGGTGATTCTGGCCATCGATCTGGTGGTGGAGGGCATCCGCGCTCTGGGCCGCAACAAGAAGGCTGCTCAGGCCGCAGAGTAAATCGCTTATCAGGAGCGTTCGCCCCTGCGTAAGCAGACGGCGCCGTTTCTTCCCTGATATCATTTTCTCCTCACAAAAAGCACAGGCTCCGGCATTCGCCGGAGCCTTTTGCTGCATTTCTTTCGAAAAAACACGCTCCGGCAGCGCCGGAGCGTGTTTTCAGTCATTCACATCGTAGAAAATTCGCTCGCCGGCCTCGGCCAGCCCCAGCTGGTCGCGGGCCAGATCCTTGATGAATTCCTCGTCATCCTTCTTGGCCAGGTCGGACTCCAGCGCCTGGTTCTCCTGCGTCTGCTGCTGCAGCTGTCTCTCCAGCGCGGCCTGCTGCTGCGCGGCCTCGTTCAGCCGCTTGCCCACCCGGATCAGCTCCACGCCTAAAAACACCACCAGCGCGAGAATGACCAGCAGCAATATGGGATTTGTCCGGCGCTTCTTTGCGTGCGCCTGCCCTTTCTGCATGGCGTTCCGCCTCCTTTTCCGCAGCGCGCTTTTTTCTTATCATAACGCACTTCCGACAGAAAATAAAGACTTTTTTCGCCGCCGCCGTAATTTTTTTCACGGGCAGCCACAGCAGCCGGCCTGTGCCCGCGGCGGCGCTGAGCCAGAAGTCCCAGAGCGGACGCATCAGCGGCGAGAGCGCCAGCAGATACACCGCCGCGCCCAGGCCCATGGCGGTCAGCATGATCAGCCGCAGCTCGCCCTGCCCTACCCGCAGGGCATACCACAGCAGGGCCGGAGCGACCAGCAGCAGAAACGCTGCGTCCAGCCCATGGGTCAGCCGCCGGTCCCGCCGGCGGCGCAGCCGCACCAGCCGCAGCAGGTCATAGACGGCCCCGGCCGCCGCGCCCAGGGCCGCCGCGGTCAGGTATGCGCGCAGCTGCTCGGAGACGACGGTCCCCACCTCAGCCGAACAGGCGGCTGAACAGCCCGCCGCCCCGGACCTCCGGCGCATCCTCATAGGTCAGCGCGTCGATGCGGCCATCCACGTGCAGCTCGCCGCCATCCAGACTCAGCTTGCCGATGTGCAGGCTCTCTCCGCTGACCACCAGCACGCCCGCGCCGGTACGCAGCACGATGCACTGGTCGTCGAAGCGCTCTACGTCCTCTACGCCGGAGACGGTGAGCTTCTCCCGTCCCTCCAGCTGTAAGCGGTGGGCGGCGGCAGGATCGGTGATATCATACGGCATAAAAAGTCCCCTCCTACGATACGGTTTTCGCGCCCCGGCCCTGTGCCGGGATGCATTTTTTACCATCGTATGAGGGGGCTTGTTCTTTTATGCCGGGTTTGTCCTCAGACCTCTTTGTACATGGCCGCAGCCGCGTCTTTGCCCACGTTCTCGGTGACGGATACTACCTCCACCGTCAGCGTTCTTGCACCGAAACGGATCGCGATCACATCGCCCACCTTCACGTCGTAGGATGCCCGTTGTACCCGGCCGTTGACGGTGACACGCTCGGCGTCGCAGGCCTCATTGGCCACGGTGCGGCGCTTGATGAGCCGCGAGACCTTCAGATATTTGTCCAAACGCATGGGGTCCCTCCTATAAGAAAGGCTGGTGTGTCGCCACACCAGCCTTTGCATACATCGACTTACTCCGCAACGGCGTCCTTCAGGGCCTTGCCGGCCTTGAAAGCGGGGATCTTGGTAGCGGCGATCTGCACGGGCGTCTTGGTGCGGGGATTGAGGCCGGTGCGGGCAGCGCGCTTCTTGGTCTCGAAGGAACCAAAGCCCACCAGCTGGATCTTCTCGTCAGCCTTCAGGGTCTCGGTGATGGTGTTCAGAACGGCGTTGACGGCAGCGTCAGAGTCCTTCTTGGACAGGCCGGTCTTCTCAGCGACAGCGGCGATCAGTTCAGTCTTATTCATGTTATTTCCTCCCAAAAATTTTCGTTGGTAATTGCCGCAATGGGCGGCTATCCTAAAACGATGTTGTATCGCATTAAGAACATTCTTTGGCTCCGTTCCACAGGGCGGTCATCTCCTCCAGCGTCATGTCGGACAGGCTGCGGCCCTCTGCGGCCGCGGCCTCCTCCATCGCGCGGAAGCGGCGAATGAATTTTTCACAGGTGCCGTTGACAGCTGTTTCCGGGTCCACGCCGCAGAAGCGACCCACCTTTACGGCGGCGAACAGTACGTCGCCCAGCTCCTCCTCGACATTGGTGCCGGCGCGCACAGCCTGCCGCAGCTCGGCAGTCTCCTCGTCCAGCTTGTCCAGCGCGTCGGAGACGTCGCGCCAGTCGAAGCCCGCCTCCGCAGCCTTCTTCTGTATCTTCTCCGCCCGCCACAGACCTGGCAGACTGCGGGCCACGGCATCCAGCGCATCGGCAGTGGTTTTCTGGCCCTTCTCCTGCCGCTTCAGCTGCTCCCAGCTGGCGGGCACAGTGTCTGCCGTTTCCGCCTGACCATCGCCGAACACGTGGGGGTGGCGGTACAGCAGCTTTTTTACCACGCCGTCGCATACGTCATCCATGTCAAAGCGCCCGGCGTCGGCTTCGATGCCGGCGTGGAACACCACCTGCATGAGCACGTCGCCCAGCTCTTCCTTCAGCAGTGCGGCGTTGTCCGTATCGATGGCCTCGGCGGCCTCGTAGGCCTCCTCCAGCATTCCTCGGCGGATGGACTGGTGGGTCTGCACCCGGTCCCAGGGACAGCCCTCCGGCGAACGGAGCAGCCGGATGATCTCCAGCAGATCTTCGTAGCCATAGCGTGGTTTCCTTGTAAAATTTATCATACTTACGCTCCTATTGCAAGAGGTTTTCCACTGCAACTGGGGAAAAGTTCGCTGCATTTCAGGAATTTTACCGCAAATGCAGCCGGTCAGCCAGTTTTTCCCCTTTCGGCAGGGTCTGAAGATCCTGCCGCGTCACGGCGCCGATGGCCAGCGCCAGCACCACGTATACAACGGCGGCCAGCAGCACCGCCGGCAGTACCGCCCATCTCTCGGGCAGAAGGCGGCAGAACAGGCCATAGCCGGACCGGGCCGCCAGCGCCATCACCGCCGTCAGAAGAACGGGCTTGGCAAACAGGGAGATATACCCCGGACGCTCCGGCACCAGCCGTGCGATGGCTGCCAAGTTGATGACCGCGATCAGCGCGTAGCAGTACAGTGTGCTCACCGCTGCGCCCCGAATGCCCGTGGCGGGATCGCCTACCATCAGGTAGTTGGTGACGATCTTCAGTACGCCGCCGCAGAGGAGGGAGATCACCGGCAGCAGCGGGTGGCCGTAGGCCTGCAGGACGCCGTTGGTGGCCACCATCAGGCATACGAACACGCAGGCCAGGCCCAGGAACGTCAGGTGATAGGCCGCCGCCTCGGCGGTTTCCGGCACCGCGGGATAGAGCAGCTGCAGGATAGGCCCCGCCAGCACCGACAGTCCCACGCCGGCGGGCAGGGCCGCCAGCACCGTCAGCTTCAGCGCCGCCCCGGCCGCTATTCCGGCAGCAGTGCGGTCGCGGCGGGTCAGCGCGGCGGATACCGCCGGCATCAGGCTTACCGACAGGGGATAGATAAACGACGGCGGCAGCATGAACAGCGTCATGCCGAAGGTATATTCGCCATACAGGGCGGTGGTCTCCGCCGTTGTATAGCCAAGCGTGTCCCGCAGGGTGGCCGTCACCAGCGCCTGGTCCAGCAGGGTGATCAGGCTCATGCCCGCCGCGCCCACGGTGATGGGTATGCCGGTCCGCAGCAGCTCCCGCAGTACGCGGCTGCTTGCCGGGGGTACGTCGCGCACTTCCGGCAGTGCGGCCCGCCGGGGCAGCAGCAGGGCGGTGACCAGCAGGCCCAGGCCCGCCCCGGCGGTGACACCGCCGATGGCCCCGGCGGCGCACAGGTCCGTCCCCGCACCCTGCCGCAGCAGGTACAGGCACAGCCCCAGCCCGATGAGCAGCTTGCCGGCGGACTCCGCCACCTGTCCGGCGGCGGTAGGCACCATATCGCCCAGTCCCTGGGAATAGCCCCGCAGCGCCGCCGACAGGCATACCAGCAGCACCGCCGGCCCCAGCGTCCGCAGGGCCGGGGCCGCGTCCGGATCGTGGAGCGCGGCGGCCAGGGCCTCCGGCAGCAGGCACATAACGGCGGAGCACACCAGCCCCAGCGCCGCCAGCAGGGCCAGGCCCAGGTGCAGGCAGCGGCGCACGGCGCCATAGCGCCGCTGGGCGGCGGCACGGGACACCATGCGGCTCAGGGCCACCGGCAGCCCCGCCGTGGACAGCACCAGCAGCAGGCTGTAAATATTGTACGCGGCGTAGAAATGCGCCATGCCCTCCCGGTCCAGCAGGTTCCCCAGCGGGATCTTGTACAGGGCACCCAGCAGCTTTGTCACCGCCACAGCCCCGGCCAGAATGGCCGCGCCGCCCATGAAGTTTTGCCGCCGGTGGGTCATGGTGCCTCCTTATCTCACCGCGCCATCTCCTGATGGAAGCGGCGGAACGCCTCTAAATTCTCCGTCAGCTTTTCCGGCCGCTGGATATACTCCAGCGGGAATTTGGGGTGGAACACGCGCTTGATGCGGTTCCGCTTTGCGTCCACCATCTTGGTGGAGCCGCCTGCGCCCAGGGACAGGATGCTGTGCAGCTCCTCCATGATGTAGATATTATACAGGCCCTCCGCCCCGGATATGCACCAGCCTACGTTCTCAAAGCTGCCGGACATATATTTCTGGCGGTAGAGGTAATAGGGGGCGAAGCCCTTTTCCCGCAGCGCCGGATCGGCGTAGTCCAGCATGGCCGCCACGTCCTCCGCCGAGGGGATAGGCAGGCCCTCCAGCAGGATGCGGCTGCCCTTCTTCAGACTCAGGGTGTGCACGGTGATGTTGTCCGCGCCGAAGGTCAGGCACGTATCCAACGTCCGGCGAAAGCCCTCCGGTGTGTCGGCGGGCAGCCCGGCGATCAGGTCCATGTTCACATGGGGAAAGCCCATGGACGTGGCCAGCTCCATGGCCTTTTCGATATCCTCCGGGCTGTGCTTCCGGCCGATGGCGGAGAGCACCCGGGGCTCCAGCGACTGGGGATTTACGCTGATCCGGTCCGCACCGTGATCCAGCAGCACCTGCAGCTTCTCCCGGTCGATGGTGTCCGGCCGTCCCGCCTCGATGCAGTATTCCACGCAGTCGGACAGGTCGAAATTCCGGTTCACCGCCGTCAGCAGCGCATCCATTTGACTGGCGGACAGGGTGGTGGGCGTGCCGCCGCCCATGTAGAACGACTTGATCCGCAGGCCCGTCTCCTTCACCATGCGGCCCGCGGCCTCCACCTCCGCCGTCAGTGCCGCCAGATACGGCTCCATCAGCTTGAAGGACTTTTCCACTGATGCCGACACGAAGCTGCAATAGGCGCAGCGGGTGGGGCAGAAGGGAATGCCGATGTACAGAGAGATGTCCTCGGGGCGCAGGTCGCTCCTGGCCTTCAGGCCCGCCTCGGCGCTCTCCAGCGCCAGACGCCGCCGCGCCGGGGAGACACAGTACGTATCCCGCAGCACCCGGTCCGCCTGGGCGGGGGTCATGCCGTCCTCCAGCATGGTCCGCACCAGCTTGGCCGGGCGGATGCCCGTCAGCGCGCCCCAGCTGGGCGTCACGCCGGTGACGTCCCGGGCCGCCCGGAAAAAGGACAGCTTCAGCGTACGCTGACGCAGGCGTTCCCGTTCGTATGCGTCGGAAACGCCTGCGGTCCGAACGCGGGCCTCGCCCCGCGCCGTTTTGCCGCCATAGGTCAGTGTCGTGACCCCGGTGGCATATACATTGCCCTCATGCAGTGTGACCTCCGCGTGGCTGTCCCCGTCCTCGCCCTCATATACCGGGCGCTCTTCCGGGAAAAAGGCCAGCAGGCTCTGCTCGATGGCGTAGCGGTCCTCATGACCGCGCAGGTTCAGCTTCATTGCGCCGTCCCCTGCCGCATATAGGGGTTCATGCGGCGCTCAAAGTCCAGCGTCGTTTCCCGGTCATGGCCGGGCAGGACCCGCCAGTCGCTCTCCAGCGCCGCCAGACGGCCCAGGGAGGCGAGCATCTTGGGATAGCTGCCGCCGGGGAAATCGCATCGTCCGCAGGAGCAGCGGAACAGGGTATCCCCGGCAAAGATCACGTGCTCCCGGTCCAACAGCAGACACACGGAGCCCTCGGAGTGGCCCGGTGTCTCCATGACCCGCAGGGACAGCCCGCCCAGGGGCAGCACGTCGCCCTCCTTATAATACCGCTGGTGCTGCTCGTCCACCCGGGTGAACAGCAGCTCGCCGCCCCGCCCGGCCACGCTGTCCTTCTCGTGGATGTACACCGGCACGTCCGGGTATCTCTCCAACAGGGGCCGCACGGCGGAGGTGTGGTCAAAGTGCCCGTGGGTCAGCAGGATATATTTGAGCGCGCAGCCGCTTTGGCGCACCAACTGCTCCACCCGGGCGGCATCGTCGCCGGGATCGATCAGGGCACAGACCTTCGCGTCCTCGTCGCACAGCAGGTAGCAGTTGGTCATGATAGGGCCCACTTGCAGTGTTTTGATGGTCATGGTGTCCTCCTTACAGGGTGTCGGTGTCCAGAATGATGGTCAGCGGTCCGTCGTTCAGGCTGTCCACCTGCATATAGGCGCCGAATTCACCCGTCTCGGTGTGAAAGCCCTTGTCCCGGCACAGCTGCACAAACTTTTCGTACAGGGGGATGGCCACCTCCGGCCGCGCCGCCGCCAGAAAGTCCGGCCGCCGACCCTTCTTGCAGTTGGCGTACAGCGTGAACTGGGACACGATCAGCAGCTCTCCGCCCACATCCGTCAGGCTGCGGTTCATTTTTTCATGTTCGTCCTCAAAGATACGCAGGCCCGTCAGCTTGTCGGCCAGCTTTACCGCCTGTGCCTCGGTGTCCTCATGGGTCACACCCAGCAGCACCAAAAAGCCCTCGCCGATCTGTCCGATGACCTTGCCATCCACGGAAACGCTGGCGTGTTTTACACGGGTCAATACAGCACGCATAATTCTATCTCCTTTATACTGTTTGTATTCACATTGGCCTTATCCGGCCGGTCTTGTCACCCGCATGACGCCCGATATCTGCTCCAGCCGCCGCATGACGGTCCGCAGCTGCTCACTGTCCGGCACGTCGATGTCCAGCGACAGCAGGGCAAAGCCGTCCGGCGTGCTCCGGGCATTCAGCGAGGAGACGTGGGTCTTGGTGCTGGACAGCACCGTGGACACGTCCATGATGATGTTGATGCGGTCCTTGGCGGTGATCTCCAGCGTGGTGCGGTAGCTCTCCCGCGTGTCGCTGCCCCAGGAGACCTTGATCCACCGGCCCGCCTCGCTGGGCTTGCGCCGGGCCGGGTCCGCGTTGGGACAGTCCGCCCGGTGCACGGAAATGCCGTAGCCGCGGGTGATGAAGCCCACGATATCGTCTCCCGGCACAGGGGTGCAGCACTTGGAGAACTTCACCAGACAGTTGGTCAGACCCTCCACCACGATGCCTTGCTCGCCCTTGGCGCGCTGGGGCACAGCGGGACGCATGAGCTGCGGCTGGTCCGCCACAGGGACCTCCGCCTGCCGTTCCGTCTGATGCTGGTGGATGATGCGCTGGATGTCCTCCCGCAGCCGGCCGATGACCTTCAGTGCCGAAATGCCGCCGTAGCCGATGGCGGCGTACATATCGTCCAGTGACGTGAAGCACAGCTTCTTCAGCACGCCGGGCAGGTTCTCCTCGTTGGTCAGCTCCTTCAGCGTCACGCCGGTGCGCTTCAGCTCCGACTCAAAGCTCTGCCGCCCGTTGACGATGTTCTCGTCCCGCTTTTCCTTCTTGAACCACTGGCGTATCTTGCTGCGGGCGTTGCTGCTGCGGGCGATCTTCACCCAGTCACGGCTGGGGCCGTGGGCAGACTTGCTGGTCATCACCTCCACCACGTCGCCGTTGCGGAGATGGTAGTCGAACTGCACGATCCGCCCGTTGACCTTGGCGCCCACCATGTGGTTGCCGATGGCGGAGTGTATGGTATAGGCGAAGTCGATGGGCGTGGCCCCGGCCGGCAGGTTGATCACGTCGCCGTTGGGCGTGAACACGAACACCTCGTCGGCGAACATATCCACCTTCAGTGAGTGGATGAAGTCCTCGGCGTCGGCATCCTCCTGGTTTTCCAGCAGGCGGCGCACCCACTCATAGCTGCGCTCGTCCCCGGCGCCCTGGCCGTTCTGCTTGTACTTCCAGTGGGCGGCCACGCCGTACTCCGCCACCTCGTGCATCTCCTTCGTCCGGATCTGTACCTCGAAGGGAATGCCGCTTTCGCCCACCACCGTGGTGTGCAGGCTCTGGTACATATTGGGCTTCGGCGTGCCGATGTAATCCTTGAACCGGCCCAGAATGGGCTTGAACAGGTCGTGGATGATGCCCAGCACGTTGTAGCAGTCCGCCACCGTGTCCACGATGACCCGGAAGGCGAACAGGTCGAACACATCGTCCAGGCTCTTGTTCTGGGTGTACATTTTGCGGTAGATGGAGTAGGGGTGCTTCATCCGGCCGTAGACCGTGGCGTCGATGCCCTCCTCCTTCAGCCGCGTGACGATGCGGTCGTGCACGGCGGACATGAACCCGTCGTACTCCGCGGCCTTTTCGTCCAGCGCCTCGGTGATCTCCCGGTAGCCCACCGGGTCCAGATACTTCAGCGACAGATCCTCCAGCTCCCATTTCATCTTCTGCATACCCAGTCGGTGTGCGATGGGAGCGTAGATCTCCATAGTCTCAAAGGACTTCTGCTTCTGTTTCTCCGGTGTCTGGTACTCCATGGTCCGCATATTGTGCAGCCGGTCGGAGATCTTGATGAGGATGACCCGGATGTCCTTGGCCATGGCCATGAGCATCTTCCGCAGGTTCTCCATCTGCTCCTCTTCTTTGGAGGTGTAGTGGACCCGCGTCAGCTTGCTGACGCCCTCCACCAGATCCGCCACCGTAGGGGAAAACAGCTTTGCCAGCTCCTCGTGGGTGGCGGTGGTATCCTCGATGGTGTCGTGCAGCAGGGCCGCCACAATAGACTCTGTGTCCAGGTGCAGCTCCTCCGCCACGATCTGTGCCACCGCCAGGGGATGTGTGATAAAGGGCGAGCCGTCCTTGCGGTTCTGCCCCGCGTGGTGGGTATCGGCGAATTCATAGGCGGCGCGTATCTGGTCAAAGCCCGCCGCCGGGTTGTAGCCCTTTACCGTCTCCACAAGATGTTCGTATTGCTCCTGAGGTGTCACAGCGCACCGCCTCCCTTCTCGTTATCGTTTTGCAGCGTGTTCATCAGCGGCGACTGATCCAGTGCTACGTGTTGTCCCCGCCGCAGGTGCAGCGTGATGGCGTCGCCGTTCAGCTGCCAGTCCAGCAATCCCCGTTCCCGGAACACCGCGGCGCACATGGCTGCCCGCAGTACCGGTTCCGCGCCGCCCAGTTCCGCCGCCATCAGCCGCAGCAGCGGCAAGCGGTCTGTGGTCAGCCCGTCCTCGGGCACGGTCCGGTCTAAAAACCGCCAGGCGGCGGCGAATTGCTCCCGGGTGGGCAGCGCCCGCCGCGCCTCCCGCAGAGAAACGGCCTTTCCGGCGGCGCACCGGTGGGCCAGTGTCAGCGCCTCCTGCTCCCGCCCGCTGGCGCAGAGGGAGGGCCGGATGTCCACCATCTGCAGCTGTACCGTCCGGCTGCCCCGGAACTCATTGATCTGCAAATAAAATGCCGCGTCCACCCGGTCGCCCGGATGGCACCCGCAGCGCTCGGCCACGGTGGAGAAGAATATGCCGTCGAACTGGGCGCAGCCCTTGCCCAGCCGCAGCTTCAGATGCCGGTTCTGGCCCACGTTCTGGGTCCGCAGCAGCGTGGCGCCCAGCAGGCAGAACAGCGGTCTGGCGTTGCCGCTGCCATAGGGCTCCAGCACGGACAGGGCCTCCAGCTCCTCCAGCGTCACCGCGGCGGGGTGGGCGATGGCCACGTCGATCTCCAGCGCCGACTCCGGCTGCTGTCCGCCGCAGTAGCTGCGGGCGTATTCATTCATCCGGTCCCGGAAGGCCGGTATGTTGCTGCGGTCGATGGTAAAGCCCGCCGCCAGCTCGTGCCCGCCGAAGCCCAGCAGCAGGTCCTTGCAGTTTTCCAGTGCGGCGAACAGATTAAAGCCGCCCCAGCTGCGGCAGCTGCCTTTGCCGGTGCTACCGTTCAGATGGATCATAAAGCTGGGCCGGGAGTATTTTTCCGACAGGCGGCTGGCCACGATGCCCACCACGCCCTGGTGCCATCGGCTGCTCTCCAGCACCAGCGCGCTGCGCTGGCGCTCCGGCATCCGGTCGATCATCTCCTCCGCCTGGGTGTAGATATCCTGCTCTACGTTCTGGCGCTCCCGGTTCAGAGCGCACAGCTCCTTAGCCATGGCCTCCGCCGCGGCGGGATCGGTGCACAGCAGCAGCTCCGCCGCCTTGTCCGCCGCGCCCATGCGTCCGGCAGCGTTGATCCGCGGCGCCAGCACAAAGCCGATCTGCACCGAAGAGATCTCCTTCCCGCTCAGACCCGCCTCCCGCAGCAGGGCGTGCAGGCCGATAAAGTCCGAGTGCTCCAGCGTGGCCAGCCCGCGGGAGACGATGGTGCGGTTTTCGCCGGACATCTGCATGACGTCCGCTACCGTGCCGATGGCCGCCAGCGTGCAGTACCGGGCAAAGAGAGGCTCCTCCCGGTCCGGCCCGCCCAGGGCCAGCACCAGCTTCAGCGCCACGCCGCAGCCGGCCAGATGCTTGAAGGGATAGCCGCAGTCCGCCCGGTGGGGGTCCACCACGGCCACGGCCCGGGGCAGGACCTCCCGGCACTCGTGGTGGTCGGTGATGACCACGTCCAGCCCCAGTGAGTTGGCGTAGTCCACCTCCTCCACACCGGTGATGCCGCAGTCCACCGTTACCAGCAGGCGCACGCCCTGGTCGAAAAGGCCCTTGATGGCGTCACGGCTGAGACCGTAGCCGTCCTCGATGCGCCGGGGAATGTAGTGCACCACGTCGGCGCCCCGGCTCTTGAGATAGTCTACCAGAATACAGGTGGCGGTAATGCCGTCCACATCATAGTCGCCGAACACGGCGATCCTCTCGCCATTCGCGATCGCCTGCTGCACACGCGCCGCGGCCTTGTCCATGTCCCGCATCAGGAAGGGACTGATGGTCAGCTTGTCCTCACGCTCCAGAAAGGCGGCGGCCTGCTCCGGCGTTTCGATGCCGCGCGCGGAGAGCACGGCGGCCACCAGATAGGGATAGCCGGCCGCGCGCAGACATGCCTGCGCCTCCGGCTTTTCCGGCGCGATATGCCACTTGCTGAACCGCACGGCGGTCACCTTCCTCTCTGCATGATAAATGGAACTTTCATCCCATGATAACATTACTAATACTTTATTATATCAACATCGTGCGGAAAGGTAAAGAAAAAATTTCTTTTCCGCACCTGTTCGGAAAAGAAAACAACAGCTTGCAATCCGCGGCCATATGGTCTATGATGGATACAATACAGACAGAATCGAGGAACTGCTCATGCGCCCTGACGGAAAGCGAGTAAAGGACCTGCCCCCCATCGTGGCAGCCATTCCCTACATCATGCCCAAGCGGTACGATGCCTGGAACACCATCACCGAAAACATCGACGAGGAGGGCATCAAGGCCTATATCCGCGAAAAACGGCGCGCTGGGATCCGCATCAACCACATGGCGGTGATCATCGCCGCCTATTACAAGGCCTATCAGACCAACCCCAAGCTCAACTGGTTTGTGGTCAACAGTCATCTCTATGAGCGCAACCATTTCTGCGTCTCCTTTGTCATCCTGAAAAAGCGGGCCGACGGCAGCCCGGATGAGACGACGCTGAAGATCTATCTGGAGCCCAAGGACACTATTTTCACCATCAACCAGAAGATCGCCGATGCCATCGCCGTCAACAGCCAGACGGAGCAGAAGAACAGCACCGACAAGTTCGCCAAGATGATGTTCTCCATCCCCGGCCTGCCCAAGTTCGTGATCTGGCTGGCCTACCATCTGGACAAGCATGGCCTGTTGCCCCGGAAGATCATCGACCTGAGCCCCTTCCACACCAGTATGTTCATCACCAACCTGGCTTCTATCAAGACCAGCTACATCCACCACCACTGCTATGAGTTCGGCACCACCAGCGTGTTCGTCTGCATGGGCAAGCCGGTACCTAACTACATGAACGGTGACCTGACCAAGAAGATGATGCCTTTGGGCATCGTTATGGACGAGCGTATCTGCACCGGTTATGAGTACGCCGCCTTCTGTCACGACTTCCGCAGGTGCCTGCGGGACCTGACCTGTCTGGAGACGCCCTTCGACGGCAGCGCCCCGGCTGAGATGCCGCAGGCAGAGGAAGCGGCTCCCGCCGAAGCGTGAATACAACAAGCCCCGGAGCGATGCCCCGGGGCTTGTTCTCTGCATATTACCAGTTATCCTCGCCAAAGGGGTCATGGGGGCGGAACTGATCGTCATCCTCCGGCCGCGGCGGGAAGAAGCCTACGCCCTTGATCTTTTTGATCTCCTGGAAGAAGGCGATGTTGCTCTGGGCGATGTACGGCGCCACCCAGATATCCAGAATGCCCAGCGTCAGACCCACCAGAATATTCCATCCGATAAAGCTCAGATCCAGCACGAACAGCTGCCACTTGAAGCCCAGGGTCTGGGCTTTGCTCATGTTGAGGGCCTCCATGACGCCGATCTCCGGGTTTTCGCACAGGTTCAGCATAGCAAAGCGGTAGCGGTAGGCCGCCACGATGCCGGGGATCACCAGCAGCAGCGTCCACAGGGAGATGAAGATGACCTGCACGACATACAGCAGAATGATCTTCCCGACGAAGGCGAAGCCATCGAACAGGGTGACGAAGGGCATCTCCTCACCCCGACGGATGCCCAGGTGGTACAGGGACGCACCGACGTTGAGCACTACGCCCAGCAGCGTGCACACGATAGACACGAACCACACCGCAAAAGCGGGGAACGCCCGGTGCAGCGCCAGGAAGCTCAGATCCATATCGAACCGCAGGGAGTAGACATAGGCGAACTCGTCGTCCATCTGCACATAGTCGCTGATGCCGTTGATGACGAACATGATGGCCAGCAGCACCAGCGTAAACAGGTAAGGGCTGACCTGTGCGGTTTTCAGCAGCACCTTGGACTCCCGCTTCAGGGAACCACGGTCAAGTACCATACTAAAATACCATCCTTTCGGAATAGAGTTTGATATCCGGCGGAGGACCGTCTGCCGCAGTGCAGGAAGTTTTTTCCGGCGGCGTCCGTCCCTCTACCGTATAGTGTAGCACAGCTGCCCGAAAAACACAAGAGGCGGTCTTTGCCGGTGAAGTTTCCGACAAAAACCGCAAAAAAACGTGGGAATTTCAACGCGGGGCTGGACAAGAGAAAAGTTTTGTTGTAATATTTAAGACAGTATGCGGTGGCATAGCGCCACCCGGTAGTAAGATGAGGTGAAGACAATGGCACAAGCATTCTTTGGCGGCGTTCATCCCAACGACATGAAGGCCGCAACCAATGAAAAGGCCATCGAAAAGCTGGCGGCGCCGGCTGAGGTGGTCATTCCCATGTCTATGCACATCGGTGCGCCTTGCAAGCCTATTGTAGCGGTAGGCGACAAGGTTAAAATTGGACAGAGGATCGGCGAACCCGGCGGATTTGTTTCCGCCCCCATCCACGCCAGCATCTCCGGCACGGTCAAGGCCGTGGAACCCCGTCCCTTCTCTATGGGCGGCAAGATGATGTCCGTGGTCATTGAAAACGATTTCCAGGATGAGGTCTCCGAGGAAGTCAAGCCCGTGGCGGATCCCGACAGCCTGACGCCCGAGCAGCTGGTGGAGATCGTCAAGAACGCCGGCATCGTCGGCCAGGGCGGCGCGACGTTCCCCACCCATGTGAAGATCTCTTCCGGTCTGGGCAAGGTGGACTATGTGATCATCAATGCCGCGGAGTGCGAGCCGTACATCACCGGCGACCACCGCACCTGTCTGGAGCGTCCGGAGCAGGTCATCAAGGGCGCGACCCTGCTGGCCAAGTGCTTCGGCGTGGATAAGGTGTACATCGGCATCGAGGCCAACAAGCAGAACGCGGCTGACGTCCTGAACGCCAAGATCGCGGAGCTGAACGCCCCCGTGGTGGTGGAGGTCCTGCACACCCGCTATCCCCAGGGTGCTGAGAAGCAGCTGGTCCAGGCCGTCTCCGGCCGTCAGGTGCCCAGCGGCAAGCTGCCTGCCGACGCGGGCTGCTGCATCTTCAACCTGAATACCACCTGCGCCATCTACCGCGCGGTGTATGAGGGTATGCCCGTGGTCAACAAGATCGTCACCGTCTCCGGTTCCGGCGTCATCGAGCCCAAGAACATCGAGTGCCCCATCGGCACCCCCATTACCAAGCTGTTTGACGCCTGCGGCGGACTGAAGGACGAGACCTACAAGCTCATCATGGGCGGCCCGATGATGGGCCTGGCCCAGTACGACGTGGACGTCTCCGTGGGCAAGGGCACCGGCGCCATGCTGGCCTTCGCCGACAAGGAGGAGCAGTACGTCGAGGATCCCCAGTGTATCCGCTGCGGCAAGTGCGTGGGCGTGTGCCCCATCCGTCTGGAGCCCATTTTCATGTACAAGTACCTGATGAAGGGCGACGTGGACACCTGGCAGAACGTGCTGCACGGCATGGACTGCATCGAGTGCGGCGCCTGCACCTACACCTGTCCTGCCCGCCTGCCCCTGACCCATGCGTTCCGTCTGGGCAAGCAGGAGGTCAACAACGCGAGAATGGCCGCCAAGGCCAAGGCGGAGGCCGAGGCAAAGGCCGCTGCCGAAAAGAAGGAGGCGTAAACCATGACTGATTACAAGAATCTCAAGCTGATCGCGTCCTCCTCCCCCCACATCCGTTCCAACGAGGATACCCGCAGCATCATGCTGGACGTGATCATCGCGCTGCTGCCCGCGCTGGCCTGGAGCGTGTACTGCTTCGGCTGGAAGGCCCTGCTGCTGACCGCTGTTTCCGTGGTGTCCTGCGTGTTCTTTGAGTGGGCCTACCGCAAGGTCATGAAGAAGTCCTGCATGGTGGGCGATCTGTCCGCTGTGGTCACCGGTATCCTGCTGAGCTTCGTGTGCCCCGTTGACCTGCCCTGGTGGGTCATCATCATCGGTGCGTTCTTCTCCATCGTTGTGGTCAAGCAGCTTTACGGCGGCATCGGCTGCAACTTCCTGAACCCCGCGCTGGCGGGCCGTGCGTTCCTGCTGGCCAGCTATGCCACATGGATGACCACCTGGGCCATTCCCCAGATCCGTCCCGATGTCACCTCCGCCGCCACCCCCATGACCATTATGAAGGAGGGCACCGAGGAGGCGTTCACCACCCTGATGAGCAACTACTCCATCGGTGATATGTTCCTGGGCAAGGTCGGCGGCTCCCTGGGTGAGGTCTCCGCCCTGTGTCTGCTGGTGGGCGGTGTCTACCTGCTCATCCGCAAGGTCATCTCCTGGCAGATCCCCGTGGCGTACATCGGCACCGTGGCCATCCTGACCCTGATCGCGGCGCCCGCCGGAATCGACAACGTGCAGTATATGCTGTACAACGTGTTCGGCGGCGGCCTGATGCTGGGTGCCATCTTCATGGCCACCGACTATGCCACCTCCCCCGTCACTAAGCCCGGCCAGCTGATCTTCGGCCTCGGCTGCGGTCTGCTGACCTGCTTTATCCGCCGCTTCGGCTCCTATCCCGAGGGCGTCTGCTATTCCATCCTGATCATGAACTGCACCACCTGGCTGCTGGATAAGTACATCCGTCCCGTCATCTATGGTGCGCCCAAGAAAGAAAAGAAGGAGGCGGCGAAGTAATGAAGATCTCCGGTAAGTTTATTCTCAAGGTCGCCGGCACCTTGACTGTTATTTCCCTCGTTGTGGCCGCCCTGCTGGGTCTGGTCGACAACGTGACCGCCGACAAGATCGCCGCCATCGATGCGGAGAACACCCGCATCGCCATGAGCGCTGTGGCTCCCGAGGGCAGCGAGTTTGGCGACAAGCTGGACATCACCGACGACATGACCGCCGCCGCGGCCGCCCAGGGCGGCAAGCTGGTGGAGCTGTATCCCATGACCACCGCCGGCGCCGACAACGGCTATGTTATGAAGATCTCCGCCTCCGGCTCCCAGGGCAGCATCGTGATGATGGTGGGCGTGGACGCCGATAAGGCCATCACCGGCATCTCCGTGGTCAGCCACGCCGAGACGTCCGGCATCGGCACCAAGGTCGTGGGCAACGAGCCCAACGCCGCCGGCGAGCCGGTCCTGGATCAGTTCATCGGTGAGAGCGGCGCGGGCTCCCTGGTGGTGGGCAAGAACATCATCGCCGTCTCCGGCGCTACCGTCTCCACCAAGGGCATCAACATGGGCGCCAATGCCGCTCTGGCTGTTGCCGAGCTGCTGGGCTAAGAAAGGAGGAGCTGCATTTATGAATTTCGGTAAGCAACTGAAAGAGGGCCTCATCACACAGAACCCTGTGCTGGTGCAGGTGCTGGGTATGTGCTCCACCATGGCCATCACCACGTCGTTCTTCAACGGCCTGGGCATGGGCGTGTCCGTGCTCATTATCCTGACCCTCTCCAACATCTTCATCTCCCTGCTGCGCAAGATCATTCCCAACGAAGTGCGTATCGCCTGCTATATCGTGGTCATCGCCGGCTTCGTCACCTGCGTGGATCTGCTGCTCAAGGCGTTCGTTCCCGCTCTGTCCAGCTCTCTGGGCGTGTTTATCCCCCTGATCGTCGTGAACTGCATCATCCTCGGCCGTGCGGAGGGCTTCGCCTCCAAGAACGGCGTGGGTGCCTCCGCGGTGGACGGCATCTGCCAGGGCATCGGCTATACTCTCGTGCTGATCGTCATGTGCGTATTCCGTGAGTTCTTCGGCGCCGGCACGTTCGGCGGCGGTCTGCTGGGCGGCGGCGCACTGGGCAGCGCACCCGGCGTTGAGATCTTCCCCGCCGAGTACGGTGTCAGCGTGTTGACGCTGCCCGTGGGCGGCTTCCTGACGCTGGGCTGCCTCATCGCTGTGATGCAGTGGGCTCTGGCCAAGAGCGAAAAGAAAAAGGAGGCCAAGTAAGCTATGAGTGTGACTACCTTGCTCGCCATCTCTCTTGGCGCTATTCTGACCAATAACTTCATCTTTGCCCAGTTCCTGGGCATCTGCCCCTTCCTGGGCGTGTCCAAGAAGATCGACACGGCCATCGGTATGGGCGCCGCCGTGACCTTCGTTATGGGTCTGGCCTCCGCATTCTGCTACCTGATCAACATGGTGCTGGTGTCCCTGCATCTGGAGTTCATGCAGACCGTGGCCTACATTCTGGTCATTGCCGGTCTGGTGCAGTTTGTGGAAATGTTCCTGAAGAAGAACATCCCCACCCTGTACACCGCCCTGGGCGTCTACCTGCCCCTGATCACCACCAACTGCGCCGTGCTGGGCGTGGCTCTGCTGAATACCCAGAATGACTACAACTTCATCGAGTCCGTGGTCTACGGCATCACCGGCGGTCTGGGCTTCCTGCTGGCCATCTTCCTGTTCGCGGCTGTCCGCGAGCAGCTGGAGGTCTCCGGCGACAACCCCAAGGCCTTTGACGGCTTCCCCATCGCGCTGGTCACCGCCGGCCTGATGGCTCTGGCCTTCATGGGCTTCAGCGGCCTGAAGGTCTGGTAAGGAGGTAAGGAACTATGACTATTGTATACGCGATCGCCGTTCTGGGCGTACTCGCCATTGTGTTCGGTCTGATCCTCGCTGTTGCCGCTAAGGTCTTCGAGGTCGAGGTCGATCCCCGTCTGCCTGAGATCCAGGCATGTCTGGCCGGCGCCAACTGCGGCGGCTGCGGCTATCCCGGCTGCGGCGGCTGCGCCGAGGCGATCCTGGCCGGCAAGGCCCCCGTTACCGCCTGCGCCCCCGCCGGCCCCGAGAACGCGGCGAAGATCGCCGCCATCATGGGCATGGAGGCTCCCTCCGGCGACAAGATGGTCGCCCACGTGCTGTGCAACGGCGGCTGCAACGCCAAGGATAACTTCGAGTACCGCGGCGTGAAGGACTGTCTGGCGGCCACCAAGGTCTGCGGCGGCGACGCCAAGGCCTGCCGCTATGGCTGCTTCGGCTTCGGCTCCTGCGTGGCGGCCTGTAAGTTCGACGCCATCCATGTCATCAACGGCGTTGCCGTGGTCGACAAGGAGAAGTGCACCAACTGCGGTGCCTGCCGCGCTGCCTGCCCGCACCACCTGATCGTGGAGGTGCCCTACAAGCAGAAGGTGTTTGTCAACTGCTCCAACAAGGACAAGGGCCCCGCCGTTACCAAGGTCTGCGCCAACAGCTGCATCGCCTGCGGTATGTGTGAGCGTACCTGTAAGTTCGACGCCATTCACGTTGTGGACAACGTGGCCGTCATCGACTACAGCAAGTGCAAGAACTGCACCATGTGCGCCAAGGCCTGCCCGCGCAACGCCATTGAGCCTATCCCCACGCCTGAGGAGAAGGAGAAGTTCAAGGCCGCGCAGAAGGCCGCTGCCGAGAAGAAGGCCGCCGCTGCCAAGGCTGCTGCCGAGGCCGCTGCCACTGAGGCTCCCAAGGCGGAGTAACTCCCTGCAATACGCATCCCCCCGGCGTCAGCCGGGGGGATATTTCTTGCAAAAAAGCAGGCACACATAGTGTGCCTGCTTTTTTTTGCGTCTGAGCATTATCCCGCCATGATCTCAAATTTGAGCACGCCCTCCGCCGCGGCGGCACGGGTCATCAGATCATCCAGCTCCTCGGACATATCGCCCGTCTCCGCGGAGATGGTCACGCCGGCGCAGCCGTTGGTGGGGATGGTCTGGTTGATGGTCAGGATGTTGGCGCCGGAATTGGCGAAGATGGCCAGGTAGTTGGACAGCACGCCGGGGTTGTCCTTCAGCAGGGCATAAAAGGTGATGATATGCCCCGCGTGCATATTCTGGAAGGGCTGTACGGCATCCTTGTATTTATAGAAGGCGCTGCGGCTGATGCCCACCTGGCGGGCAGCGTCGCCCACGGTGGCGGCCTCGCCTACCTGCAGCATCCGTTTGGCCTCTGCTACCCGGAGAAAGACCTCCGGCAGAGCGTCGGCGGCGACTAAGTAAAATTTCTGTTTCTCCATATCGTTCCTCCCTGTGTCCGCCGCTTGCGAACAACTGTATTCACATCATAGCACACCTGCCGGCAGAGCGCAAGAGTCTTTTTTGCGCCGTGACGGAAAAGTTGCGCCGCGCCGCCGTTGTCCCGTTGTGCAGTTTGTCAGGGGCGTGGGCGAAAAGCCCTGGGGGACAGGGGGTTTCACGGTTATTCAACAGCGTGTCGTCCGATAAGCGTGTGCAGCAAATGAATATGCACGCAAGTATACACGCATAAGAGTAAAAGCCGCCTGATTATGTCTATTAACTGTGTTTTTGCAACTTTTTACGAGAATTATCAGGTAACATAACGCTGGTGGAAAAAGGTGTGGAAACTGTGCAAAACCCTATACACAAAGGGCTGCGCCCGGTTGCGGCCGGGTTATTTTTTGTGTAAACCAGTCAATATTTCAGGGGACCTAACATTTCTTGCGGAAGCGGCGGGGAATGGGGCGTGTGAGCGCTTGCAAAACGCCTGCCGATACTATATAATGTATAATGAATTGTGATCGGTATACACCGGAGGATAGATATGGCAAAGAAAGCGACTTATGATAATGAAAGTATCTCCAGTCTGAAAGGGGCGGACCGGGTACGGAAGCGGCCCGGCGTCATTTTTGGCTCCGATGGGTTGGAGGGCTGCGAGCACGCGGTATTCGAGATACTGTCCAACGCCATCGACGAGGCCCGGGGCGGCCACGGCAAGCTCATCACCGTGACCCGGTTCGCCGACCGGTCCATCCAGGTGGATGACCAGGGCCGGGGCTGCCCGGTGGACTGGAACGAAAAAGAGGGACGCTACAACTGGGAGCTGGTGTTCTGCGAGCTGTACGCCGGCGGCAAGTACGACAACGAGAACAGCGAGAACTACGAGTTCTCCCTGGGCCTGAATGGCCTGGGCTCCTGCGCTACCCAGTATGCCTCCCGATATATGGACGTGACCGTCTGGCGCGACGGGAAGGAGTACCGCCTGCACTTTGAGCGCGGCGAGATCGTGGGCAAGCTGGAGGTCAGCGAACAGACCGGCAATAAGAAGCGTACCGGTACCACCATCCGCTGGCTGCCGGACCTGGACGTGTTTACCGATATCGATATCCCCGTGGACTACTACCGGGACGTGATGCGGCGGCAGGCGGTGGTCAACGCCGGCGTGACCTTCCGGCTGAAAAACGAGACAGCCGCCGGAAAGTTCGAGACAGAAGAGTTCGTCTACGAGCACGGTATCGAGGATTACATCCGGGAGCTGGCGGGTCTGGATGCCCTGACGGAGCCGGTGTACTGGGAGGCGGAGCGCCGGGGCCGGGATCGGCCGGACAAGCCGGAGTACAAGGTGAAGCTCAGCGTGGCGCTATGCTTCTCCAACAAGACCGCCCTGTGCGAATACTACCACAACTCCAGCTTCCTGGAACACGGAGGCAGCCCGGAGAAGGCCACCCGCTCGGCCATGGTGTCGGCCATCGACAAATACCTGCGGGACAACAACAAGTACGTCAAGGGCGAGGCCAAGATCACCTTCCCGGACGTGCAGGACTGCCTGATCCTGGTCAGCAGCAGCTTTTCCACCCAGACCAGCTACGAAAACCAGACCAAGAAGGCCATCACCAACAAGTTCATCCAGGAGGCCATGACGGAGTTCCTCCGCAGCCGACTGGAGATATACTTCATCGAGAACCGTGACGCGGCGGAGAAGATCGCCGCTCAGGTGCTCATCAACAAGCGCAGCCGCGAGACGGCGGAGCGCACCCGCATCAACCAGAAGAAAAAGCTTACCGAGAAGATCGACATTGCCAACCGGGTGCAGAAGTTCGTGGACTGCCGCACCAAGGACGTGGAGCGCCGCGAGATATACATCGTGGAGGGCGACTCCGCCCTGGGCGCCTGCAAGCAGTCCCGCGACGCGGAATTTCAGGGCCTCATGCCCGTCCGCGGCAAGATCCTCAACTGCCTGAAGGCGGATTATCCCCGTATCTTCAAAAGCGACGTCATCACCGACCTGATGAAGGTGCTGGGCTGCGGCGTGGAGGTCAGCGGCAAGGCTGTCAAGGACCTGAACCAGTTTGACCTGAGCAACCTCCGCTGGAGCAAGGTGGTCATCTGCACCGATGGCGATGTGGACGGTTTCCAGATCCGCACGCTGATCCTGACCATGCTCTACCGGCTGTGCCCCACCCTGATCCGGGAGGGCTACGTCTATATCGCCGAGACGCCCCTGTTCGAGATCACCTGCAAAGAGAAGTCCGGCGAGAAGACCTGGTTCGCCTACTCTGAGAAGGAGAAGGCGGATATTCTCAAAAAGCTGGAGGGCAAGAAGGTCAACGTCCAGCGCTCCAAAGGACTGGGCGAGAACGACCCGGAGATGATGTGGATGACCACCATGTCGCCGGAGACGCGGCGGCTCATCCGGGTGCTGCCGGAGGACGCCGAGGAGACGGCCCGGGTATTTGACCTGCTGCTGGGCGATAACCTGTCCGGCAGAAAGGACTATATCGCTGAAAATGGCTATAAGTACCTTGATATGATCGATGTAAGCTGACAAAGGCGTATCTCTTGCGCCAATACTTTGTTGCAGCGGCTTGCCATACACAAAGTATGGCTGCGCCCCTGCGCCTTGTCTTGGCGGAAGATCTGACGCCTTTGCCGGTGCTCCGGACATCTGCTCCGTGCAAAGCTATAAAGAAAAGGCCTGCGGCAGCAGGCTTTAGACAGTGAAAGGACACCGTTCCTATGGCAAAAAAGAAAACCGAGGAAAAAGAAATACGGCACGCGGGCGATCCCAACGTGATGGGCCTGCGGGGCGCTGTGGTGGAACAGCCCATCACCGCCACGCTGGACGAGAACTATATGCCCTACGCCATGTCGGTCATCGTCAGCCGCGCCATCCCGGAGATCGACGGCTTCAAGCCCTCCCACCGAAAGCTGTTGTACACCATGTACAAGATGGGCCTGCTGACCGGCAGCCGCACTAAAAGCGCCAACATCGTGGGCCAGACCATGCGCCTGAACCCCCACGGCGACCAGGCCATCTACGAGACCATGGTCCGCCTGGCCAAGGGCAACGAGTCCCTGCTGCACCCCTTTGTGGACAGCAAGGGCAACTTCGGCAAGGTGTACTCCCGGGACATGGCCTATGCCGCCAGCCGGTACACCGAGGCCAAGCTGGCCCCCATCTGCGCCGAGCTGTTCCGTGATCTGGACTGCGATGCCGTGGACTTTGTGGACAACTACGACAACACCACCAAGGAGCCCGCCCTGCTGCCCACCACCTATCCCAATGTGCTGGTGTCCGCCAACCAGGGCATCGCCGTGGGCATGGCCAGCCAGATCTGCGGCTTTAATCTGGGTGAGGTGTGCGATACCACCATCGCCTATCTGAAAAACCCCGCCCACGATATCGCCTCCACGCTGCTGGCACCGGATTTTCCCACCGGCGGCCAGATCATCTGTGACGGCGACGATCTGCGGGCCATTTACAGCACCGGCCGCGGCGGCCTGAAGGTCCGCGCCCGATGGCGGTACGATAAGAAGGAAAACGTCGTCGAGGTGTACGAGATCCCCTACTCCACCACCATCGAGGCCATTCTGGACAAGGTGGCGGAGCTGGTGAAGGCCGGCAAGGTCAAGGAGATCGCCGATATGCGCGACGAGACGGACCTCAGCGGCCTGAAGCTGGCCATCGACCTGAAGCGTGGCGTGGACCCGGACAAGCTTATGGCCAAGCTGTACCGGCTGACGCCTCTGCAGGATACCGTCAGCTGCAACTTCAACATCCTCATCGCCGGTATGCCCCGCGTGCTGGGCGTGGGCGGAATCCTGGAGGAGTGGACCGCCTGGCGCACCGACTGCGTCAAGCGGCGGGTGTACTTCATCCTGAATAAGAAAAAGGAAAAGCTTCACCTTTTGCAGGGCCTGAAGCGCATCCTGCTGGATATCGACCGGGCCATCCGGATCATCCGTGAGACGGAGGAGGAAGCCGAGGTCATCCCCAACCTGATGATCGGCTTCGGCATCGATCAGGTGCAGGCGGAGTACGTGGCGGAGATCAAGCTGCGGAACATCAACAAGGAGTACATCCTCAAGCGGGTGGCGGAGACCAGCGCCCTGCAGGACGAGATCGAGGACCTGGAGGATACTCTGGCCAAGCCGGGCCGCATCCGCAAGATCATCATCAACGAGCTGGAGGACGTGAAGAAGAAGTACGCCATGCCCCGGCGGACGGAGATCGTGTACAGCCACGAGATGCCGGAGGAGCCGGAGGAGGAGCCTGCGGAGGACTACCCCGTGCACCTGTTCCTGAGCCGGGAAGGCTATTTCAAGAAGATCACGCCCCAGTCCCTGCGGATGTCCGGCGAGCAGAAGTTCAAGGAGGGTGACAGCCTGCGGCAGTACTTCGAGGCCGCCAACAGCACGGAGCTGCTGCTGTTCACGGATAAGTGCCAGGTGTACAAGAGCCGTGCCAGTGAGTTCGGCGAGACGAAGGCCTCCGCCCTGGGCGACTACCTGCCCGCCAAGCTGGGCATGGACGCCGGCGAGAATGTGATCTGGCTGTGCCTGCCGGGAGATTACAGCGGCAGCGTGGTGTTTTTCTTTGAGAACGGCCGTGCCGCCCGTGTGGCGCTGAGCGCCTACGCCACGGTGTCCAATCGGCGGAAGCTCACCGGCGCCTACTGCGACAAGTTCCCGTTGGTGTGCGCCGTACACCTGACGGAGGATACGGAGCTGGCGCTGGAGACCAACGAGCCCCGGGCTCTGCTGGTGCACACGGCGCTGCTCTCGCCCAAGACCACCCGTTCTACCCAGGGCGTGCAGGTGATGAACATCAAGCCCAAGTACCGGCTGGAAAAGGTGCTTCCCGCGGTGGAATGCGGCATCGTCAACGGTGCCCGCTACCGGACGCGGACCATCCCCGCGGCGGGTGCGCTCCTGAAGCCGGAGGACAGCGAGGAGAAGCAGCTGGAGCTGCTGTAACAAGATGGAATGGAGGGCGCGGACATGGTAAAGAGATGGTGCGCGGCGCTGCTGTGCGCGCTGCTGGCGGCGTCGCTGACCGGCTGCGGCAGCCTGCTGAATCGGGAGTGGTACGAGGTCAAGGACCACAGCCCTACCTATTACGAGGGCGAGGGCCGGGACGTGCTGCGGGCAGATACCTATCAGGATCTGGTGAACAATATCCTTATCTTCGTGGGCAACCACGCGGAGGAGGGGACCATCTGGCTCTATTACGCCCAGGAGGGCCTGGATGCCGGTGACGCGGCGGAAAAGGCCTGCCGCGAGGTGGAGAAGGACACGCCCATGGGCTCCTATGCGGTGTCCTATATCCAGTACACCGTGGACGATTCCGCCCGGAATTACAGCGAGATCACCGTGACCATCGGCTATAAGAAGACCGAGCAGCAGCTCATCGACATCGTCCATGCCACCAATGTCTCTGCTCTGCACGATCTGCTGACCGAGGCGGCCCAGGCGGGCAAAACGGAGCTGGTGGTGCAGCTGAGCGCCTTTGAAGGGCAGTCCTATCAGGTGCAGCAGACGGTGTACCAGGTGCAGAGCGCCATGGGCGGCAGCGGCTGGGTGACGAATTTCTATCCCAACGCCGCCAATGCCGGCGTGGTGGAGATCCTCATGCGGTAGCCCGTGCCGCGACGGCAGCGTTTTTACAAAAAATAAAAATGCAGGGTTGACAAGCAGCGTGTTTTCTGCTACAATTCACCTTGCGTTTGCGGGCGTAGCTCATCTGGTAGAGCGCGACCTTGCCAAGGTCGAGGTAGCGAGT
>ENA-UOJL01001045-UOJL01001045.1-human-gut-metagenome-genome-assembly--contig:-P47-NODE-1045-length-33162-cov-6.219138_pt1 | contig 33162 bp, 33 predicted proteins | sample MGYA00242347_ERZ723894 | MGnify/ENA metagenome assembly ERZ723894
ATCCCGATGTCCTTTTACGTATTCTTCTTTCTCGTAAAAAGTAAATGCTGTTGCCATACCACTGCGGCAAGCTCCTCCTTTTATCTTATCTTGATTTTTCCTTCCAGTCCGGTGAAGGATTCCATTTTCTTTTCCTTTGTCGCTTCATTATATATGTCCATCGTCGTTGTAATGTCAGCGTGGCCCATAATCTCCTGAATAACCTTAAGGTTCGTTTCATTCTCGCAGAAGCGTGTGCAGAAGGTGTGGCGGAGATTGTGGCAGCTAAAGTGCGGAAGCAATTCCGGTTTTCTTCTCTCTCTTTTTGCCGCCTGTTCCTCTTGCGTGTTATACGCCTTGATAATGCGGTCAAGCACCCTGTTTACTCCGTGCGGGGATAAAACCGTGTTATATCGGGATTTGAAAATGAACCCGGAATACCCATCGATCACGCTCTCGTTAAAGCCGTCCTCAATCTGCTGCTTATATTCAGTTTTCAATGCGTCTTTTACATCTGAAAGCATAGGGGTAATTCGTTCTCCCGCTTTCGTCTTTGGCGTAGTAACAGCATAATGGCAAGGCTCGTCCGTAAATTTGCGGTAAATCAATGTATGGTTTACGCTTATGATATTCTGCTCAAAATCACAGTCCTCCCAGCGCAAGCCAAGAATTTCACCTATACGGCAGCCCGTACCCAACATTGTAGTTATTAGCGGAAGCCAATGGCTATATTGGTGAGACTGAGCCGTAAAATTCACAAATAACTCCTGCTACCGTTCTGTAAGAGCGTGGCGTTTCGGCTTTTCCCAAGCGTGGCTCTTTTTGATTTCCGCCATCACGCCATCGGAAGGATTGAGCCGGATATATCCATCACGAACCGCCGAAGTAAAAACAGGGTGCAAAATCGTGTTGACGATTTCCATACTGTTGGGCTTAAATCCCTTTTCATAGATCAGCGTCATATAAAATTTATTAACATCGCTGTACTTAATACCTGTGATATTTTTCTGCCCGATTTCCGGTCTGACATACTTATCATACATATAGATGTAATTGCTTCTCGTTGAGTCTTTAAGTTCGTGTTTCAGGGCAATGTACTCGTCCCAAAAGGAATTGAGCGTCATCTTTCTTGTTTCGTACACAAGAAGATTATCCTCCAAGTCCTTTTTAATCTGCTTTTCCATTTCCCGAAGCGATTCCGTTACCTGCTTCCCATCCGGCACACGGTCTGTTGCAACAAGCTTCCAGCTATACACCGAGTGTCGCTCTCCATTGTTATCGGCGTACTTAAATTCATACTTTCCATCGGGACGCTGTGATTCGCCTGCCCAAAGAACCCTGCCTTTGGAATCACGCCTTTTTTCTGCCATAGCTCATACCTCCTTCTAAATGACATTAGTGCGATCCAAGAACTTTTCAAATTCCTCCCGCCTGATAAACACACGGGAATCTTTCCATTGTATAAAGTCCTCATCCTTATGTTCTCTTGTAAGCCTTCTGATATTGGATTCTCCGATTTGAAAATACTTTGCCGCTTCGACTACCGTCAACAGCGGCTTTTCCCATATCGGCAATTCTTTCAGTTTTTGATTACACATTTCAGCACTTGGATAACTTCTCTGAAATATTGGATTCTCCTGTTTGCCCATTGCTTCCTCCTTGTCAAATGATATTGTTTTGGTCTAAAAACGCTTCAAAGACCTTTCGCTTTACTAACAGCCTTCCTCCGGCTTTCAGCACAAACGGTTTAGTTCGATTGCTCATCACAAACTCCCGCAGTCTTGTTTCGGCAATGTTGTAATATTCAGCCGCTTCCTTTATTGTCAGGGCATATTTCTCCCACACAGGAATCTGAAAGCTGCGGTCATCAACCTTCTTATTTCTTACAACGCCATTATCGTGCGTTGCGACAATCTTTTTAGCTGCGCCTGTTGCTGTAATGAACTTATCATCTTCCGTTCTGCTCGGCTCTTTTTTTCTTTCATCTTCCACAACCTCGCTAAGACCGGGAACATAAACATAGTTTTTCAATGCGGCGTCCTCCTTTTCCATTTGTCCGGCTCGTGCCTTCCCCTTAATCATAGTCAGGCACGAGCCTTTGCGGTATTCTGTTGTTTCAGTTTGTACTTTGGAAGATAACCGAGCTTTGTATCAGCCGCAGTATTTATTCTCAACGCCCCCTGCGGAGGGCAGACTGTCTACACAGCCTGTCTTTATGGGAAGCAACTAAGGTTACGGTGTGCTGCACCGTATCATAGGAATTTCACCTCTGCCGGGTTCTCCGCCAGCCGCTTACGGAAGTATCATTATCATTCTGACTGTCATTGCCGATCTCGGTAGCAATCCGAGTTTCAGGTCGGGAGTTCTCGCTCATTTTCCAATAAGAAAGTTCGTGGCGTACCCACCTTCGGGCTATCATCAGAAATAAAGTCCTTAGTGCCTGTATATTCAGTTGTCAAAATGCAGCGAAGGGAGGCACTCCGTTTAGGAGTGGTTTTTTAACCCCTTCACTTGTTCCCACTGAGAGACACCTTTTGGGGACTCTGTTTTGAAAATTTTTCAAAAAATTTTTTTAGAATACAAAAAAAGCCGCCTGCTTCTCAAATAAGAGAAACAAGCGGCTTGACCTGTCTTATTCAAATATAATGTACCGCAAGGCGTTTCTTTCGAGCCTGCGTAACTTTTATAAGTATCTCGTCTACTGTGTCGGTATATCTGCCTTGCGCTATAAGGCTGTTTTTTAGTTCAATCAAAGCACCTATGACCTGAGTGCGTTCCTGCTCGGTTAAATATATATGAAAATCCTTTTGCTTCATCTATTGCACCTCCTGACATCTTCATTATACGAAAAAACAGAAATCAGGAAAGGATACGATTTTCAGGCAAAAAAATAGAGCCTCAACCGTAAGATTGAAGCTCTGTTTTCATTGTCGTAAATAGTTTGGTTTTTCCTGTCGTAAATGACTACGGACACCCATTTCACAAGGCTTTTTTGCCGTTTTTACGATGTAGCCACTACAATGAAGCCACTGGATTAACGATTTTCGACTCACGGTGTTTACGACAGCGATTTGTCGTAAAAATCCGCCTTTGTCCTCGAAGTCATTTGTCGTAAATTTGTCGTAAACCCTTTTTTGGGGGTTAAATTTGGATTAACGAAACCCGGCAAAACCTATCAAAACCCCGTTATTTTCTTAGTTTTCGTTCGGGAGAGGCTTCATGGTGGGGAACAGCAGAACATCCCTGATCGAAGCGCTGTCTGTAAGGAGCATAACGAGTCTGTCAAGACCGAAGCCAAGACCTCCCGTTGGAGGCAGACCGTATTCAAGAGCCGTTACAAAATCTTCATCAACCTCTGCATTTGCTCCCTGAGCACGTTTAGCCTCAACCTGTTTTACAAAACGTTCCTTCTGGTCGATAGGATCGTTAAGCTCTGAGAAAGCGTTGCCCATTTCACGGCAGTAGATGAAATACTCAAAACGCTCTGTAAATGCCGGATCTGAAGGCTTCCTCTTTGCAAGCGGAGAATTTTCAACCGGATAATCGTAAATAATAGTAGGCTGAATAAGTTTATCTTCAACAAAAGCGTCGAAAAATGCAATAAGAACATGACCCTTTGTTGCGGCTTCACCCTCGTCAACCTCAATGCCCTTTTCTTTAGCGCAGGCACGGGCAGCAGCATCGTCTTCCCATTCGTTATAGTCAACTCCGGCATACTTCTTAACAGCTTCAACCATGGTAAGACGTTCCCAAGGCTTACCAAGGTCGATCTCAACTCCCTGATAAGTGATCTTAGAAGTTCCGCAGACATTTTCAGCGATAGTTCTGTACATATTCTCAATAAGATCCATCATTCCGATATAATCGGTGTATGCCTGATACATTTCAACAGTAGTAAATTCCGGATTGTGAGAAGTATCCATACCCTCGTTTCTAAAAATACGTCCGACCTCATAAACTTTCTCAAATCCACCGACAATAAGACGCTTTAAATAAAGCTCTGTTTCGATTCTGAGGTACATATCCATATCAAGTGTATTATGATGAGTAATAAACGGTCTGGCGGCAGCGCCGATTTCAAGAGTGTGAAGAACAGGCGTATCGACTTCAATATAGCCAAGATTATCAAGATAATTTCTTACCTCGCTTATAATACGGCTTCTCTTCACGAATGTATCCTTAACATCCGGATTCACGATAAGGTCAACATAACGCTGACGATATCTCATATCCTGATCCTTGAGTCCATGCCATTTTTCAGGAAGAGGAAGAAGAGATTTTGAAAGCAACACGATGTTGCGGGCATGAACAGATATCTCACCCTTTTTAGTTCTGAAAACAAAGCCCTCAACACCAATGATATCACCGATATCCCATTTTTTCTTGAACTCCTTGAAGAGGTCTGCTCCGACATCGTTGGAACGGATATAAACCTGAATGCGGTCTGAGCCGTCACGAAGATCGATAAAGTTAGCCTTCCCCATATCTCTCCAACTCATAATACGTCCTGCAATTCTGACAGTTGATGCGTGAAGAGCCTCTATTTCAGCGGTTTTCTTCTCCTCGTCATCTCCGCAGGCAGCAATTATCTCTGCTTCTTTTGCTTCATATTCAGCCTTATAGTCAGCTGCATGACCTGTTACATCAAACTTTGTTATCTGATACGGATCTTTCACAATCTATCTTAAATCAGCAAGATTATTAAGACTGTCTTTTTTTATAATATTTATATCCTTTTCAGCCTAAGCAGCCTGACCGGAATTATTTTTAAGATTTTCGCTCATTATATTAAACATCCTTTCAAGGGGAATTTATTTTGAAATCTCCATTATTTCAAACCGAAGTTCGCCTGCCGGAGCGTCTACAAGGAAAATATCTCCGACTTTTTTCTTCATAGCCGCTTTACCAATCGGAGACTCATCAGAGATAAGTCCTTCTCTTACATTTGCGTGATTTGTTCCGACAATAGTAAAGGTTTCGATTTTTCCGGTATCAACACGCTTAATAGTTATTTTTGAGCTCATGCCGACTTCGTCAACCGAGATGTTTGAATCTTCAATGATTTCAGCGTTGTCAATAGTATACTGAAGCTCTGCGATCTGAGCTTCGAGGATAGCCTGTTCATTTTTTGCTTCATCGTATTCGGCGTTTTCTGAAAGGTCTCCGTAGGAACGGGCAACTTTCAGTCTTTCAGCAACTTCCTTACGTTTATTGATTTTAAGGTCATCGAGTTCTGCAACGAGCTTTTCGTAGCTTTCTCTGGACATCTTTTTTAAAGCCATTTAAATGCACTCCTTATAAAAATAAATTTTAAAGCATTACATATTATTATAATATATTTTCGCTAACTTGTCAATAGACAGAAAGCTTTTTTCCACGGTGACAGCATTTACTTTTTTATATTTATCAAGCGGACTTTGTTTCTTTAATTTCCTGCTGAACGGTATATTTCCGTCTGGGGATTCTTCCTAAATTATTACAAATACCCCTTTATGGGGTATTTGTAATAATTTAATTGTGGGTTTCCAAAGGGTGAATTCACCCTTTGGCAGGGGTTTAAGGGGACAGAGTCCCCTTAATAACTAACAGAAAAGTAAATGCTGTCGCTCCGATAAAAATATACAAGCATAGATTCCAATATCTTAAAGGGTCTCGTTTCTGTACTATTTCATCTTTTTTCAGCATAATTATTTAAGGCAATCTCCAAAAACCTGTTTAGTTAGACAAAAATCAGATAGGTGCGGCAGTTGCAAGGAAAGCACTCGAAGGCGGGCTGTCGCCTTCCGAGGGGGGTTGTCGCTGCAAATGCCATGCATAGCTGATTTTTGTGAAAAGATGTTTTTAGAGATTGCCTTAAAAAGGAGCTGATATCATGAACGATAATGACGAAATCACTACACCAACCGAACCGGAAGAAGATTCTCCGGAGGCTCTTCTTGAAGAATATGATAATAAACGTCTTGGCAGAGCTGATGACGCTGCGGCAATGCAGTCTGTAATGTGTATTATTATTTCAGCTCTCCTCTTCGGAGCAAACATGATTTATCCTGACGTTGCAGGAAGTCTTTTGCATCGGATAACTACCCTTGCATCGCAGCCGAAAGAGCTTTTTCCGAATCCGATCGACTTTATTGCCTCGTTAATTGATAAACTTTAAGATTAATCATATACAGCTCCGGATACATTTTACTTTTTTGCTCTTCAACGCTCTTATATTCCTGAGCAAGGAAAACGGAACGATTTTATCGTTTTATACCGCCTGCATTCTTCACGAACTGGGACATATTTTCGCCGCATTTATTTCCAAAAGAAAAATAACCTCGATTGATTTTATGGGTTCAGGTATTTGCATGATACTCAAAAAAAATGCCGCATCACCTGTTAAACAAGAGCTTTTTGTGCTTCTGTCTGGTCCGGCATTTAATCTTTTTATATTTGCTTTTTGTAAATCGGCAAATTTATTTCCTGTATTCCGGACAATAAACCTTGCGCTTGCCGTTTATAATCTGCTTCCCTATAAACAGCTTGACGGAGGTTCGGCTATATCGCTGTTCACTCTCGGCGCTTCCGGCGAACGAACTGCGGAAAAAATTTTGACTGCGGTAAAGCTTGGGTTTTCAGCAATACTCTTCACGCTTTTTATTTTCAAGGAAAGAGCGTTATTCCCACTGTTTCTCATTTCGGTTATTCTTTTTATTTCCGATCATACAAAATTTTAAGGGACTGAAAACAGTCCCTTGTTTTTATTTTATCTTTTCTTCAACTCTGTTCATGCATTCCTGCTATCTATTTTACCTGAATTTTCGTAGTCGGCGTATGTAATAAGACCGTCGGGATAAGTTCCGCAATATTCACCGTCTGTACAGCAAGTACCCAAAACCTCACCCTCATTAACATAAACCGCAGCAGCATCAAACTTAACTATATCACTAAAATATAACTGAACATAATGTGCAAGCAGTTTTTCTGCATTGTCTGAGTTTAACACAGTTGCATCACTATCAGGTTCTTCTGCATTTTCCCAATCCCAATCGCTTAATTCTATCCAACCGCTGATTGAATAAATATCTGCTCCATTCAAATCTTCAAGATCAATTAAAGATGCGCTAAACGATTTTTGAAGTGTGCTTGAAGCGGAATTCATGGACGCAATTTTTTTCTCAATATATGATTCGCTTTTGCCCTCGCTCTCGCTTTCATTCTTATCACCGCAGCCGACAAAGCAAGCTCCCATACAGAGCATAGCAAGAGCCAATGATAAAATTTTCTTTTTCATGTTATTGTTCCTCCTTAAAAGTTATATTATCATTTCACTGTACAAGCTCTTATTATCTTAAAAAGAGATAAACAGTAAATCCGGCATAAACAGCTACCATTGAAGCTCCGTTCCAGCGAACGAGTTTTCTTTTTGGAAGGCAGAATATAAGCACCAGCAGACTTGATGCAATAAGCACAGCAGTATCGATCATATTTGTCGAAGTAAATCCGATAGGTGAAATGGCTGCGGCAATTCCGAGAACAAAAAGAATGTTGAATATATTAGAGCCGATAACATTTCCAAGAGCCATATCCATTTCATTTTTTCTTGCGGCAACAATAGATGTTACAAGCTCCGGCAGACTTGTTCCGAGAGCAACAATGGTCATTCCGATAAGATTATCAGACATTCCGAAATTACGCGCTATATCGGATGCACTTTCAACAACCATTTTGCCGCCAAAAGCGATCGCAGCTATTCCTCCGATAATATAAAGCAGACACTGCCAGCCGGGCAGATTTTTTATCTCTTCATCATCGGAAGAAAAACCGGAGGAGTTCCTTGCTTTAAGAGCGCTTCTAATCATCATATAAAGAAAAAAAGCAAACAAAAGCAGCAGAAGAATACCATCTATTCGAGTGATTTCACCGGAAACTGCTCCCATAACAAGAAGAACTCCGGCAGCAAGAATGGAAAACGGAAAATCTTTTTTCAGCGTATCCTTTCCGATAGGAAGCGGACACAATATCGCACAGAAGCCTGCGACGATCATTAGATTAAAAATATTCGAGCCGACTGCATTGCTTATGGACAAGTCATTTTTTCCTGCAAGCGAAGCGCTAACGCTTACGGATGTTTCCGGAAGGCTTGTACCCATAGCAACAATGGTCATACCGATAATAAGAGGCGGTATCCTGAGCTTTTTAGCAACCGCCGAGCTTCCGTCAACGAAGAAGTCGGCTCCTTTGATGAGCAGTACAAAACCGACTACAAGTAAAAGATACATCATATTTTTCTCCTAAAAATGCCAGAGTAATTTCAAGCGGCTCAGGTATCGATCCGAACCATTTCAACAATAGATCTGTTTCTGTAAACAAGATCGTTACGAACAGTAAATCCGAGTTTTTCCCAAAAATCGTTGCCACCCTGATTCCGTTCAAATACAACGAGTGCGACCTTGTTTATGCCGCATTCTTTTAAGGCTTTCATAACGGTTTCGACCAGTGTTCTTGCTATCCCCTGATTTCTGAAATCGGGATGAACTGCGGTATGATAAATATACCCTCTCCTGCCGTCGTTTCCTGCCATAATAACTCCAACAAGCTTATCATTTATTTCAGCGGCAAAGCAGGTTTCAGGATTTCTATTTAAGAATCTCTCTACGCCGTTTCCGGAATCGTCAATGTCGTTTAATCCCATCCCCTTGCAGGAAAGCCATAATGCATAAACGGTTTCATAGTCGGATAATTTCATTTTTCTGATGATCAAACAGACTCACCCCTCAAACTTGTTTTGCATTGAATTACTATTTATTATATCACAAGCTCTTAATTTTTGCAATACATTTTGACAAGATGTACTAATTTTTTCGAAAAAATTTAAAATACGGACTCGATTTGTAGAAAAGCAAGCGTAAAAATAAAAAATGCGAAATAATCTTGAAATAATTTGGAAGATGTGCTATAATTCGTAAGGGCTTTTCTGAGCAGTGCTTCAGAAAAATTTATTTCAGCGGTTTACACCTGACGCTATATAAGCAATATTGTCAATTTAAGCGGGGACTCTTAACAGGAGCCGCGGTCTCACCTGTCGGTTCGGTCGGTGCTTCTCACTTTGCGAGAGGTCTCCACTGGAGACCCGCACCCCTCTGTCACTTCGTGACATCTCCCTACACTGTAAGGAGTCACCGTCCCCGTACCCCTGCCAAAGGGGAGTAAGAAGCAGAATGCCTTAAGTTGACGATATTTGTTACATATCAGGTATATTTACCGCAGTTTTATGGAGGTTGGTTTATGACAGTAGCACAAATCTTTGCCGTTATAATTTTCATAGCTATGTTTGTTATGATAGTTCTTGATAAAATTGAACGGCATTACGTTACTCTCGGAAGCGGAATTCTGACGCTTATCATCGTTTTCGGCATCTGTATGCGAAGCGGAAAGGCAATATGGGATACGATCGCAATCAAAGGCTTTGTTACTAAGGATTTCTGGTATCAGGTTACGGAAAGCGAAAGTAAGGGAATTAACTGGGCGACTATTATTTTTATTGCCGGAATGATGGTCATGGTTGAAGGAATGGCTAAAGCAGGATTTTTCAGGTGGCTTTGCATGAAGATAGCTTTTCTTGTTAAATGCAAAACTATACCGATTTTCATTACTTTTATGATAATGTCGTCTGTTCTTTCAATGTTTATCGACAGTATCACTGTTATCATGTTCCTTGCAGCGGTTACTATCGAGCTTGCACAGCTACTTAAATTCAATCCTGTTCCGATGATACTTTCCGAGATATTCTGCGCAAATCTCGGAGGAAGCGCAACAATGTGCGGAGATCCGCCTAATATTATCGTGGGAACTTCGCTGGGATATTCGTTCTTTGATTTTCTTACGAATACAGGTGTTGCCGCAGGTATCTGCCTTGTTTTCACTATCGTTTTCTTCTATTTTGCTTTCAGAAAAGAGATAGTTACAGAAGGTTCTTCAAACGTTGATCTAAGCAAATTTCCTAAGCCTTCAGAAGCTATAACCAATAAAAGGGATTTCATTATCAGCAGCGTTATTTTTGGCATCGCAGTCGTTTTGCTTATAACTCATGCGATGACTCATCTTACCGTTGCAAGTATCGGACTTTTCATTGCTGCAATTACGCTTATAACCTCGGGAAAAAACGCTTTGGAGCTTATTAAAAAGGTAGATTATAAAACTCTCGTTTTCTTCATAGGATTATTTATAGTTGTCGGCGGACTTGAAGAAACCGGAATTCTTGAGCTTATTGCTGAATTTATCGAAAAAATAAGCGGCGGAAACGTTATGCTTATGGTTGCGATCATTCTTTGGGTTTCTGCAATTGCAAGCGCATTTGTTGATAATATTCCGTTTGCAGCAACAATGGTTCCCGTTATTCAGAGCCTTGCCGCAACAGCCGGCGTTAACCTGAATACGCTTGCATGGGCGCTTTCTATCGGAACCGATATCGGCGGAAGCGCAACTCCGATCGGAGCATCTGCAAACGTAGTCGGAACATCAGTAGCTGCGAAGAACGGCTATCCGATAGGCTGGGGAAAATACTGTAAGAAGCTTGCTCCGGCAACAGTAATAGTTCTTGCGATTTCAACAGTATATATTTTCGCAAGATACTTATAATTAATAAGGATGAGGAGGATTTTATCATGGGACAGATCATTATTTCAGTCGGACGTGAATTCGGAAGCGGAGGACGTGTTATTGCTGAGACTTTGGCAAAAAGATTCAATATTCCGATTTATGACAGACATCTTATTACGGAAATTGCTGAAAAAACCGGTCTTGCTCCGGAAGAGATTGAAAAGTATAACGAAAATCCGAAGCATCGTCTTTTCTCACGTTCAGTAAGAGGCTACAGCAATTCTATCGAGGACAATATTGCGGAAATGCAGTTTGATTTTATCGAGGAAAAGGCAAAAAGCGGAGAATCTTTTGTTGTTGTCGGACGCTGCTCTGAAACAAAGCTAAAAAAATACCCGTCGCTTGTTTCACTGTTCATTCTCGGCGACATGGACGAAAAAATAAAGCGTGTTATGAAAGTTTATGAGCTTTCTGAAGATAAAGCAAAAGCTTTTATCGATAAAAAAGACAGAAAAAGAAAGCGTTACCATAACTATCATTGTTCAGGTCACTGGGGCGATTCACGTCTTTATGACCTCAGCATAAACAGCAGCCGTCTTGGAATCGACGGTACTGTCGATATGCTTGAAAAATATATCAGAGCAAGAATGGGCGAACAAGGTTGACACTGCAAACAACTCTTCCAATAACAGTTTACCCGTGCTCTCTGCCGTGAATGCAAACAACTCCCTACAGTGTAGGGAGTTGTTTTTTTACTGACAAGTAATATTACATCCGTCATCCAGTTATTAATAATTACCGACATCATACCAAAATGCTGCTGCACTATCATTTCTTTTTGCCAAGTTTTTTCAATTCATATATAACGCCGTATAAAATTCCTGCAATAGGCCATACCAAACCAGCGTATTTCCATCCCCAGCCATCAAAACTGAATCCAAGAAGTAAGAAAACTGCTGTAACGACAAGCCAGTATACCGCAGAAATATTCACCTTGTTCTGCTTTTCATACTTTTTCTCCCGTGAATAATCCTCCTCTTCAAGCAACTTGCGGTAGCCATTAAACTCGGCAGTAGTTTTTACAATAAAATAAACTCCTATTGCACAAATAAAGAAGAGCATACCTATTCCCAAAGCTTCATAAAACTCATTGTCACTGCTGACTACCTCTAATGTAAGCAGTGGAATAATAGATAAAATACAAAGAATAGTTCCCACAATAATACTTTTCGTGTGAGAAGCTTCACGGCTTTCCATTTTCTTCTTCACCATGCCGGAAACGCCGTATTCAGTTTCGATAGCTTCTTTTTCAAGGAATTCATACGGCGACATCTCTCTGTTTATGACAATGCAAATTGCTGTTGCGACCGCAGCGATAACTATCATAACAACAAATCCGATCTCGCCTCCTTGATCTTCTGACAGAGGGATCCTGCCTGTTTCTCCTGCAACGGCAAGAATTATCATAAGAATAGGCGATAATATAAAAAGCAAGGTTGCCAGAGCAGTTCTTCCGGCATTGCGTATATTAGTTTTAAGAAATGCAGTGGCTTCTTCCATAGTCACCTTTCTTAAATAAGGAGTATCATCGGAAATTTCATTACTGCAAAGCATTTCAGGGTCAAGCTCGTCTTTCAAAAGACTATCGGTAGTTACCCCGAATATTTCAGAAAGCATGATTATCTTATTAAGATCGGGAACGGACTGCGCTCCCTCCCATTTGGAAACCGACTGTCGGCTCACGTCCATTTTCTCGGCAAGCTCTTCCTGAGACATACCGTTTTTCTTCCTTAAATTGATTATTTTATCTGCAAGTATCATTGTGATTTTCTCCTTTTAAACTATTACTATGAACCACGAATCCGCCGGCAGATTCAATTCATCGTTTCTGTAAAAATCATACCATGAATGTCGGTTACATTCAAGCAATCATGCTTTACAATTTGTCAACGGCAGGTTGCATCTGCCGATTTTAAGGCAAAAATCATCAATCAGCTAAATAATCATCCCCTGCGATTCCTTCACAAGTTTTATATCTACAAGAGCGTCGATAAGAGTTCCGTTCTCGGTATATTCCTCGGAAAAAATCCTGCCGTCTTCTCTTATTTTTCCGATAAAGGCGGTACGGTCATAGGGTACAAGAAGCTTCATTCTCTTTGCAGTTTCCGGAAGTTTTGCTGCAATGCATTCAAGGAGTTTATCAAATCCGATGCGTTCTTTTGCACTTATAAGAACAGTAGAATCATCCTCAAAAACAGTATCAGCATCAATTGCCTCATCAAGTTTATTCATAACGTTTATTTTCGGAATATCACCGCATCCAAGCTCGCTCAGAAGCTTTTCCGTAACCTCCGCCTGCTGAACTCTTTCGGACGAAGACAAATCCTGTACATTGAGAATAACGTCCGCTGCGGCAGCTTCTTCAAGAGTCGATTTAAAAGCTTCCACAAGATTATGCGGCAGTCTGCGTATAAGTCCTACCGTATCAATAAGCATTACCGTTCTTCCGTCGGGAAGCTCCACTGAGCGTGAGGTTATATCAAGAGTTGCAAACAGCTTGTTTTCGGCAAGAACTCCGGCATCGGTAAGAGCGTTAAGTAGAGTAGATTTGCCTACATTAGTATATCCGACTATCGCTGCGCAGAGTACGCCGTCCTTTTTTCGTCTTGAACGAGAGAAACTGCGGTGTTTTTTCAGCTCTTCAAGCTCGCTTTCAAGATAAGAAATTCTCCTGCGGATATGACGCTTATCAGTTTCAAGCTTAGTTTCGCCCGGACCTCTCGTTCCGATACCTCCGCCGAGTCTTGAAAGAGCAGTTCCCATTCCTGTAAGTCTCGGCAAACGATATTTCTGCTGAGCAAGCTCGACCTGAAGCTTACCCTCTTTCGTTCTTGCCCTCTGAGCAAAAATATCGAGAATAAGCGTAGTTCGGTCGATAACACGAACATCAAGAATTTCCTCTATATTACGCACCTGAATTCCTGTAAGCTCATGGTCGAAAACGACAAGCTCCGCTTCAAGAGGTTCAAGCTGTTCTTTAAGCTCCTGAAGTCTGCCTGCGCCCATACAAGTTGCAGGATCGTAGGAGGTTTTCTTCTGTATCACCGTTCCCACTACCTCGGCATTGGCAGTTTCAGCAAGCTCGGCGAGTTCGTTTATAGAAGTTTCCGCATCAAATTCTCCGGTATCGACGCAGGCAAGAACTGTTTTTACCGGAAGCTCTTCGGTTTTATTTTCGTACATAAATACCTCCTGAAATCAAAAATATTGTCTGAAAATGAGTTTATAACTTCCTTTATTTTATCAGATTTTTTATTTCCTCCGGAGTGAAAACATACTCCTTTCCACAGAAATGACAACAGACTGTCGTATTCTTTCCCTCCGCAGCGATTGCGTTCAACTCGTCCTTTCCTATGCTGATAAGAACTCTTTCCGTCCTCTCACGGCTGCAATCACATCCGTACACAGGCTCTGCTGAATCAAGCTCGTTCGGTTCTAGACCTTCAAGGAGCATTCCTGCGATCTCTTCCGGAGTTTTACCCCCGTCAAGCATTGCCGATATCGGACGCATTCCGGCTACGTTCTTCTCGATTATGTCAATACACTTTTCATCCGCAAAGGGCAAAAGCTGAACGAGAAACCCTCCGGCAGACTTCACAGTCAGATCAGGATTCACCAGAACTCCAAGACTGCAAACGGTCGGTATCTGCTCGCTTGTCGCATAATAGCTTGCGATATCTTCGGCAATTTCTCCCGAAACAAGCGGTATAACGCCGACATACGGCTCTTTCATTCCAAGATCTTTAACGACCGAAAGCGTTCCGTCAATTCCTACAGCTCCGCCTACGTCAAGCTTTCCCTGAGCGTTGAGTGGAATCTCTACTACAGGATTGCTCACGCAGCTTTTAACGTTTCCCCAGTTATCCGCAACCGCAGTGAGCTGACCTGTCGGACCTCCGCCGTCAACTCGGAGAGTAATGCTGTCGCCGTCATTTTTGAGCATATATCCCATGAGCGAAGCCGCTATGGTAAGTCTTCCAAGACCTGCTGTTACGACTGCTGATGTTTTGTGAATTCTTTCGACCTCCGCAACGATATCCTTTGCGTCAATAACCTCTGCAAATGCCGAACCGTCGGCTGAAATTGCTCTGTATAATTTTCCCATTCTAAATTACCTCTTTTATATAGTTTGTCCGTTTTTAATGCATCTTGCCGCATAAATTATGCGCTGTGAAGTTTCCGCAGGCGGCTCGAAAGTATCGTCGCCGTATTTAGCGAGAACTTCGAATCCGCTTTCTTCAAGAAGCCTTTCTATGGATTCTTCACTGTAAGCTTTTTCGGAAAAGCTCTCGCCGCTTCTCGAATAAAGACCGTTTTCCTCACGCTCGAAGAATTCGAGATTCATCCTGACCTCGTCCGTTTCCGCATTGAGAGTATTCTCCCAGATACAGTAAACGCTGTCGGTTTCATATGTGAAAGTATTGTTTGAGAGAATTTTTCGATGCTTATAAAGCGTGTTGACATCGAAAATGAAAAGGCCGTTCATCTCGCAGAAAAACGCCGCTCCCTCGAAAACTTTTCTTACATCATTAAGATTTGCAAGATGATTTATGCTGTCGAGAGCGCAAATTATCACATCCACAGTCCCGAACATATCGAGCTTTCGCATATCCTGACAAAGATACTGGATATTAAGTCCGCTTTCAAACTTTTTTTCAATGGCCATTCCGAGCATTTCGTCGGAATTGTCAACTCCGATAACATCATAACCAAGCCGAGCCATGACCTCGGAAATGCTTCCCGTTCCGCAGGCAAGATCAAGAAGAATATTCTCCTTAGTTTCCTTGAATTTTTTTATAATTTCATGGAAATATTCCCCTCGCCTGACGTAGTCGATATTGGCAGTCAATTCATCGTAGTATCGGGCAAAAACACTGTAGCCTGACATTTAATTTCACCTCGTTATTCATAAAAAGCCGGAGCTTCTCCTGCCTCATAAGATTCAGAAAAAACCTTTTCTCCGTTTTCGTCAAAAGTATAATCAGTAACCGTAGATTTTCCGTCTTCATCAGAAGTCCCACGCACTCTGTAGCCTATTGCTTTCAAAGTTCCGTTATCCCATTGATAAGCGGTTGTACAAAACTTTTCCCCAATGCTTTGATAAACATTTATTGTATTTTTCTTGCTTGCATATGCTCTCCCAGATAATTTGTTCAGCTCGTCCCATTCTTCAAGAAGTCCGGTATCAGGATCATATCGGTAGTATGTTCCCGTTGAATTATAACTGATATCATCAGGAATAAAAACATCAAGATAATAGTCAAAATCATAGTCCATTTTATATATTGCGTCTTCCATGGTGTAATATGAGTTTTCTGCTATAGGAGCATAGATTTCAGCGTAATTTCCCTCAATAGTCTGTATGACCTCGCCGTCTCTAAGAACCTCTATCCCATTTTCCTTGACAGAAAAATACACAAGCTCGTCACTTTCGAAGGTTTTAAATAATGTATTGTTTTCCCAATTTCTGAGTTCTCTTTTTACAAGAACTTTACTTCCGTCCGCAGAATACTCATAGTAATCCGATATCTCGTAATTACTGAAATAAACGTCCTTAAACGAAACTTTTTCCAGAACTTCATTATTCCACTTATAATATGTGTATCTGCTGCCTGTTTGAGAATAATCGCTGAGAACAAGAATTGGCTCGCCATTGTAAACAGTCATTTGCCGACCTATCTTATTCAGCTCATCCCATGGCTCGAACTGCTTTGAATCGGGAATATAGCGGTAAAAAGTACCTGGAATTCCGCCATATTCGTTTGCTGGAATAAAAATATCCTTATATCCGTCAAAATCAAAATCATCAGCAACAATATCTCTTTTTTCCGTCTCATATCCAAGTGAAATGTACTGAGTCGATTCACCGTCAACAATAAGCTCGATTCCGTTTTCATCAATGGAATAAGTAAGGGCGTTGGTCGTTTTTACCTCCGGTTGAGTAACAGCTTCGGTCGGAGCTTCAGTTGCTAAAGCTGTAGTTTCTTCTGTTGCAGACGTTATTTTCACAGTAGTTTCAGGAACTATAATTATCTCTTTTTCGCTTGAAACAGCATTTTTTTCCTTATCTGAACATCCGGACAAAACTCCGGTACATAGGCATACGGCAGATATCATATTGATTAGTTCTTTTCTTTTCATTTATTCATCTCCCTTATGCGTCACGGATAACCTCGTTCCCATTTTCATCAATATAATACCACTTTTTTACGGATTCATTTGTATTTTCATCAATAACAGTCTCACTGCGTTCCACTAAAATAAGACTTCCGTCATTCCACTTATAAATAAAAGTCTGACCGTTTCCGTCATCCTGCACAAGTATTTTTCCTATGCTCACATTGGATGAAATTCCGGTATACATAAATTTTCCGATTTTATTTAACTCATCCCAATTTTCAAAAAGTCCTGTATCAGGAACATACCGATAATAAGTTCCGTTAGAATTTTCATTCATAATAAACAAATCGTTGCAACCGTCAAAATCGTAATCCTCAAAAAACAGATTCTTTTCACTAAGATTATGACCGCATTCAATATTCTGAACGATTTCTCCGTCGAGCAAAACTTCAACGCTGTTTTCATTCACATTGAAAGCATAGCTGTTTGGAAATTCAACTTCTTCTGTACCCAGCCACTCATTATTTTCGTCAAGCAGTGCACGTTCCCTTTTAACAAAAGTTTCTTTTCCAGCGTCATCAAATTCAAAATGGTCAATATAAATCTGATTGTAAACGGCATACTGAATTTCATGAGACACAGGATGAAGCTTTCCGGTTTTCCATTTATAGACAGTAACTTCATGATCAACAGCACTGCCAGTTTCGGAAAGATTCAAAACCTGATTTTCGCTGGCAACGCTCATTAATAAACCAATTTTATTAAGTTCGTCCCATTCCTCAAAAGGATTAAAATCTCTTGTAGGATTCATATAAAAATATTTTCCGGGAACGTTAGGCGCTCCGACTCTGGTTGGTACAAAAAGATCGTCATAGCCGTCAAAATTGAAATCAGCAATTTTGAGAAACTCCTCCGGATCTTTATTATATTTTTCCACAGACTCCAGAAATTCCGAGCAGTCAAGCTCTATTTTCTGATAAATAGAGCCTTCAAAAAAATGTATTCCGTCGGCTTCTACCTTAAAATTGTATCCGTCTGAAACAAGTTCAGATTCTGTCGTTATTTCCTCCGCAGACGTTGTTTCCGCAGTCGTTTCGGGAGCGGAAGTGGTCTCATTTACGTTTGAAACAGTACATTCATCCCTGTCTGAACATCCGACAAGCAATCCGGTCAGGACAAGGGCAATGATATATTTTTTCATGATGTTCTCCTTTTTCGCTGATTACAGCAAAAGGCGGACAAAATCATCCGCCTTCTGAAACTTACTTATTTGCCATATCCTTGGATTTACAGCACTTCTTGTACTTCTTTCCGCTTCCGCACGGACATGGATCGTTATCTCCGATCTTCTTTGAACGTGCCTGATTTGAGAAGCTTCCGTCGCCTGCTCCGGCATTAGGAGCGTCCGGCTTTGCAACCTGCTCACGCTCCGGAATTGCGTCCTTGCGAACCTTAACTGTAAGGAGCATACGGATTGTATCTTCTCTGATAGATTCAACCATAGCGTCAAACATTTCAAATCCTTCATAACGATATTCGATAACAGGATTCTTCTGTCCGTAGGAACGAAGTCCGATACCCTTTTTAAGCTCTTCCATATCGTCAATATGAGCCATCCACTTTGTATCAACAACTTTCAGGAGGATAACACGCTCAAGCTCTCTCATGATATCAGTGCCATACTCTTCTTCCTTAGCCTGATAAATTTCTCCTGCCTTTTCATTAAGAGCGTTAACGATATCTTCCTTAGTAACAGAAGCAAGCTCCTCCTCGGTAAATTCAAGATCTTCTTCACCGATAAGCCAGCCCTGGAAGTGTTCTTTAAGACCAACGATATTCCAGTCGTCCTTAACATCCTCGTCGATAAGATAAGAATCAACAGTTGACGAAATAAGCTCTTCCATCATGTTGAGGATGCTCTCATGGAGATCTTCTCCGTCGAGAACCTGTGAACGCTGTTTGTATATGATCTCACGCTGAGTATTCATAACGTCATCGTAATTGAGGACGTTCTTTCTTATGCTGAAATTATTACCCTCAACCTTTTTCTGCGAGGACTCAATAATTTTGGTGAGAAGCTTGCTCTCGATAGGCATATCCTCTGCAACATTGAGAGTTCTCATCATATTTTCAAGACGCTCGCCTGCAAAAATTCTCATAAGATCGTCTTCAACTGAAAGGAAGAAACAGCTTTCGCCCTCGTCGCCCTGACGTCCGGAACGTCCACGGAGCTGATTGTCGATACGTCTTGATTCATGACGCTCTGTACCGAGAATGTAAAGTCCTCCGGCTTCCTTGACCTTAACAGCCTTCTCCTTGACCTCAGCGTTGAATTTATCATAAAGCTCACGGTAGAGCTTTCTTGCGGCAAGAACCTCCTGATTGTCTGTATCTGCGAAACCGATAGCTTCATTGATAAGCTCTTCGGACATTTCACGCTTTCTCATTTCAGCCTTTGCAAGAAACTCAGCGTTACCGCCGAGCATGATATCAGTACCACGTCCGGCCATATTTGTAGCGATAGTTACAGCGCCGTATTTACCTGCCTGAGCAACGATCTCGGCTTCCTTAGCGTGCTGTTTAGCATTGAGGACTTCGTGCTTGATGCCTTTTCTTTTGAGCATGGCGGAGAGAAGCTCCGACTTTTCGATAGAAACCGTACCTACAAGGATAGGCTGACCTTTATCGTGACACTCAATTATCTTATCAATAATTGCCGAATACTTGCCCTTTTCCGAGCTGTAAACCTGATCGTTATGATCTATACGGATAACAGGCTTATTTGTCGGGATAGAGATAACATCAAGTTTGTAGATCTCCTTGAATTCGCCTTCTTCCGTCATAGCAGTACCGGTCATGCCGGAAAGCTTTTGGTAAAGACGGAAGAAATTCTGGAATGTTATAGTTGCAAGAGTTCTTGATTCGCTCTTTATCTTAACGCCCTCTTTAGCCTCGATAGCCTGATGCAGACCGTCGTTGAAACGTCTTCCCATCATAAGACGGCCTGTGAATTCATCAACGATAATGATCTCGCCGTCCTTAACAACGTAGTCAATATCGTTTCTCATAACGCCGTTAGCCTTAATAGCCTGATTAATATGATGAAGAAGCGTCATATTTTCAGAATCCATAAGGTTATCGACATTAAATGCCTTTTCAGCCTTTTTAACTCCTCGCTGAGTGATAGTAGCAGTTTTTGCTTTTTCGTCTATGATATAGTCGGCAGTTTCGTTAATAGCGTCCTGATCGACCTTATCGTCCATTTCAACGACAGTAGTTGATGTAAGAGTTTTAGCGAAACGGTCTACGATAGAATAAAGCTCTGTAGATTTATCGCCTCTTCCGGAAATAATAAGCGGAGTTCTTGCTTCGTCAATCAAAATTGAGTCAACCTCGTCGACGATAGCGAAGTTCGGAACACGCTGAACACGCTCTTCTTTATGAGTAACCATGTTGTCACGAAGATAATCGAATCCAAGCTCATTATTGGTAGCATATGTTACGTCGCAGTTATATGCTGCACGGCGCTCGTCGTTGTTAAGTCCATGAAGAATACAGCCGACCGTAAGACCCAGCCAGCGATGAACCTTTCCCATTTCCTCTGCCTGAGTTTTTGCAAGATAGTCGTTTACCGTAACAACGTGAACACCCTTGCCTGAAAGAGCATTAAGATATGAAGCAACGCAGGCAACGAGAGTTTTACCTTCACCGGTTTTCATTTCGGCGATACGTCCCTGATGAAGAACAATAGCTCCGATGATCTGAACCGGATATGGTTTTTTCTCAAGAACTCGCCATGCGGCTTCTCTGACAGTTGCAAGAGCCTCCGGCAGGATATCGTCGAGAGTTTCTCCGTCTTCAAGTCTTTCCTTGAATTCAACAGTTTTTGCCTTCAGTTCAGCGTCTGAAAGCTTTTGATACTCTTCGTCCAGTTCGAGAACTTTATTTTTAATAGGCTCGATACGCTTCAGTTCACGGTTACTATAGCCGTTTGCACCGAAAATTCCTTTGAATAAACCCATTTATTATACCGCCTTTACAATTCTTTTACATGAACAGCATTATTTGCTTTTTCCAGTATTTATAAGGGAGGACACTGTCACCGTTATGTACAAAAAAGAAGATACTGCTGTCATGATTATTTAGTACTCATGATATAAATACACATATTATATTTTACACCAAATCCGACCGGTTGTCAATACTTATAAAATATTTGTTTCTTCAAATCAATCATTTATTCCTGAATTCAGCATAATAATGCTCGATATACTCTTTCATGGCGTTGTAATAATCCTCGTCAAATGGTACGAAAAGATAAGCTTCATCCTGAAACTCGTCCGAATTATAGCGTTCCTCTCCGAAATATTTCAGCGCATGATCGTCTACATCGCATGGATAGCAAGGTTCGCCGTAATCATTTTCGTGATTATAATAAAATTCAGCAAACGCTTCGCCCTCTTCATTGAACATCTCACGGAAAAGCTTTCCCTCCAGCTCGTCACGGATAAATTCACGCAGATCGGTGTTTTTTCCGGATCTGACCGCCTTAACAGTATCCGAAAACGCTTCATTGAAATTCACGCACATCAAGTCGTTTTCAATCGCCCAGCGAAGATATATCGCCATATGATTATATCCCGTTATCTCGTCGACGGAGAGATTTTTCTCCCTTATCGATCCAACGTGCCATTCTTCTCTGTCCACTATGGTATAATCAACACGTCTTACACAAGGCTCGCGGTCAGGCTCGATAATCGGACTTAACTCATTATCGAACATATCAAGCAGCTCATCTGTTCCACGTTCTATCTTGAAGTCCATTTCGTCCTGATAAATGGGGATAAGCTGATAGAAATTGACTTCCTCGCCGTCAGGCATAACGCAGACGCAGCAATCCTCTCCAAAAGGCGGAGAAAGGATAAGCGTTCCGCAAAGCTCTGTATTTTCGGCAAAGGGTTCCTGATTTTCAACAGAATGTCCCCAACCTATCCATGTATCGGAATTGATTGGCAGTCTCGCTATATCCTTGAGAAGTCTTATCGGCCAGTAGTCTTTTTCATCCGAACTGTTTATATTCCAGTCGGACGGCAGACAGATGACAAGTTCCGCACGTTCAAGTCCCTGCCCTGCGAGCTTTTCGGGAACATTCATTTTATGCGCTCCTGCCCCCATTGTGACAAGAGTATAATAATCGCACTCTTCATCAGGCTCGATAATGCAGATATCAATATGGACATCGGGTGAAACAAGTTCGTGAAAAACATTTTTATATTCACCGAAATGCTGAACTATATGCTGATCTATCGCATCAAGCTGTTCTTCCGTATAAAGCTCCGGCTCGAATTCGTTTTTTTTCTTTCTGCTCATAATATCGCTCCTTTAACATTCAAGAATTATTTTTGCTATATCCCCGGGAGTTTCGGCGATGTAGTCCGCTCCCTCGGATTCAAGCTCTTCACGTCCACGAAATCCCCATATACAGCCGATAGAGATAATTCCTGAATTTTTTGCCGTCTGAATATCAACATTGCTGTCGCCTATCATAAAAACCTGATTATCCTCAATGGGAAGCCGTTCGAGTATCTCACGAATTATAGCTGTATCAGGCTTTTTCGGTCTTTCACTGCATCCTCCGAGAACCGATATAAACTCAACATCCGGAAGAAGCGCATCGACAATTTTTCTTGCAAAATCCTGCGGCTTATTCGTTGCAACCGCAAGCCTGATTCCGAAAGATCCCAGCTTATGTATAGTTTCGCTCATGCCTTTATAAAGCACAGTTTTATCAAGAAAATGCTCGTTGTAATATTCGCTGAAAAGCCCGACAAGATTTTCGGTTTCATCTTTTTTGTCATCAGGAAGCGCACGATAGCAGAGCTTCTGAACTCCGTTGCCGACAAATTGATTGAAACTCTCATATGGATGAACAGGATACCCCAGCTTATCCAGAGCATAATTTACAGCGTCCGCAAGATCGGCAAGCGTATCGGCAATAGTACCGTCAAGGTCAAAAATTGCTGTTTTCATTAAAAATCATCTCCTAAATTCTCGTTGCAAGAAGCTCTGAATATTTTCCTCTGAACTGTTCAAATCTGTCCTCGTCAATAGCTTCTCTGATTTTTTCCGTGAGCGTATTGTAAAAGTAAAGATTATGCTGAACCGCAAGTCTGCCTGCAAGCTGCTCGTTCGCTTTAAAAAGGTGACGTATATACGCTCTGCTGAAATTACGGCAGGTCGGACAATCGCACTGTTCGTCGACCGGACGTGGATCGGTCTCGTAGCACTTATTGCCGAGGTGCATAATTCCGCTCCAGGTAAAAACGGTCGCATGACGTGCATTTCTGCTCGGCATTACGCAGTCGAACATATCAACGCCTCTTGCAACAGCTTCAATTATATTGGAAGGCGTTCCAACTCCCATGAGATAGCGTGGTTTATTCACGGGCATAAACGGCTCAACAACGTCGATAATGCGGTACATCTCCGAAGTTTCCTCGCCGACGGCAAGACCTCCGATAGCGTAGCCGTCCAGATCAAGAGCGGCGATGTCCTCCATATGCTTTATACGGATGTCGTCATATGTCGAACCCTGATTTATTCCGAAAAGCATCTGCTTCTTATTTATCGTATCGGGCAGACTGTTCAGACGAGCCATCTCTTCCTTACAGCGGTAAAGCCAGCGTGTTGTACGCTCCACAGAAGCTTCAACATATTTATGCGGCGCAGGATTTTCTATACACTCATCAAACGCCATAGCAATTGTTGAACCAAGGTTGGACTGTATCTGCATACTCTCCTCCGGTCCCATAAAAATACGTCTGCCGTCTATATGAGAAGCAAAATAGACTCCCTCCTCTTTAATTTTTCTGAGCTTTGCAAGGGAAAAAACCTGAAATCCGCCGCTGTCGGTAAGAATAGGCTTATCCCAGTTCATAAATTTATGAAGTCCGCCCATTTGCTTGATAACATGATCGCCGGGACGGAGATGAAGATGATAGGTGTTGCAAAGCTCAACCTGAGTTTTAAGACCTTTAAGGTCTACGGAAGAGATTCCGCCTTTTATAGCGGCGGCAGTTCCGACATTCATGAAGCAGGGAGTCTGAAAGGTTCCGTGAACTGTTTCAAACTGACCTCTTCTTGCTTTATTTTCCTTTTTTAAAAGAGTAAACATAAAATCTCCTTTGAAATTAATAATAATGGGTTTCCAAAGGGGATGTACTTCCCTTTGGCAGAGTGCAGGGACAGCGTCCTTGCCGGGGTATCGGGGCGGCGCCCCGCAAAAGACAGCGTGGAGAGAAACAGTAGAGCCTAAAATCTAAAAATCATCAAGAATTAACAAAAGAGCATCATTCCACGCTGTCCCTAACCAGCGAGAGAGCGAAGCGTTTCGAGCGGACGGTTTATCAAAACTATCGTCAAAGACTTTCAACGTTTAAGTTAGAACCTGTTCTTACTTTTCCCACCGCAAGTTTATGGCGTGTTCGCTCTGCGCTCACAAGAACAACAGAAACGAAACCATTCAGTTTCAGAACAGCGTAGAATATAGCTCTATTGTTACTGTTTGAAAAATTAGAGTTTAAGAATCTACCGTTTTCTATCTGCGCTGTCCTTTGCGGGGCTTTGCCCCGATTCCCCAGCAGGAGCGCTGCCCCTGCACCCTGCCAAAGGGATATTATCCCTTTGGAATCCTGATATTAGTCAAATCCGATTCCGGAGTACGGTATTCATGCTTTTCGTAATATCCGATAAGTATATTGTGGTCGTCACGGAGAGCTATCATATAAACATCCTTGTTCTCCTTAAGATTATGGAAAGTGAAGATCCTGTTATTCTCCGGACTTTCTTCAAACCATGACACTATGGACTTGATTTTTTCATTGGATTCATCATTATGACAATCCAGAAGCGACTTCCCGATAAGGTTTGCTCCTCCCCTTTTGGCATAACGTTCAACTGCCGCAGGATTCATATAAACGATTTTATGATCCGTCTCGCAGATAACTATCGGTGCGATATCCGAATCGACAATACTTTTGAATAAAGCTGAAATTTTCATAAGATACTCCTCGTCATTTTTCTTTTTCAATTGTGAACTTTTTATTTCATTTACCATCATTACCACTTTATTTGCAGTCATTACCACAGCAAGCATAATATTCACAGCTGTGTATATAAACGGATATATTCCAAGCTGAATGAATCCTATGGTGGAAACCACATTCACAATAACGATACACAAGTCAATAACGCTCATTCGTGCTGACCAGCGATAATATGCAGATTCATCAGCATATTTATTTTTAAACAGCCTCATGATATTGCTTCTCAGAATAATGACAGATCCGCTTAATGCCGGAAAAATCCCATACATTCCCAGAATTACAACAACAAACATGAATTGTGCTAAATATCCAAATATGTCAAAAAGCGGAAAACTGTTATTTGTTCAAATTTAATAGGTAATCCGATTTCTGATGCAAAAGAGGAATAGCTTATGCATACGATAATTGCAAATATTCCCATTCCAAGCAGTATCATTCCGGCGGCTAAAGAAATAATAAAGTCTGTACGAAGCTGTTTCCGAACGGCTTTTTCTTTGTCTGTATCCATACTCACTCCTTACAGAATGCACATACAATCGCCGAAACTGAAGAAGCGGTAACGCTCCTCAACGGCTGTCTTGTAAGCATTCATAGTATTATCGTAGCCCATAAACGCTGAAACAAGCATTATGAGAGTACTCTCCGGCAAATGGAAATTAGTTATAAGACCGTCGATGCACTTGAACTCATAGCCGGGATAAATGAAAATATCCGTGTAGCCGTCATGCTCGGCAATTTCATTGTAAAAGGTAGCAACGCTTTCAAGAGTACGGCAGGTGGTCGTTCCGACCGCTATAACTCTTCCGCCGCTTAACTTTGTTTCATTTATGAGATCGGCTGTTTCTTTCGGGAGATGATAATGCTCGCTGTGCATTTTATGGTTGAGAACATTATCTTCCTTTACCGGACGAAAAGTTCCAAGTCCGACATGAAGCGTTACAAACGCTGTTTTTATCCCTCGCTCACGAAGCTCCGCAAGCTGATCAGGAGTAAAATGAAGTCCGGCTGTAGGCGCTGCCGCCGAGCCAAGCTCTTTTGAATAAACGGTCTGATAGCGTTCCTTATCCTCAAGCTTTGCCGTGATATAGGGTGGAAGCGGCATCTGTCCGACATCGTCAAGAGCCGTGAAAAAATTCCCCTCGCACTCAAATTTCACGATACGGTTTCCGTCGTCTTTTACCTCAATGACCTCGGCGACAAGCCTTCCTCCTCCGAAGCTGAAACGTGTTCCGACCTTCGCCTTTTTTCCGGGACGACAGATTATCTCCCATATCTTATCGCCCTTCTGTTCAAGAAGAAGGAACTCAATGAAGGTCTGATTACCTATTTTTTCGCCGTAAAGTCTCGCCGGAATAACTCTTGAATCGTTCATGACGAGAAGGTCACCCTTTTTGAGCTTATCGCATAGATTATAGAAACGGTCGTGACTTATTTCACCCGTTTTCCTGTCCACGCACATCATCCTTGACGAATTTCTCGGCTCAACAGGAGTCTGGGCAATAAGCTCTTCCGGCAGATCATAATAAAAATCTGATTTTAATAATTCCATATTTTATCTCCTTTCTCCGGCAATGCAAGGGAGAAGCTGTCTCCCTTAAATCCTCTGCCAAAGGGGAGTACATCCCCTTTGGAAACCCGATATTGATTTTCTGAAATTTCTCAAAGAAATTTCAGAAAATCAGGGCTGCGCCCAATAGAGTAAGCATTCTTTCGCCAAGGTTAAGAAAAACAGAATCGCCGTTATATGCCGGAAAACACACATTACTGCAAATTTTTTTCAAAAAGTATTGACATAAGAAAAATTAAGTGATATTATAGTAAATATACAGGTAGAGGTGCGGCTGCGATGAGTAGCTATTCACGGGATTACCGCTCCTATGGTGAATGGTGAAAGGCAAGGCTGCCGAAGGACTGTTTTTGGTAAACTCAGTTCTGGTCACAGGCTTAACAGGTTTGTGACTGTCATCATTCACTTTATGATGGAGAGCTATCGGCATACAGCTTGTCTGCTATGTCAACATTTCTATTATAACGTATGATGAGCCGGTTTGCAACCGGTTTTTGTTATTTTCTGAAAAATTTTTTCTAAGGAGAAATCAATATGAAACAGTATAACGTAGGTATTATCGGCGCAACAGGTATGGTTGGTCAGAGGTTTGCAACTCTTCTCGAAAACCATCCGTGGTTCAAAGTAAAGGTTCTTGCAGCTTCCCCGAGAAGCGCAGGTCAGACTTATGAAGAAGCTGCCGGAGGACGCTGGAAAATGGCAGTTCCTATGCCGGAATCAATGAAAGATATGAAGCTTCTCGACGCAACTGCCGATATCGAAAAGATCGCAGGAATGGTTGACTTCTGCTTCTGCGCTGTTGACATGAAAAAGGACGAGATAAAGGCTCTTGAAGAAGCTTATGCAAAAGCTGAATGTCCTATCGTTTCCAATAACTCCGCTCATCGTTTTACTCCCGACGTTCCTATGGTAGTTCCGGAGATAAATCCCGATCATATCGAAATCATCAAGGCTCAGCGTGAACGTCTCGGCACTAAAAAAGGCTTTATCGCAGTTAAGTCAAACTGCTCTATCCAGAGCTATGTTCCTGCACTTCATCCGCTCAGAAAATTCGGTCTGAAAAATGTTCTCGCTTGTACTTATCAGGCTATTTCAGGCGCAGGAAAGAACTTTGAAACATGGCCTGAAATGGTCGATAACCTCATTCCGTTCATCGGCGGAGAAGAAGAAAAATCCGAACAGGAGCCGCTTAAAGTATGGGGAACAATCGAAGGCAATGAAATCGTTAAGGCTTCAACTCCTTCAATCACAACTCAGTGTTTAAGAGTTCCTGTTTCCGACGGTCATACTGCCGCTGTTTTCGTAAGCTTTGAGAACAAGCCCTCCAAGGAAGAGATCCTTCAGCTCTGGGCTGACTTCAAGGGCGTTCCGCAGGAGCTTGAGCTTCCAAGCGCACCAAAGCAGTTCATTCACTATTTTGAAGAGGATAACCGTCCGCAGGCTAAGCTTGACAGAAATCTTGAAAACGGTATGGCTGTTTCAACAGGACGTCTTCGTGAAGATACACAGTATGACTACAAATTCGTTTGTCTCTCTCACAATACTCTCAGAGGCGCAGCAGGCGGCGGAGTCCTTCTTGCCGAGCTTCTTGCAGCTAAAGGATATTTTGACTGATGGAAATCAACATAAAAATCACTTCACCGGAAGAAACGGAAACTGCTTTCATTCTTACCAGAGCGCTTATGGAATACCACAATGCTCTGGATATATTCACAATGACGCAGCAGCGTTTCAAAGAGCTTATAGAAAGCCATGCGCTTATGAGCTATATTGCATATATCGACGGCAAAGCGGCTGGTTTAATGAACGCTTTTTACAAATACACAACTTTTTCAGGAAGAAAAATTCTGTATATCGAAGATTTATATGCCCGTGAAATATACAGGGGATGCGGTATCGGCGGAAAGCTTCTTGACAAAGCAAAAGAAATCGCCGCCGCAAACGACTGTGAACAGATCGAATTGAAATGTGCCGTCTGGAATAAAAACTCTGCGGGATTTTATGAATCTCACGGAATGCAAAAAGATAAAAGCTGGGATATCTACACTTTAAATGAATCGTCTTTCTGAAAGGAGAACTTTTCTATGAAAAATACAATTTTTACCGGTGCCGGCATTGCCATTGTCACACCGTTCAATGACGACGGATCTATTAATTATGACCGTCTCGGAGAAATGATAGATCATCAGATCGAAAATCATACCGACGCAATTATTATCTGCGGCACTACCGGTGAAGCTTCCACTATGACCGATGAGGAGCATCTTGAGTGCATCAAATTTGCAGTTAAAAGAACTGCCGGAAGGATTCCGGTAATCGCAGGTACAGGAAGCAACGATACTAAATATGCCGTCGAGCTTTCAAAAGAAGCCGAAGCGGCAGGGGCAGACGCTCTTCTTCTCGTTACTCCTTATTACAATAAGACAACGCAGAAAGGTCTTATTCTCCACTTCTCCGCAATTGCAGACGCTGTAAGCATACCGATCATCCTTTATAATATTCCGGGAAGAACCGGCATGAATATGGATATCGCAACCGTTAAGGAGCTTTCAAAGCATAAGAATATCGCCGCTGTAAAAGAAGCAAGCGGAAATATCAGCTATACTGCCAAGCTCATTGCCGAATGCGGCGACAGCATCGACATATACAGCGGAAACGACGATATGATCGTTCCTGTTATGTCTCTCGGTGGAAAGGGAGTAATTTCAGTTCTTTCACATATTCTCCCGAAAGAGACTCACGATATGGTTCAGCTTTGTCTCGACAACGATTTTGCCAAGGCAACTGAAATGCAGATTAAGTATCTCGACCTTATAAACGCTCTCTTTATTGAAGTAAATCCGATTCCGGTAAAAGAAGCTCTCAATATGACAGGCTGGAATGTCGGACCTTGCCGTCTGCCGCTCTGCGAAATGTCAGATGAGCATAAGTCAGTACTCAGAGCTGCGCTTGCTAAGCATGGTCTTATAAAGTAATAAAGCTAAGGGCGAATGGGTCATAAGACCGACCCCTTCGCCCTGTAATTCAAAGGAGAAATTCATGAAAAGAATTATTGCCGGTATAATTTCTTTAGCAATTACTGTATGCGCTTTTTCATCATGCGGCAATGATAATAATGACGAAAAAGCGAAAACTAAGATATCAGAAAGCACCAAAAATGAAAACGATTCATATGAAGCTGCAATAAAAAGATTTTTTAATGCTTCAAACAACAATGATGCTGACGCAATACTTGAAGCAATACTGCCCTCAAGATATCTGGAAGCTATTCAAGATACCGAAATATACGATGATTGGATGGACGATTTGGGAGTGGCTTCAGGCGAAGCGCCTTATTCTACATACGAAATCGAAAAAAAGGAAAAGCTTGATGATGAACAGCTTGAAGAAATATATGATGATATCGGAGATGAATATAATGATGTCAACATTTCTCCGATGGAGATAACCGACGGATATTGTGTTTATCTTGATATCAGCTACAATAACGAAACCTACACGGTGCCGGTATACGTTTACTGCACTGATGATGAATGGAGAGTATATCCAAATTAAGGAGTGTTTTTAATGACAAATATAGTTATATGCGGCGCAAACGGCAAAATGGGCAAAACCATTTACAGCTGTATTCAGGAGCGTGATGACTGCAAAGTCGTTGCCGGAATAGATATCTACACCGAGCAGTACGCCGATTTTCCTATCGTTGACGCTCCGGACAAGCTTCCGGTAAAAGCCGATGTTATTATTGATTTTTCAAATCCTGCTTCGCTGAACGCCCTGCTTGATTACTGCCTTTCTACCGGAACTCCGGTAGTCCTCGCTTCAACAGGCTACAACGATGAGCAGATAAATCAGATAAAAAATGCAGCACAGCAGATTCCGGTATTTTTCACATTCAATATGTCCCTCGGAATCAATCTGCTTGTTCAGCTTGCAAAAAAAGCTGCATCGGTTCTCGGAGATCAATTCGACATTGAAATTGTTGAAAAACACCATAATCAGAAGCTCGACGCTCCGAGCGGAACTGCAATAATGATCGCAAACGCTATCAACGAAACTCTTGATAATTCAAAGCATTACGTTTACGACCGTCATTCCCGCCGTCAGAAACGTGAAAAGAGCGAGATCGGTATGCACGCAATAAGAGGCGGAACGATCGTTGGTGAACATGATATCATTTTTGCCGGACATGACGAAGTTATCACCCTTTCTCATTCAGCAGCCTCAAAAACAGTTTTTGCCGAGGGTTCAATCAATGCGGCTGTTTTCCTTAAAAATCAGTCAGCCGGACTTTATAATATGTCGGCTCTCGTTTAAGAGGTAGTTAAAATGGTATCAAAAGAAGAGCTTGAAAGAGTTCGTTCACTTTTTCAGAATGACCGCTTTGCAACAGAAGCCGGTGCAGTTATTGACGAAATCGACGACCATTACGCTAAGGTAAGTCTTTCTCTGAACGAACATCATAAAAATGCTGCCGGAGGGATAATGGGCGGAGTTTATTTCACTCTCGCCGACTTTGCTTTTGCTGTTGCTTCAAACTGGCAGCAGATCGGAACCGTATCAATAAATACTGATATCTCATTTGTCGGAGTTCCGAAAACTGAACGCATTATAGCTGAAACCAAGCTTATAAAGGATGGCCGGACTACTTGCTGTTACAATGTAAATGTCAGCGACGAACTGGGAAATCCTGTTGCAGCGCTGAAATTTCTTGGCTATAAGAAAAATAAATAAACGTGAAAAAGGAGCTGTATGAACAGCTCCTTGTTTTTATTTAATTTTTTCGGATTTTCTCGCATTCTTTTTAGTTTTCTTGATTTCGTACATTTTATCGTCAGCCTGCTTGATTATACCGTAAAGCGTATCGCCTTCTTCCGGAACAGTAATTATACTGCCGACGCTTGCTGAAAGAGTATACGGTTTTTTAATGATCGAATTTATGCTGTCGATCTTTGCTCCGAACTTTCTTGCAAGAGTTTCAGCCGAGCCGTCGTTTACAATGGTATCGAAAATAACGAATTCATCTCCGCCAAAGCGTGCGCAGACGCTTCCTTTTCCGCAGCATTCAGAAATCGTGCTTGCAAGTCTTTGGATTGCAAAATCTCCCTCGTTATGACCGTAGTTATCGTTAATAAATTTAAGTCCATCCATATCAATAAAACTAAGCATAATGCTCTTATGGTTTGCAGCGCATTCCTTGAACATATCGTCCGCAACGTTGATAAATCCGTTTCTGTTATAAATATTGCAAAGAGGATCTATAACAGAAAGGCGATTCAGCTCATCCATGGCGTTATTTAGGTGAAGAAGCTTGCGGATATTTTCAATAGAATTGCTGATATTCATGGTGAGAGTATGACAGAGAAGGCTGTTTATCGGAAAATCCCCGTTTGTGATTATGTAATAACCCAGACATCTTTCCCCGAAATGAAGAGGAAGAAAATAACTGATGTTGCCCCCAGACTTAAACTTTTCAGGATTCATCTCATTTGCCGGGAAGTATTCAACATTTCTTCTCTCGCCATTTTCCCAGATAAGCGGAGCTGTCATAAATACGTTAAATGCATCAGCTTCAGCGTCCGAGTCGATCAGCTTGACGTTATAAGCTTCCTGCCAATCCTCTTTCAGACAGAGCGAAAACTTTTCACAGCCTATCTCTTCGACAAATTCTTCAAGAACATCAAACAGCTCAGAAGCAGTTTCTGTTTCCGCAAGACGTGCAGTGAGACGGTTCAGCATTGAGATATTAGAGTCCGTCCGCTCTTTGTTTCTATGAGTTGTTTTTCTGAAATCTCTGAAATCGTCTGAAAATTCATCTGTGCAGCCACAGCTTTCCGAAAACACAGGATAAGCCTCAAGAATTGTGTCTTTATGCGGTTTTCCGCCGTTTATAACGTCATAAATTATACTGCAAGCCTTATATCCGGCAGTGAACAGCGGTCTTTTTACTGAAGTGAGCGCCGGGCAGAAATTTCTTGCATTATTTGTATAATCGAATCCCGTAACCATAACGTCTTCGGGAACTTTATATCCAAGCTTTTCAAGGGCTGTGACCGCAGTAAGAGCCATAGCGTCGTTAGCGCATATGAAAGCGTCCGGCAAAGTCATTTCACGCTCTGCAAATTCCTCGACAGCAAGTTTTCCGTCGTGGCTTCTGAATTCGCCGAAATAGATTCGCTCAGGCTCAACATTCAGATCATTTTCACGCATAACCTTAAGGAAAGCTTCATATCTTGCCTTACCATCGGGATTAGAGAGCGGTCCGGAAATATAATTGATAACCTTTGCGCCATGTTCCCGAATGATATGGTTCACCATTTCCTCCATTGCATTGTCATTATCAATACAAATGCTGTAAAATTCAGGATATTCCGAGCTATCAAGAACAACAGCAGGTATTCCGGAGCTTCTTAACTTCTCAATAATAATTGCCTTGACCTCCGGATCACAAATGGTATTGGTCATAATCAATGCGCCGTCAAATTTTTTAAAATCAATAAAATTATAAATACTGTATTCTCCGATGTCAAAACGTCTGCTTGCGAGCATTCCGCCGAATGCTGCAAAATAAGAGACATTTATCTCGTTTTCACGAGCAAACTTGTTGATTCCGTTAATAATATTATACTGGTACTCTTCATCGAGACCGGCAACCACAACGGCAATATTCTTAAAATTATTCATTTTTCACCTGCTCAAATCAAATTATTTTTAAAAAATATAAATAACTGTAAAAGTGCTTACTTT
>ENA-UOJL01001049-UOJL01001049.1-human-gut-metagenome-genome-assembly--contig:-P47-NODE-1049-length-33086-cov-8.159426_pt1 | contig 33086 bp, 31 predicted proteins | sample MGYA00242347_ERZ723894 | MGnify/ENA metagenome assembly ERZ723894
ACAAGGCTATGTAATATCAGCGTCCTTTCGTGACTGTCTACATATAGATGAGTGATTTTGTCTTTCATACTCTCGACCTCCTTGCGTTTATATTGTACCGTAGGTCGGTGTTAAGTTCCAATGTGCGATAGGCTTGTCCTATGCAACATCGGGAACAGCGGCGTAAATATTGATTGTTCTAACGCTGCCACGCTTAACTACCGTAGGATGTTCGGAGAAGTCCACTCTGTTATTTTCGCCGTACTTCAACACCTTGTCCGAGGTCTTTAAGCTATGTACCCAAAGCCCACAAAACGCAGGATTTTGAGCTGAATTTGTGCTGTGGAACATTTCCGATGCTTCTCTGGGGACGGAAGAGCTGGGACACCTCGAGATGATTGGCGCGATCGTCCACCAGCTGACGCGGAATCTGAAGGATTCTCAGATGAAGGATTCCGCATTTGCGCCCTATTTCGTGGATCACACTGCAGGGGTTTACCCTACCGCCGCTTCCGGTGCTCCGTGGAATGCGGCGTCCATGGCGGTAAAAGGCGACCCCATGGCCGACCTTGTTGAAGACATGGCGGCGGAACAGAAGGCGCGGGTGACCTATGACAATATTCTGCGGCTTTCTGACGATCCGGATGTGAACGATGTCATTAAGTTCCTGCGGGAGCGGGAGGTCGTGCATTTTCAGCGCTTCGGCGAAGCACTGCAATCAATATGAAGTATAAAGTATCAAACCTTCCATGTAATTTCACAGGTGTTTTCCGTAGCTTTTATGACGGCAATGAGCTGATCCACGACTGCTCTTTTATCGTCAAACTCCAGTTTTTCCCAATGCTGCATACAGTTTCGGATTTGCTTGACATTCAGCTTCGGCTGAATGCTTGCTTGTTCCAGTTCGTTCATCTCGCGCTTCAGTTCTGATGACTGATTGTGCAGCTCAGAGACTTTTTTGTTGATGTATCCCATCAGAACGGAATCCGCTTCTGACACACGATCCAGAAGCTTTTCGATTTCTGCCTCAATTTGTTCGATTTGGGCACCTAATTCCAGAATCCGTGGGTTATTCTGCATTTGAGGCGGGGCATTGAGCACATCAAACTGCTCCACCTTTCTTTTCATTTCGGACAGAATGAGGTTTTCAAAAGCGGTTGCGTCAATGCCGCCGACACCTTCGCAGAAATTTGTCTGCATTCTTCTGCTGCAGATAAAATAGCGCCCGATCTGAGTATTGGATTTTCGGATGGTCAGCGCATAACCGCATTTGCCGCACTTGATTTTTCCTGCCAGCCATGTATTTTTTGCTTTCAAAGGCTTTGCAACCTGCTTGTTATTCAGGCATTTGCGGCGTGCTTTTAACCAGATGTCAGAAGGGACGATTCCTTCGTGGGGGGCCAGAACCACATGCTGCCCTTCCAAATGGATGGTTTTTCTCCCAGCCCCCTTCTCTGAATAGAGATAGCATCCGTTTGTACCTATAAACAAGCAAGGATCGTCATGTACAATGGAGCCTTGATCCTTATAAAACTGGTAAATATCCAGGTCCGCTTTGACATAAATCGGGTTCTTTATCATATCAGAGATTCTCGCACGATCCCAAACATGCCCCTTCCCTCTTGCGTTTGGAATGCCATTATCCACCAGATAGTGAACAATATCGCCAAAGGAGGTTTGCAGCACGGCATACATTGAGAAAATAACCTTCACGATTTTGGCTTCTTCTGGAACGATGGTATATCGAGATGTTTTTTTACCGTCAATCGTATAGGTTTCCAGTTGGTATCCATATGGAACTCTGCCACCCATATAGAAGCCCTTTCTGCTTCTTGATATATAGGCATCCGTCACACGCTGCTGTATTGTTTCCCGTTCAAGCTGTGCGAACACAATACAAATATTGAACATTGCCCGCCCCATAGGGGTAGAAGTATCAAACTTTTCTGTGCAGGATACAAACTCAACACCATTATCCTGAAACTCGGCCATCATAGTGGCAAAGTCCAGAATGGAGCGACTGATTCTGTCGAGTTTGTACACGATGACACGCTTTACTTCTCCCCTGCGGATGGCCTCCAGCATGATCTGGAAATTTGGCCGATCTGTATTTTTACCACTGTAACCTTTATCCTGGAATACTCGGTACTCCCCTCCCCTGGCTTCGTATTTGCAAAAATCAATTTGGCTTTCAATGGAAATGCTGTCCATTCGATCAACAGACTGTCGCGCGTATATCGCATCATATTTTAACATAAGCTCTCCCCTCTATGTAGAAAGAGCCACCAACAGCATGATTATACTGTGGCAGCTCCATATGCTCAAATGTGCGAATACTTCTCAAAAATGCTGAATAGTCCGTATTCAATCTTTTCTTTGTTTTTTCGCTTTTCCAGTTCGTCGGAGAAAACAGGCGTCAATCCAATGACTGTAATTGCTTTTAATCCGATATAGGCCGTATGTGTTTCTGTCTGATACGAAGCAGTACCGCTCACAAACATCACTCCCGGCTGCGCATGATACTTACTCTATGATTCAAGAACTTGTCTGTTTCTCTGTATCGAAAAAAATTTTGAAAAGTCCTTGTATATCACAAAATTCAAGTCATTTCCTTCTTTGATTATTGCGGGGAGAAACTTCATATGTGAATCCGGATCTCTGATTACAGTAGGTGCAAAGCTCCCTTTCAACCTCGATGGGATTCACCCGCCGCAAATAATAAGCACCTGAGCCGTAGAAGTTCTCGGCGCAGGTGCTGCACAGGCATAATGTGAGTTTTCCGGGTGTTGTGGGAATCAGGCCGATGCTGACGGCCAACGCATGATTCAACCCTTTGATTTCCCCGTCAGACAGCTTTCCGATGTACTGAACCAGCCGAGTTTTGTCCACGGTTCTGATTTGCTCCAGCATGACCATGGAGGGCTGCACAAGCCCACTCCCCGGCTTCAGGTGGTAGTGGGTGGGCAGATTCGCCTTTGTCTTAATCTGCGTGGAAATCGCTGCCACGATGGTTGTAGGGCTATGCCGGTTTCCCACATCGTTCTGGATAATGACCACCGGGCGATAGCCGTTCTGCTCGGAGCCAATCCCCGTGCCAAGGTCTGCATAGTACAATTCCCCTCTGAGATATGTGTTTTTCATATGTGTGTTTGACCTCCTCAATTTTGAATAGGCAGTATCCTGCCTATGTACAATCAGCCAGCACTCAGGTTTCTGGTGCTGGCTGATTTCATAATTGATAGAAGCCTATTTGTCCTCGACACCCCGGCTATTATGGGAAGTCATCAAACGGCTGGCAGCGTACCAGCTCCACGGGTTGAAGCGCCCTCGCATGGTTCTCATGTGACCGCCCTCATTGCGTTCCTAGCTGTGACTGGACGGGAGTATCATTGTCCCCACTGCCTGTCATCGCCCTTCTGGGTGCTGCCCAGAAGTCTTAGGAAAGCTGTTTCTCGCTCCGTGCCGGAGTAGAAAGCCTAGCAGACCGAAAAGATAAGTGATGTCCTGTTGCTTTCCTCCGGCACATCCCGGCGCAGCTTCTAATGCGGCTTATGCTCATCGCAATAGCAATGGGAATGTGTTCGACGAATGGGTATGCAGTTTTCAATGTACAGACCCATTCCCCAAAAGAGAAACAGGTGAAGGATTTAATCCCTTCACCTGTTTCCTAACTAAAAAGCCAAAAGTGTACCCTAATCAGAAAAATTTTTCAGTTTTTTTCTGAGTGTATCAACAGCGAGGTCTACACTCCTTTTTACAGCCCGTTTGGTGCAGTTCTCTAACAACGCAATCTGCTCGAAGGTATATCCTCCAAAATAGTATAGATTTACCCTTCTACGTTGGACTTCCGGTAATTCTGAAACTGCACTATGTAACCGCTCGTATTGCAGCCTAGTGAATACTGTATCTTCCAGAGATTTCGGTGGATTTGCTGCCCGTGTGTTCAATGATTCCTCTGTCAGATCTGAATGCTCATAATGATTGTCTATCTCATTCATCACAGATAGATCATCCAACTCAAACCGATCCAGAGCATCGAACAGCTCTCTGCCAATCTCCAAACTATGCCGCTCCCCCTGATTATCCGCAAATGACAGCCAATAATGCGGTGAGTTAGTCTGGATGCCGGTTGTAAATATCGTATAGGGGTTATCTCTGTCTTTCCTCCGCTTAGGACGGGGATCTTTGTTTTTCGGATGGTATCCATCCATTGCTATTTCCTCCAATCAATCTGAAATTGGAAAACTTCAGATTGCCCGGAGGTGACCGGCAATGGCAGAAAACACGCATCCGTAAAAAGAATGCACGGATACTTACATAAGTAGTCCGTGCGTGATTGCTTTCTCTATATGACCCGAAATATACTTCTAGTTCTTTGGCATTCCTATTCTGGGATTCAAAATGAAATGCGATTTATATCTTGTTTTTTGGGACAGTAATTTGACCTTCATTTCTTGTCCTCTCTTTTTGCGGAAGTATATTTCATTTTTAATATGATTTTTAAAACATTAAAAACAAAATTGGAGTATTGTACAATATAAAGCGAGGTGAAGTATAATGCATGCTTTTTCACGCTCGCTGGCAAGAGCAGTAAAGAACGCCCGGGATAAAATGAATCTGACACAGGAACAAGTCGGAGAACTGGTTGATACCAATACGCGAACAATCAGTTCTATTGAGAATGGGAAATCCAATACAAGAATGAACATCCTCTACCCTCTTGTCCGCGTCTTGCGCATTGATCCCAATGAGATTTTCTATCCGGAAACGGTGGCAGATTCCTCTGTGAAGCACCAACTGCGTGCGCTGATCGAAAACTGCAGCGATGAAGAAGCTGCTGCATTGCTCACAACTTCTGAATCAGTCCTGAGAGTCTTGCGCAAGCAAAATGCCGGAAAAGTTGAAGAAAAAAAGAGCCTGTCTCCCCTTGGATAAGGGGAAGCAGGCTCTGCGTTTTTCGTCTGGCTCACTCGCTCACTACGATTTTCAGTTGTACAACATCTATTTTGATTTCCTTTTTGCACTTTGGACAGTAGAGCGGGAATTTTACCAGTACTGTCTCTTTGCACACCTTGGTTCGCGTTTTACCTCCGCAAACCGGGCAATAAATCCATAGAGAATCCTCTTTTATCTCACACATGCGCGATTCCTTCACATAAAATAGGCTCAGCGTTAATCGTCTGGCTCATATTTTTGGGAAAAAAATGTGACTGCTCATTAATATGAAAAGGGAATGCACAAATCTTAGGCTTGGGGAACCGTCAGTTTGGTGCCGTCTGCAAGAAGAATGTGATCTACCTGATTGAGGTCAATGGGCTTCACGAACTTCTTGTTCATAATTTCCACCCGGCTGCCATCCTTCATAACCGCATAAGAGGAAGCACCCGTGAAGGATAAGAAGTCTGCAAACTTATCTTCGCTTATCACCTCAATACTCAGGCTACGGAGTTTCACAGAAGTAACCTCAATATCTTCAAAAACATCAGCGCCGTCCATACTCCATCCTTTGCAGGCTTTTGCCGTAATCGGGTGGCTCAACAATTCGATTTCCCGGAAATCGCTGTCCTCAAAGGTTACATCAAAAGTCCAAACACCATCGCAAATCAGTTCTTCCCGTTCTCCATTTTCCCAATGTCTCTTGCAAAGATTTTCAAAATAAACATTCAGAACGGAATCCTTTGAGATGGCTGCGCTTCCGTCCTTTGTACTGTAGCTGCGCTGTAACAAAACATCACAGGTGTTGTCTAGTCCGTCTTTGTCATCAATATTTGCCAACCCGCCACTATATCCGTCGATTTTCAGATTCGTGGACTGCAAATCGAATTCACCAGCAGTAATGCCATCCAGATTCACACCTTCCGGGCCAGTAATACTCATAATGATGTAATTGTACTTCAAAATGCAATGAGCCTGCTGCCCCTATGGTGATTGGGGTAGCAGGCTCTGCGTTTTCCGTCTGGCTCACTCGCTGGCAACAATTTTCAGTTGTACCACATCAATCAATATCTCTGTTCTACATTTCGGACAATAAAGTGGAAATTTCACCAGTACAGTTTCTTTGCATACCTTGGTTCGCGTTTTACCTCCGCAAACTGGACAAAAAATCCAGAAAGAATCCTCTTTTATCTCATCCATGCGCGATTCCTTCTCTTTATCCATTCATATTGAATTGACTAAGTGGTTTCATGTCCAGAGAGAGCGGTTTGTATGACCTCCTAATTGCATTTGCCTCGGACTCGGATATGGGTTCCCATATCGCGTCAAAGGTGTTGCCCTTCGAGCTGCTTTGCGTCCATGTTTTGGTTTCGGGGTCGTATCGCAGGCAGGCAATGCTGTTCCAGTCAAAATCCCTGTACTCATAATACAGGAAGCCGTCAACCTTGGTATCGTCTATGACCGACTCAAAAACCGGGCCTTCGTATAGGTAGCCGTTGATAAATCGGATGGATACAACCGGCTGCCCGGAAGTGGGGTATTCGACCATCTGAAGGATTTCCCGATATTTTCCGGTATCCCGATACCTCAGAAGGACTTCCGACTGTCCATCGCTATTCAGGTCTGTGATGCAATACTCCAGCTGATCCACATCCCGGTTTCCCGCGGCATTTCTATTTTCTAAAACATAGGATATATAGTGGGCAAAGCTATCCGCCACTTCTTCCGGGGGAAGCCAGAAGTCAGCTTCCGGTGGTATTCTGAATCCGATCATAAAATGACTTTGTCTTTCCGGCTCCGGATAATTTACACGCATAGCTTCCACTTCCTCAGGGTCGCAGGGCTGGGGAGAAATGGAATAGTTGAAGGAATCCGCAATTTTCTCCGCATTCTGCCGGGTCATGGGTTCAGCTGTGTTATCGGAAGGAGGATTCAGCATATTGTTTTCCGTGGATATGTGAATGAACCCATCCCCGCAGTCGCAGATAATGACCAGAGCGTTTTCATATGTCGCCAGCAGAACATCCGATCCGTCTGCGGTGGTGTAGTGCCACTCCTCCCAAAGCTCAATGTTTAGCATAGCGGAATAATAGGGGTAAAAATACGAATTTTTTGCGTAGGTGTAGGTAATGAGCCGTTCCTCCTGATCTCCTGCCAGCGTTTGCCCGAACACTGCGTGGAAGGAACCCTCCGGGGAAAAGTAGCCGGCCATTCTCTGCACATCCGCGTCCGTGCGGCACAGGCTGTCAAGCTGCAATGCATTATAGAAAAGGGGCGTTTCCCATCGATCAAAATAGATCCAAGTGCCCAGGGCATTCAGATGGTACTTGTCCAGAATTTCATTGAGCTTATCCATCATTTCAAAGGTGTAACAGTCGTAGGTGATATAGTATTGTTCCGGAACACCGGATTCGTTCATGTTGTTTTCTTTCATCAGGGTGCCATCCGGATCATACTGCTCTTTGAAATCCAGCCATTCCCGCAGAGCCTGCTGCTCAGGGCTGCCGTTATAGCCTTGTAGGGACAGCTGCGTATTGACCCACTCCGTAGACGGCATATACTCTCCCGATGGGCCAGTCCACGCCTCCTGCGTGATAACTTCCTCACCAATTTTCATATCCTGTAAATGCAGCACATATACCACAGCACAGCCTACCAAAAGTAGCATCAGCGCAATCACAGCGGCGATCAGCCACATTTTCCGTGTGGACAGGCACTTGACCTGCGCTTTCTGTTTTTCCTGACGGAATTCCTCCGCGCTGATCACATACGAATCCTTTACGCTTCCAAAGCCAACCAGCAAATCCATTGCTTTCATACATATCCCTCCTCACTGAGCTTTTTCCGCAGTTTCCCACGCAGCCGATGGAGCATGGAAGTCACCTTGCTCTGACTGAAACCGGAAACCTCAGAAATGATCTGGATAGAATCCAGATACCAGTACCGACACAGAAACACATTCCGTTCTGTCTCCGTCAGGGAAGACAGGAACATATTAAGAACCCGTGTCAATTCCTTTTTCGCCAGTTCGGTTTCTACATTGTGGCTGTCCACGCATTCTTCCAATTCATCCAGTGCAAGAATAATTTCTCCACCGCCTCGCTTTTTTGCGCTGAGCTTGCGCCAGCGGTCAATGGAAATATGCCGGGTCATTTTGGCAAGAAAAGCGTTCAGAAAATTGGGACGCCGGGGCGGAATCGTATTCCACGCCGCCAGATATGTATCGCTGACGCTTTCCTCCGAATCCTCTCGATTGGAGAGAATGTTGTAGGCAATACTGTAGCAATACCCACCGTACTTTTTGTCTGTTTCTTCAATGGCCTGTTCAGACCGGTCAAAGAACAGCGCTATGATACCCTGATCCTCCAAGGAATCACCTCCAGTTGTTTGTCTATTTTATAACAAAGGGTTTCACTTGTATAGGCGCAAAATGGTGCGGGTATATTGCATCCATTTCAAAAATTATTTTGATTATTTAGAAGTATTTTGCGCATACCACACTTTTATTCCCATGACTACTTATGCTTCTCATCCTCGGATTCAACTGTCATCCTCAGACGAACCACATTTACAGTCGATTTCTGGTTGCACTTTGGGCAGTAAAATGGGAATTTCAGAAGTACGGTATCTTCATATACCTTGACATCTGATAGTTCCTTACAGACAGGGCATGGAATCCAATATTCTTTCTGCTCCTTATTTTTCATGGCAGTAACCTCCCCGAATTAGGATATGTGATAGGATACCCTGTACTGACCTATTCGTCAAATGTGCGAATTACGCCACGGATAGTTTTCCATCCCATTATACACCAAAAGTCTCATTTCGTACAGTTACATGAACTATTTTTATGCCATCGTTCCATATAATACTGGTACAGTTACATGAACATGGTGGTGAAGGTATGCAGCTCAATCAAGCAGTCAGTATTCGTCTGACTGAATTGCTTTCGGAAAAGAATATGACCCAGTACCAGCTTTCTACCAAAAGCGGCCTGCCCCGTTCTACCATATCCAATATCATCAACTGCACCTATCCGTCAATGAAACTGCGAATCGTCCACGAAGTGTGCCAGGGACTTGAAATTGGCATCAATGAATTTTTCAGCTCTCCCCTTTTCGATGAAACAAATCTGGAACCATAACACAATATGTATTGGATACCGCCCAATCAGGAGGTATCCTTTTTTAGTAGGCAGGGATTCCGTAACCGAAGATATAAGAATATCCAACTGTGTATTGCCGCTTGCGGCAGCTATCAGCGGCATTGCCCTCAATGGTATAGATATAGCCATTCTCGCTCTTTTCCACGATTCCGGTATGGTCAGGTACGCCATCCCTATCCCAGTCGAAGAAAATAATCATTCCCGGTTCCGGGGTGATAGTCCTGTCTGCCCATTGGTTTCTGGCTTTGAACCATTGCACACCGGTACTGCATCCGGCAAACTTTGGAATGAACGTATCCAGATAACCACATTTGTTGGCACACCAGCTGACGAAACAGGCACACCATTCTACACGTTCCGTAAATCCGTACCAGCTCCAATAGGGTTCCCCTCCCACATTGCCAATCTGCGAAGCGGCAACCTCTACAATTAGCTGGGTAGTATCCGGGTCATAGAGGATTTGTCCAAGTGGGTAATAGCGTAACACATGGGGTACATAGTCCATATCGCCATAGCTGCTCCAGCCGTACTGCTCAGCAGTTTTCAGAGAAAACTCAATAGCATTTCCTTTAGAGTATTCCCCGTATTTGCGCATTGCCCAGGTGATGTACCCCTGACCATAGTTATAGCCTTGCAGCGCTAGCTTGATGGCATCTATGTCTACAGGGCCTTCGCACTGGGCAATTTGCAGGCAGTCCGCAAGATTCTGGATGCCCACATTGACGGAATACTCCGGGTCGGTAATGGAGCCGGGGGTGTGGGGATAGAGGGTGTTGAAATTGCACTCGGAGCATTGCATGGGATCGGTGCCGCGCCCGCCAGATTCCTGCATCATCACCGCCTCAATCAAAAGCACATAATCCGGGATTCCGTGTTCCTTGGCGTATTTCTGTATAATCGGCTCATAGGCTTTCACCTCCTCACTGACCGGCAGAATCTCCGTGTCATTTTCGTCACTTGCAAGCATCATTCCGGCGAAACACATGACAATCAATACGATCACCAGAATCAAAACTGTTCCACCGCCAGCGGCAGCGACGGAAATCAATTCCTGCATAGCCTGTGCGATTGCCTTGGCAGCTCTGGCAGTATATTCGGCGGTTTTCTTTGCAGCCGCAGCAACCGCTCTTGCCGCTACCCGGCTGCGATGTGCAGATTGAGTGGCAATCATGGCAGTTTTCTGGGCTGTCTCGGCTGCGGCTTGCGTGGATTTTATGGCAGTGCCGCCCATGTGCTCCACGGTTTTCACCGTGGGGCCTGCTGTTTTGATGGTGCGTTCGGAAGTCTTGATCGTAATACTCTCTACAGATTTCACCGTCTGTCTGGTTGCAGTAGCCTTTGTCGTTGGAACCTGGTGACTGTGGAACACTTTGCCTTCACCGGGAGCCTTTGGGACAGAAGATACCGTCTGCTGGGATGCCCGTTTCGCTCTCAGCTCTGCCTTGGCAAAAGCAATCTGTTGCTGGTGCACCGCTTCCTGCTTCGGAATCGAAGTACCGGAGCCAACTTTAGAGTGCCCGCCCATACCAGAGGAAGCAGCCCCATCGGGAGATACCCGGTGGGGTTGCTGTGCATGGTGGATGTCCTCTGTTCCGGGGCTATTCTGCACCTGCTGAGGAGAAATGGATGCAGGTGTATTAGGGGAAGATTGTGGACTGCCCGATGTCGATTGTGGTGGGGACTGCTGGGGCTGGGGATTCTCCTGCCGTTGGGTGAATTTCCTCTGTGCGCCATGAATGATGCGGTGCCCCTGCACATCCACCTGATGAATTGCTTCACGGGCAACGGTGGAAACACCATCCGTAATCCGCTCAGACGCATACTCCTCACTGTTGCTTTCCGAAGAATAAACGCTGTGTTCCGCCTTATCCTTTGCCTGCACATAGGCATCCTTCATCCGCTGTCCAGCGAGAGCGCTACGGTCAATGGTCTTAATGGTGCTGGATACCACATCCCTGGTTTTGATATCAGGCATTACAATCTACCCGCCCTTTGGCAAACAGCCCCTCACCAGGTTTGGTGGTAATGAGCTTATACAGTTCTGTATTGGTGGGGAATCTGTTGACAAAAGGAACCAGAGCGCTACCATAGCGCATCAGGCCGCAACCTGCATCCGAACCATTCACATAGCTCATCTGTTCCGGGGAAATGTTCAGTAGCTTGGAAAGCCGCTCCTGATCGGATTCCGCCTGATTCAGCATGACAACAAATTCGGAGTTGGATACCATGGTGCTGGCCTGCACGGAATCCAGCATATATTCCACATTCTGGGTAATAGCACAGGGTGCTGCATTCCGCTTTCGGAACTGACGCCATGCGGAAGTGAAAAAGTTGCCGCTGTATTCGTTCTCGTAGGCAATGTGAAATTCATCCACGAAAATGTGGGTTTTCTTCCCGTGCACCCAGTTGTAGTTGACCCGGTTGATCATGGCATCGGTAATGGTAACAAATCCCGGCTGCTTCAGCTCCTCACCCAAATCGTGAATGTCATAGGACTGGATACGGTTTTTGGTATCCACATTGGTTTCATGGGCGAAGATATTCAGAGAGCCGGAGGTATACAGCTCCATGGTCAATGCCAGATCCCGTGCTTCCTGCTCCGGCTGTTCCAACAGCTTTTCCCGCAGGGTGCAAAGCGTAGGAACTTTGCCGGTCTTTTTCTGATCCTGAAGTACCAGCGCCACACAGCGGTCAATGATGGACTTATGGTGTGCCCGGATACCGTCAGTGTCGATCTGTTTCAAAAGGGACATGATAAACTGGGATTTGAACGCCACCGGGCTCCCCTCTCCATAACCTTCTTCCATAGCCATGGCATTGAGCCAGTCAGAGCCGCCCACCGCAAAGCACATGACAGAACCGCCCAGAGCTTTCACCAACGGGGTGTATTCTCCCTCCGGGTCAAGAATAATTATGTCATCCTTCGTAGACAAAGCAATGGCCACAATCAGCAGCTTGGCAAAGAAAGACTTGCCGGAACCGGGAATGCCCAAAAGCATCATGGACTGGTTTAGCAGGTTTTTCATATTGCACAGAATCAGGTTGTGGGAGATTGCATTCTCTCCAAAGTAAATCCCTCCCGGTTCCTGAATCTCCTGCACCTTAAAGGGCATGAACACCGCAAGGCTCTCTGTAGTAAGGGTTCGGAAGGTATCAATCTTCCGGGTGCCGATGGGCAACGCTGTATTCAGACCATCCAGCTGCTGATACCGCAGTACCGCCATCTGGCACATATGGTCTGCCGCAACCTTCAGCAGCGCATCGGTATCCGCGTCCAGTTCCGCCTTGGTATCCGCAAGGTGGACGATGGTCAGCACGGACAACATCATCCGCTGGTCACGGGAAGTCAGGTCGGTCATATATTCCTTGGTCTCCCGGCGCTGCTGCTCCATATCATAAGGAACAATGGCAGAAAAGTTATTGTTGGCATTCTGCCTGCGCTGCCAGTTGGTGATGTTGGTTTCCACCCCCAGCATCTTCCGTTCCACCTCACGGACGGCTTCATCAGTGGCAACGGGAATAATATCGATGCACAGCATCATGCTCCGGCTCTGGTCGGTCAATTTGGTGACAAGCTGATCTGAGATAAAGGAAGCATAGTCTTTGAGGTAGATTACTCTGGCATACTTGCCGCCCAGCATCAGATAGTCGCTGTGCTTTTCCACGGAATCCGGGCAGATGTAATCCCGGAAGTCATGCCCCTTGCGCATCATGTCCTGAGCATCAAACCGGAAATATACTTCTTCACCGCTGCGGTAGAAATCGTGGAGTACCCGGAGCTTTTCTGTGGCATCCATTTCCGTGACCTTGGCTCCCAAAGCCGCAAAGCGGGCGGTCAGCTCTGCACCCACACGGGCAAAGTAAGCTCTGGCATCCTCAATATTTTTCTTACAGACAGATACTGTAACATACTTCTCTTGAATTATGCCGTTGCCGCCTGTGGCTTTACTCATGATGACATCGTTGTACTCCATACGGTAGTAATCCAGATAGTCATTTTTCAGCTTCATCAGAACCGTATCCGCAAAGTTTTTACGGTTGAGATGCCGGTTGTTCAGGGTGATTTTGGTGGTAGCACCGCAGTCCAGACTGTTAATCAGCGCTGCATACGCCAGAAACAGCTTCTTTTGCGCTTCCTGAGATGCCACCATATAGTTGATGTCCGTAAACTTAAAAGTCTTAGAATACCGGGTTCCAACGAGAAAAATGCCATCCCTCCACATACACTTGATCGGTATGACATCCTGTACCCGTTTCGGAACACGGTACGGCTCATGATCTTTTTTCATAACCTGTTTAATCGCTTTCATGCTGTTTTCTGGCCTCCTTTTCGTGTTGTGCGATGGTGTCTTTCATAATCTCATAGTAAAGATTGGTGGGCTGAAAGCGGATGACCTTCGGTTCCAGAATCTCCGAACGGAACCAGACCCACAGGAATTTCTCTGCGGGCATCCCGTGGTAGGACACAAAGCCCAGCGCGGCAAAGGGGGCGGCACCAAGCATACAGACCCAGGATACCACTTCCGTGCCAAGAATGGGATTGAGCCAGAAGTACAGCCCCACCGCCGCACCAACAGCCAATAACGAACAAAGAGTCTGCCGCAAAGACAGACCCATGAACATGGATTCGTGGTAGTCACGAATCTCCCGATTGATTTTGATTTCCATGTAATCCTCCTTATAAGCCCATCATTTCCCGCACCACCCGGTCAGCCATTTTCACCGTGCCAACCAGAATCAGCATATTGAACACCAACTCTCCCACATAGCTCCAAACCATAGATACCGCTGCGGCGTTGGGATCGACCACCGGGGGCGAAGCGGCAAACAGGGAGAAAATGATGCAGCCCAGCACGATGATGGCACCCTCCAGGCAGACCGCAGCATAGGACTTGATGAACGAAATGCCAATGCTCTGGGTTGGCTCCCCGGCAAAGGCAGACAGCGGCACCGGGGCTATGGCGGTATACAGATACAGCTTGAAAAACCGCCCGTACACCGTCATAATCATCACAAAGGACAGCACCGTAATCAGCAGTCCACCAATTAGCGTCACCGCCCACAGGGGGATGGATTCAAAGAAACCACAGTCCTCCACGGCGGTGATGATCTCCGTTGGCAGGACACCAGTCTGCACGGAACCAAATCCGGCTGCGGACATGATGGTGGATACCAACCCCTGAGCAATAGAGAATAGAGCGTTCATCAGCTCTAATCCATGAGTCACTGCCGCTTTTGCCAGAGTAAAGCGAACGAATACCTTGACCGCAACTTCTGGTCGTTTCAGGTCTGCAAAGCTGCCGCAGGTTTTCATCACGCCCATAAAAAAGAATAGCACGATCAGTGCCAGTCCTATTGCCTGCACCGCGCCATGGATGCCAACCATCACATTCCAGATGCTTCCGCCCTTGAATGTCTGGGGCGATTGTGTTACCAGTGTCCAGATTTCCGCCAGCTTTTCATTCCATGTTTCCAGCGCATTTTGCAGGTTCTGGACAACCCAATTATCAGACATTTTTACTCCTTTCTATCCGAAATTGAAATTATAGAAATTGCCAATCGAATTTGTAATTCACAAAATTCCACTTATTTTGATAGGATGTTTTCACAAAATTCCTACAATTATTGATGATGATTTTACATTTTTCCTTTTTGGGGTTGATAAAAAGAAAAGCGGGACGAAAAATCGTCTCGCACAATGTGAATATCAGCCGGTAATCAGGGTCAGTATCTCCTTTGCAAAGGTGATGATGATACCGCCAGCCAGGGTCAGGAAGCCGTTGGAGCGCTGGGACGGATCATGGGACTGAAAAGACAGGCCCACCTGCACAATGCCCCAGCCCAGCAGGATCATGCCCACCGCCCGGATCATGCCGAAGATGAAATCGGACAGGTTGTTCACCACCGTCAGCGGGTCGCCGCCGGTTGCAGAGGCGGTCAGTACCATGCTGGAGCAAATTGTGGCAGTCACCACCATGGCGCAGTAGCGGCGGAAGCCCTTCTTCACGTGGGAAGGCATGGGCAGCTTCTGGGTATTCTTTTTCTTCTTGGCGTTTACGATGTTCTTAATGATGTTTTTCATTGTTATTTCCTCCAGATAATAATTCCGCTTCAATTTCTTCATCAGAAAGAAGCTCAAATTCGATTTCGGACAGGTTGATAAATTTCGTTTCCGTACCGGAAACGGTGGACAGGGACAGGCTTCCCACGGACAGCTCTGTGCCGCCGTGGACATAGGGCGCACCTCCTTTCTCCGGGGTAAACTTCACATTGGGGTGGTTCAGCAGGTCATACTTTTCGTCCATGATGGGCATTTCCCCTCGGATGAACAGCAGCGCATAGCGGTTATCCAGCATCCGCACCTCCGCAGCGTCCAGTAGCTCCCGCCCGGTGATCTGCCAGTTGGTGGAGTAGTTGCCGCTGCGCCCGGAGCTTTTGCCGCAGGTGTTTAGGTCGATTGTTTGTTTGCCGAGGTAGGATTCCGCAATCATCTTGTGGGTTCCGGTTTCATTGCCGCCCAGATACAGGAACTCGTCGCAGTTGGCATGATAATTCCTTTCAAAAAAATAGTCCTTGCCGGAGTACAGCAAGGGCTGCGATTGTTGGTTTGTTGTTAAAACCGATACAAACCTAGTTCTTCTTTTCGGAATGTACAGGTAGTCTGGAGGGGGTGAGGTGTGGAGAGGGGGAACCGCAGAATCACCTGCCTCAGTCCCATGAAATGGATAGACTGCCCCCTTGTGAGTAGAGTTATCGTTCCTGTTCCCGCTGGCGCTTCCGGTAAAACTCCAACGCCTTGACAATGGTATCCTCAATCTTCTGCGCAGGCGTCCCCGGCGCGAAGAATTTGCTGATACGCTCTTTTGGAATTTTGAACTGCTCCTTCTGGTTAGGCTTTTCCTCCTGCATGATGGAGAAAATCACATCCATGTTCAGCCGCCCTTCTTCGGAAAATTTCCGCATTTTCATTGCCTGAACATGGGACGGGGTGCAGTCCTCCGTTGTCATGGTTTCGTACAAATCATGCTGCTCCTGCCGGGTCAGATAGGATAGTTCTACCGCAGGACGGAGGGCAATTTGCAGCTTGTCTTTTTCTTTCAGAACAGAATTGTCTACCAAATCCAGAACTTCGGGAATCAGATTTGTCAATCTGATGTATCTGAACACCTGATCTCTACTCTCTCCACTCTGATGCCCCAACTTTCCAGCGGCATCATACTTTGTCGCCACTGGCGACAAAGTTAGGTCATTACGCTGACCTTGCCGTTTCATAGCATCCAGCTTCATCTTATAAGCAAAGGCTTTTTCCGATGGCAGGAGCTGCTCTCTCTGCAAATTGGAATCCACCATAATTACGGTCGCTTCCTCGTCTGTCAACTCTCGGACAATACAGGGCAGTTGCAGCTTTGCAATCAGAGTACACGCCAGTTTGCGGCGGTGACCGGCAACCATTTCGTAATGCCCGTTCTCTTTGGGACGCACGATGGCAGGAACCAGAATGCCGTGCTGCTTTACGCTCTCTGCCATCTCAATCATGTTGTCATCCATGCGGACTTTGAAGGGGTGATTTGGAAAATCATCGATTTGGTCAATGGGGATCTCCTGCACTCTGGGCTGGGTTGCAATGTCCCGTTCCTCCTGCGTGGTAAACAGGCTATCGACTGATGTTAGCAGATTTGCTGCGCTGTTTTTCGCCAATGTCCATTACCTCCTTCACCAGAGTACGGTAGGCTTCCGCCGCGCGACCTTTCGGCTCATGCTTGAAGATGCTGTGGCCTGCTGTGCTGATTTCCGCCAGCCGAACCGTTGCCGGGATCACCGTCTGCATGATAGGCAGGTGCTTTCCGTAGGCTTCCTTCACCGATGCCACAATGTCCTTGCGGAAATTGGTTTCATTTGCCATGGTCATAAACACGCCGCCAATTTTCAGCTTGGGATTGATCTGTCGCTTAATACTCTGCACCGTATTGACCAGCTCCGTCATGTTTTCGGCAGCAAAATACTCTGCCTGAACCGGAATCAGAACATAATCCGATGCAGACAGAGCATTGATGACCAGCATACCGAGGGACGGACGGCAATCCAGCAGAACATAATCATAGTCCTTTTTGATCTGATTCACATACTGCCGCAGCACCGTCTCCCGGCTCATGACATTCACCAGACCCACCTCAACGGCGGACAGGGTACGGTTGCCAGGGACGAAATCAAAGCCCTCATGATGGTGGCAGATTTACGGATGCTCATTGCCGCTGACACCAGCCACGATATCGTTCATGGCATTGCCCAGTGTAAGCGGCAAATCATACCGTAGTGCTTTTTCCCACACCGCCCTTCTGGTTGGCAACGGCAATGACCTTCGTTTTTGCCATTTGGGTTTCCTCCTTAAATAGATTTAGCCGCCTGCGGTAAAGCAGACGGCTATGTACCGGAAACAAGAAACGCCTACTTGTAAACAAGCAGGCGGCTGAGATATGTATTAGACTTTTTTCACAGGTGCGGAAATTACTTTCTGAATCAGCTCGTCCACACAGTCTGTAAAGCGTCCCTCTCTGATCAATCGGTTTCTCATATGGACAAGGCTTTGTAGAAGAACTCTGAAATCTGATTGGGACAAATAGAGATAGTATTTCTTCTGAAACATTACGCTTACCTCCTTTTTTCTCATAATTTCATTAGAATACTTGGGTATTGACGGTAAGACGCCGTAACCCAGTAACATGTGTTGGCGGCTCTTTTACGGTACTTCATGTTGCCTGTATTGGCGAGGCGGTGCAGCTGCTTCGGGAAAAGTTGGATCAGAAGAATGTGTACTTTATGAATCCGGCACTGGACATGTAAATACTTGGGGAGCGGCGCTTGCCGTTCCCCTTTCTGCTTTGTATGATTTTGGCCGGATAGCGCACACTGACACTATGGAAGTTCTGAATATCTACGAAAGAGGGAAATTTCCCGTGAGGAATGAAAAGCTTTACGATGTCATCGTTATCGGCGGCGGCCCGGCGGGGCTGACGGCAGCGCTGTACCTCGCCCGGGCGGGCTGTCGGACGCTTGTACTGGAAAGACGCGGATACGGCGGGCAGATTGCCCTTACCAACGAGGTGGTGAACTACCCCGGCGTTCTGACGACCAGAGGAATGGAGCTTACCGATACCATGCGCCGTCAGGCAGAGTCTTTCGGCGCGGAATTTCTGATCGCGGAGGCACAGGAGCTGTCCCTTTTCGATGCCGAGAAAACCGTGAAAACCTCTGCGGGGAATTTTCGCTGCTTAGGCGTACTTCTTGCCACCGGGGCGCAGCCAAAAATGGCGGGCTTCCGGGGCGAGGAGAAATTCAGAGGGCGCGGCGTTTCCTACTGCGCTACCTGCGACGGCGCATTTTTCCGGAATAAGGACGTTTTTGTCATCGGCGGCGGCTTTACGGCGGCGGAGGAAAGTGTTTTTCTGACGAAATTTGCCCGGCATGTGACCATTCTGATACGAAAAAATGACTTTGCCTGCCCTGCCTCTGTGGCAGACAAGGCCAGAAACCACGAGAAGATCACCGTCCTTTTCAACACCGTCGTACAGGAGGCCTCCGGCGATGACGGCCTGCGGCGTATCCAATACCAGAATACCGTCACCGGAGAGATCACCGAATACCAGAGTCCGGATGGCGAAACCATCGGCGTGTTTGTCTTTGCCGGGTATGCCCCGGACACGGCACTGGTTTCCGGCATTGCCGAGCGGGACGCGCGGGGATATATTATCACCGACGAAAATCAGAAAACCTCCGTTGAGGGACTTTACGCGGCGGGCGACATCTGCGTCAAGCCCCTGCGGCAGGTCATAACCGCTGCGTCGGACGGCGCGGTCGCGGCAGCCGCGCTGGAAAAGTATTGCGGGGCGCTGCGGGGGGAAGCTTGTCTTTGAGTTTCAGCTGTGGTACAATATTCCAAAAGACGGCGGAAAAATTTTTGCAACCAAACGCAAATTTCTGCGTATAGAAAGGTGAAACGCTCAGAAAAAGGAGGGCTGCAAATGAATGACGATCAGATCATTCAGCTATATTTTGACCGTTCAGAGCAGGCGATCAAAGAAACGGACGCCAAGTACGGTGGCTACTGCTACAGCATTGCCTACAACATTCTAACCAATCCGGAGGACGCGGAGGAAAGCGTCAGCGATACCTACCTGTCCGCATGGAACGCCATGCCGCCCCGGCATCCTCCGGCGCTGGCGGCATTTCTGGGGAAAATCACCCGGAATCTTTCCATAGACCGATGGAGAAAGTACCGCGCCTTCAAGCGGGGCGAGGGGCAGATCGAGCTTGCACTGGAGGAACTGCGGGAATGCGTCAGCGGGACGGAAAGCGCCGAGGAAGCGGCCATTCGGAAGGAAATTCTGGCAAGCCTGAACCGTTTCCTTGGCACGCTGAAAGAGACGGAGCGGAGCGTGTTCCTCTGCCGCTACTGGTATCTGGATTCCACTGAGGAAATCGCGGAAAAGTCCGGCTTTACGGTCAGCAAGGTCAAATCCATGCTGTTCCGTATCCGCAAGCGGCTGTATGCGCAGCTGACGGAGGAGGGATTGGTATGACGGATATGGAACTGCTGGACATTCTGGGCGGCGTTCGTGGGAAATACATATTGGAAGCTCAGAAATACAGAGACGGCACGGCGGGCGCGAAGCCCCTGCCCCGGCTCTGGCTGGTGGCCGCCGTGATCTGGCTGATGCTGCTGCTTGTGGGCTGCACGGTGGCGTATATGCTGCGGCTTCAGGACTTGAAAGTGGCCGAGTACCGCCCCACCACGCCCACCGTCTACGACGAAAACGGGGACGTCATTTCCTTGCCGACCCTCGCCCCGCGAACCCAGATCACGCTGCAAGGCGCCAATCAGGAGGCGCTGGCGGAATGGAACATCTTTTGCCGGGACTATGACCCGGATGGCGCCATTGTGACGGCCAACGACAACAATGAGCTGGGAATCCCCAACCCATATTATATCCCTTATGGATGCTACAGCTGGGAAATGGTGAACAAGCTGGACGAAATCGTCCAGAAATACGATCTGAAGCTGCTGTCACCGGACGTTGGCTGCCAATCCTATGAATCCAGCGTGCTGTTTTCCTCGCTGGGCATTGACGGCGTGTTCCATGGAGATGTGGAATACCTGTCAGGCTATTTTTACCCGGAGGGAACGTTCAATATCGAGCTGCTGTTTCAACCGGATACCGACCAGTGGCCATATAAGGACAACTCTGCGTCATACTATTATTCCGTGAAGGAATATTTTGACCCTGTGTACTACGAGATCGCCGACTTTGAAGACTGCACTCAGTGGAACTACACTCGCAAGGACGGCAGGACAGTGCTGCTTGTGATGAATGACGAGTGGGCGCGGATCATTGCCGACCTTCAGGACGCCCTTGTTACCGTGTCCTTTGCTTCGTCAAAATGGGACGGCGGAAACAAGGTGCAGATGACGCAGAGCGCGCTGGAACAGATCTCGGAACAGTTTGACTTTTCCATCCAGCCCCACCCGGCGGACATGACCAAGGTGGATGCACTTATGGAGGCAGCTCAGGCGGCCTACGAGGCGGAGCGCGCGGCAGCCGCCGAAAATCTCTACACCCAGGGCTATGGGCAGTACATTCAGCAAACGCTGGAGAAAGCCGCGGCACACAGCACCCGCATCCGGGACGGCCTGTTTTACTCCCTGTATGATCTGAACGGGGACGGCGTAATGGAGCTTTTTCCTGGCAGAAGGGCGGCACTTTGGGAGATTCTGTCCATGCGGGATGGCAAGTCTTATCAATACGCGGATTTCGGAAACCTCGCCGGACTGTTCAGATTTACGGTTTGTGAAGACCATGTTCTGGAACTGAAGGACGATGATATCCTGAAAATGAGGGTTTATGATTATGAAGTACGGTATTATTTCCGGGCGGAAGCCGAAGGGCTGACATTTCTGGAAGGGCTGGAACGGGAGGAAGGTATCTGGTATTCCCTGCCCGTTCTCCCTCCGGCAGACCCGAGAGCAAAGGAGCGGACGGAGATCACAGAGCAGCAGGCGCAGGCGATCATTGCGTCCTATGTTCCGCTGGAAACCCAGCCCGAGCGGCAGCAGATGAAGCGCTATGGCGAGCCGGTGAAGCCCATCCCCTGGACAGACCCCTACGCCATATACATTGCCGAGGCGCTGGAATGGCTTGAGGATGCGGGGAAATTAACCTACACGCTGATGGACTTGAACGGCGACGGAATACAGGAGCTGATCGCCAGGGATACATGGACGACACAGGCAGGAAGCACAGAGCCGGTATACGTCCTTTCCGTGCATACCATCGTGGACGGAGAACTGGTAATTGTTCAAGAGTCGCACGGTATGACCGATGTCTGCGAAGGCGGCATTCTGATGTATGGTGAAGAGGACGGGACACACTACGAATTTTACCGCATGAAAGGTACAGAGCTGGAATTGATCGAAATGATTTATCAGGATCGTATTCAAGAATACTGGGTTCGCGTGGTCGGCGGCGAGAATCCCCAGTCGAGCAACTGCTCCGAAGAAACCGCCCGGTCTTACATCGCCCAATATCACCCCATCGAGCTGAATATGAAGCCCTTTTCCGAGTATCCCTTCAGCTGAGAAAATCCCCTCTGCCCGTTTATTGGGGGCAGAGGGGATTCGTTAATTTGCAAGAGCCGCTTGCTGACTGCGGTAAAAGAATGTTTCTCCGGAGCCGTCTTTCGACCCGCACAGGCGGTCGCCGTCACTGCCATGGATGATGTACAGCCGCCGGGGATTTTCCAGCCCGGCTACCCCCAGAGAGAAAACCGTCACGGAATTGCGATCAAAGCAGTATGCGCCGCACATGGCGTCAATCGTGCCGGTGAACAGATTATGCCCTTCGCAGGCGACCAGCCCATTCTGAAACCGGAACAACTCACCGGTTTCCGCGCAGTACCAGTCCCCCGAAAACTCCCCCGGATTCCAGGCCGTGGCGCACAGCCCAAAAGCCAGAATCAGCAGCACCAAAACCACCCCAATGGGTATCCATCGCTTCATGCGTTCCCTCCGTCCTTCTCTTGTGCCGCTATTATACCCTACCCCGCCGCCTGCCGCAATTTGGAAAAATGGACAAGAATTATGTAAACTTTTGTGAAATATTTTTCTTGACATAGAAAAGGAGCCGCCCTTGTCGGGCGGCTCCAAATGGGTAAGAATCATGCGTCAATGGTGGAAATGCCCAGGGTGATCTCCTCCAGCACGTCCAGCAGCACCCGCACCGTGTCCAGCGCCGTCAGCATGGTGACGCCGTTTTCCACCGCGCAGCGGCGGATCTGGCTGGAGCCGGAATGCACGTCCTCACACCGGACGTCCATGGTGTTGATGACGTAGGTGACATAGCCCTGCCGGATGGATTTGAGAATTTCATCGGAGCCGTCGTCCACCTTCGCCCGGACGCGGGTCCTGATACCATGCTGGCGCAGGAAAACCGCGGTGCCAACGGTTGCCTCAATGTTAAAGCCCAGCCGGTAGAACCGGCGAATCAGGGGCAGGGCTTCCTCCTTGTCCTCGTCGGAAATGGTCACAAATACGGTGCCGTAATTTTCCAGCTTCATGCCCGACGCCTGCATCGCCTTGTAAAGCGCGTGGGTCAGGTTGTTGTCGTAGCCGATGGCTTCGCCGGTGGACTTCATCTCCGGGGACAGGTAGGCGTCCAGCCCCCGCAGCTTGGAGAAGGAGAAAGCCGGGGCTTTGGCATAGTACCGCTTCTTCTCGTCGGGGTACAGCATGTCGATGCCCTGCTCCTTCAGGCTCCGCCCCAGCGCCACCAGCGTGGCAATGTCTGCCAGAGGGTAGCCGGTGGCCTTGCTCAGGAACGGCACGGTACGGGAGGAACGGGGATTGACCTCGATGATTGACACATGATCCTCCGGATCGACGATGAACTGGATATTGTACAGTCCCTTAATCCCGATGGCAGGCCCCAGCTTCTTTGCGTACTGCAAAATGATGCCCTTGACCTTGTTGGAGATGGAGAAGGACGGGTACACGGAGATGGAGTCGCCGGAGTGAACGCCGGTGCGCTCCACCAGCTCCATGATGCCGGGGACGAACACGTCCGTCCCGTCGCAGATGGCGTCGATCTCCACCTCTTTGCCCCGGATATACTTATCCACCAGTACCGGCTTGTCCGCGTCGATTTCCACGGCGGTGTGGAGGTAATGCCGCAGCTGCCCCTCGTTGGCGACGATCTGCATTGCCCGTCCGCCCAGCACGAAGCTGGGGCGCACCAGAACGGGATAGCCGATCTCCCGGGCGGCGGCGACGCCGTCCTCAATGCGGGTGACGGCCTTTCCCTTGGGCTGGGGGATGTTCAGAGAAATGAGAAGCTTTTCAAAGGCGTCCCGGTTTTCTGCCTTTTCGATGGCGGCGCAGTCGGTGCCGATGATGTTCACGCCTAAGTCCGTCAGGGGCTGCGCCAGATTGATGGCGGTCTGGCCGCCCAGGGAGGCGATGACGCCCTCGGGCTTTTCCTGCTCCACCACGTTCATCACATCCTCCACCGTCAGCGGCTCAAAGTACAGCTTGTCGGAGGTGGTGTAATCCGTGGAAACGGTTTCGGGGTTATTGTGGATGATGATGGCTTCGTAGCCCGCGTTTTTGATGGTCTGGATGGCGTGGACAGTGGAATAGTCGAATTCCACGCCCTGACCGATGCGGATGGGGCCGGAGCCGAGGACGATGACCTTCTTCTTGTCGGAGACGACGGACTCGTTTTCCGTCTCGTAGGTGGAGTAAAAATACGGGATATAGCTGTCAAATTCCCCGGCGCAGGAATCGATCATCTTGTACACCGGGCGGATGCTGCTGCTCTGACGCAGGGCAAAGACCTTCCGCTCCGGGACGTTCCAGAGCTGCGCCACCGCCCGGTCGGAGAAGCCCAGCTTCTTTGCCTGATAATACACGCTGCTGTCCATGACCGCGCCGGAAAGCTCCTGCTCCATGGCAGTAATGTTTTGCAGCTTGCGGATGAAGAAGGCGTCGATGGTGCTTTTCTCTACAATTTCTTCCACGCTCACGCCCATGCGAAGCAGCTGGGCGACGGCATAAATGCGGTCGTCGGTGCCGATTTTGATATAGTCCAGCAGCGCTTCCCTGCCCCAGCTGTCGAATTTCGCCATGTGCAGGTGGTACACGCCGATTTCCAGCGAGCGGATGCCCTTGAGCAGGCTTTCCTCAAAGGTGCGGCCGACGCTCATGGTTTCGCCCGTGGCCTTCATCTGGGTCCCGAGACGGTTGTTGGCGTCGGAGAATTTGTCGAAGGGAAACCGGGGCATTTTGGTGACCACGTAGTCCAGCGCCGGCTCGAAGGCCGCGCAGGTGTTGGCGAGACGGATTTCGTCCAGCGTCATGCCCACGCAGATTTTCGCGGAGACCCGGGCAATCGGGTAGCCGGAGGCCTTGGAGGCCAGAGCGGAGGAACGGGACACTCTGGGGTTGACCTCGATGAGGTAATACTGGAAGGACTTGGGATCCAGCGCAAACTGGACATTGCAGCCGCCCTGAATTTTCAGCGCGCGGATCAGGCGCAGGGCGGAATCCCGGAGCATGTGATACTCCTTGTTTGTCAGCGTTTGCGACGGGCAGACCACGATGGAGTCGCCGGTGTGGATGCCCACGGGGTCTAGGTTTTCCATATTGCAGATGGCAATGGCGGTGTCGTTGGCGTCCCGCATGACCTCGTATTCGATCTCTTTGAAGCCCTTGATGCTTTTCTCCACCAGAACCTGATGGACGGGCGACAGCACCAGAGCGTTTTTCATGATTTCCCGGAATTCTTCCTCGTTATCGGCGAATCCGCCGCCGGTGCCGCCCAGGGTAAAGGCGGGGCGAAGCACCACTGGATAGCCGATGGCCTCCGCAGCGGCAATCCCCTCCTCCATGGAATTGGCGATCTGAGACGGAAGCACCGGCTCGCCGAGGCGCTGGCAAAGCTCCTTGAACAGCTCCCGATCCTCCGCCTGCTCGATGGATTCGCTGGGGGTTCCCAGCAGCTGCACGTGGCACTCCTTCAGAATGCCCTTCTTCTCCAGCTGCATGGCAAGATTCAGTCCCGTCTGACCGCCGATGCCGGGGATGATGGCGTCCGGCCGCTCAAAGCGGACGATACGGGCGATATATTCCAGTGTCAGCGGCTCCATATAGACCTTGTCCGCAATGGCGGGGTCGGTCATGATGGTCGCGGGGTTGCTGTTGCACAGAATGACCTCGTAGCCTTCCTCTTTCAGGGCAAGACATGCCTGGGTACCGGCATAGTCGAATTCCGCCGCCTGACCGATGACGATGGGGCCGGAGCCAATGACCAGAATTTTCTTCAAATCGGTACGTTTCGGCATGTTACTTTCCCTCCATCATGGCGATGAATTCATCGAACAGGTAGGCGCTGTCCTGGGGGCCGGGGGCGCTTTCCGGGTGGTACTGGACGCTGAATACCCGGTCAGCGGCGCACTTCTGCCCCTCCACCGTGCCGTCCAGCAGGTTGACGTGGGTCACGGTCAGGCCGGTTCCCGCCAGAGAATCCGCATTTACCGCGTAGGAATGGTTCTGGGAGGTGATCTCCACCTTCCCCGTCTGTAGATTTTTCACGGGATGATTTCCGCCCCGGTGGCCGAATTTCAGCTTGTAGGTGGACGCGCCATAGGCAAGGGCGATGATCTGATGTCCAAGACAGATGCCGAAAATCGGCAGTTTACCCCGAAGGGCGCGGACAAGGGCAATCACCGGCTTTGTGTCCTCCGGGTTGCCGGGGCCGTTGGAGATGAACAGGCCGTCTGGGTGCATAGCCATAACCTCCTCAGCGGTAACCGTCCAGGGGACAATTGTCACTTCACACCCCCGGGCGTTCAGGATGCGGATGATGTTATGCTTGATGCCGCAGTCCACGGCCACGACCCTGTGCTTGGGATGCTCACAGCCGGAAACCCACGGCGATTTCGTACTTACCACGGAAACCTGATTTGTTGGCAAACTGGTGGAGCGCATTTCCGCAAGGCAGGCGATGCTTGGGGTCTGGGCGTCCACGATCAGCGCCTTGCAGGTACCCTCGTCCCGGATGTGGCGGGCAAGGCGGCGGGTGTCCACACCGGCGATGCCCACGATGCTGTACTGAATCATCACGTCCTCCAGCGTCCGCGCGGCGCGGAAATTGGAAGGCTCGCTGTTGAACTCCCGGACGACCAGACCGCTGATGGTGGGTCTGTCCGTCTCGTAGTCGTCGTCGCACATGCCGTAATTGCCGATCAGGGGGTAGGTCATGACCACGGCCTGGGCGGTGTAGGAGGGGTCGGAGAGAATTTCCTGGTAGCCCACCATGGAGGTGTTGAACACCAGCTCCACCAGCGCGTCGCCCTTGGCGCCGAAGCCGTAGCCGTAAAATTCGGTGCCGTCCTCCAATATGATTTTTCTGTCAAAGTTCCGACTCATGGATTTTTACCGGCCTTTCTCTGGGAAAGCTTCTGCTCAAACTGGTCTTTTCGGGTGTCCTCGGGAATCGACGTGGGATAGTCGCCGTCAAAGCAGGCACTGCAATATTCTTCGCTGCCGCACAGGTCACGCAGATTCCCCAGGGGCAAATAGCCCAGGCTGTCCACGCCGATGATCTCCCCGATTTCGGCCACGGTATGGTGGCAGGCAATCAGATGCTCCCGGGAGTCAATATCCGTGCCGTAGTAGCAGGGGTGCAGGAAGGGCGGCGCGGAGATGCGCATGTGAATTTCCTTCGCTCCCGCCTCCCGCAGAAGCTGCACAATTCGCCCGGAGGTCGTGCCGCGGACGATGGAATCGTCCACCATCACCACCCGCTTGCCGCGAACCTCGCTTTCCACGGGGCTGAGCTTGATTTTGACCTGATCCACCCGATGATCCTGACCGGGGGCAATGAAGGTTCTGCCGATATATTTGTTCTTGATCAGGCCGATGCCGTAAGGAATCCCCGATTCCCGGGCGTAGCCCATGGCGGCGTCCAGACCGGAATCCGGCACGCCGATGACAATATCCGCGTCCACCGGGTGGGTTTTCGCCAGAATCTCCCCTGCCCTCACCCGGGCGTCGTGAACGCTGACGCCGTCAATGACGGAATCCGGCCGGGCAAAGTAGATGTATTCAAAAATGCACATTTTCTTGGGCGCGGTGCCGCAGTGGCTGGTGTCGGAGTGGATGCCGTCCTGGTCAAAGGTCAGTATTTCCCCGGGCAGAAGATCCCGCTGGAATTCCGCACCCACGGCGTGGAGGGCGCAGCTCTCCGAAGCGACGATATACGTTCCGTCCTTCCTTTTCCCAAAGCACAGCGGGCGGAAACCATGGGGGTCACGCACCGCGATGAGCTTGGTGGAGGACATCATGACCAGAGAAAAAGCGCCCTCCAGCCTGTCCACCGCGCGGCTGACCGCCGCCTGAATGGAGGGAGCGGTAATCCGCTCCCGGGTGATCACATAGGCGATGGTCTCCGTATCGGAGGTAGTATGGAAAATGGCGCCGGAAAGCTCCAGCTCCCGGCGGAGCTGAAGCGCGTTGCTCAAATTGCCGTTATGGGCAAGCGCCAGCTTGCCTTTTAAGTGATTGACCTGAATGGGCTGGCAGTTTGCCAGATTGGAGCCGCCGGTGGTGCCGTAGCGGGCGTGGGCAACGGCCATTTTCCCCGTGGGGAACTGCTTCATGACGCTGCTTGTAAACACCTCACTGATCAGCCCCAGTCCCTTATGACCGGCAAAAACGCCGTCGTCATTGACAACAATGCCGCAGCCCTCCTGCCCACGGTGCTGCAAGGAATACAGGCCGTAGTAGGCAAGGCTTGCTACATCCTCCTGGCGCTGGCTGTAGACGCCGAACACGCCGCATTCTTCGTGGATACTCATGGTTATTCCCCCAGGCTGGCCTTGACAAAGCCCAGAAACAGCGGATGGGGCTTGTTGGGACGGCTCTTGAATTCCGGATGGTACTGCACGCCTACATGGAAGGGACGGTCGGTCAGCTCCACGGTCTCCACCAGCCGCCCGTCCGGGGAGGTGCCGCTTAAGGTGAGTCCGGCCTTTTGCAGGACATCCCGATAGTCATTGTTGAATTCGTAGCGGTGGCGGTGGCGCTCGTAAATCAGACCTGCGCCGTAGCACCGCGCCATGGTGGTACCCGGGGTGATGACGCAGGGGTAAGCGCCAAGGCGCAGCGTGCCCCCCTTGTCCACTTCGTCGCTCTGTCCGGGCATGAAATCGATGACCTTATGCTCGCTTACCGGGTCAAATTCGCCGGAATTGGCGTCCGTCAGACCGGCGACGCTCCTCGCGTACTCGATGACGGCAATCTGCATACCAAGGCAGATGCCAAAATAAGGCACCTTCTTCTCCCGGGCGTACTTCGCCGCGAGAATCATGCCCTCGATACCCCTGCCGCCAAAGCCGCCGGGTACCAGGATGCCGTCCAGATGGGACAGCTTTTCGCTCACGGTATCCTCCGTCAGCGTTTCCGAATCGATCCACTGGATGTCCACAACGGCGTCCAGCGCGTAGCCCGCATGGCGCAGAGCCTCCGCTACGGAGAGATAGGCGTCGTGGAGCTGAACGTACTTGCCAACAAGGCCGATGGTGACGTGCTTGCTGCTGTTTCTGATTTTCTCCACCATCTGAATCCATTCCGTCAGCTCAGGCTTGGGGGTCTCCAGACCCAGCTCCCGGCAGACAATGCCGGACAGATTGGACTTTTCCAGCATCAGAGGAGCTTCATACAGCACGGGCAGGGTGATATTTTCAATGACGCAGTCCGGTTTGACGTTGCAGAACATGCTGATCTTCTGGAAAATGGATGGCTCCAGAGGCTCGTCGCAGCGCAGGACAATGACATCCGGCTTAACGCCCATGCCCTGCAATTCCTTGACGGAGTGCTGAGTTGGCTTGGATTTATGCTCGTCGGAGCCCCGGAGGAACGGCACCAGCGTCACGTGGATGAACAGGCTGTTCTCCTTCCCTACCTCCAGCGCAATCTGACGCACCGCCTCCAGGAAGGGCTGGGACTCGATATCACCGATGGTGCCGCCGATTTCGGTGATGACCACATCCGCGTCGGTCTTCCGGCCGACGCTGTAGACGAACTCTTTGATCTCGTTGGTCACGTGAGGAATTACCTGAACCGTGGAACCCAGATACTCGCCCCGGCGCTCCTTGTTCAGCACGTTCCAGTACACCTTTCCGGTGGTCAGGTTGGAGAACTTGTTCAGGTCTTCGTCGATGAAGCGCTCATAGTGACCCAAATCCAGGTCGGTTTCCGCGCCGTCCTCGGTGACGTAAACCTCACCGTGCTGGTAGGGGCTCATGGTGCCGGGGTCGACATTGATGTAGGGATCCAGCTTCTGGGCGGCGACCTTCAGTCCCCGCGCCTTGAGAAGACGGCCAAGAGACGCCGCGGTAATGCCCTTGCCCAGACCGGAAACCACGCCGCCGGTCACAAAGATGTATTTCGTCATTGGTGATCTCTCCTTTACTCTACCGTAACGGATTTTGCCAGATTTTTCGGTTTGTCGATATCACAGCCGTTTTCCTTGGCCACATAGTAGGCCAGCAGCTGTAACGGGACGATTTCGGCCACCGCGCACAGCAGCGGGTCGATTTTCGGCACAAAGATCATGTCATCGGCCAAGGAAATGATTTTCCCGTTTCCCTTGAAGGCCACCGCAAGCACCTCCGCGCCCCGGGCCTTGACCTCCACGATGTTGCTCATGGTCTTCTCCATGACCGCGTCGTTGCAGCACAGGGCGATCACCGGCTGCCCCTCGTAAATCAGGGCGATGGTGCCGTGCTTCAGCTCTCCCGCCGCGTAGGATTCCGCGTGGATGTAGGAGATCTCCTTCATCTTCAGCGCTCCTTCCAGCGCGACGGCGTAGTCGGTGTTTCTTCCGATGAAGAACATGGAGGGGCTGCCGTGGTACTTCTTTGCCAGGGCGGGAATGGCGGGGTTCATGTCCAGCGCCGCCTGCATCTGCTTGGGCAGGCAGCGCAGCGCCGTGAGCAGGCGCTTGTATTCCTTCCCGTTGACAGTCCCCAAAGACTTGGCCGCATATAGGGCAAACAGGTACAGCACCGTCAGTTGGGTGGTGTATCCCTTGGTAGTGGCCACGGCGATTTCCGGGCCTGCCCATGTATACAGGGTGTAATCGGCGATTTTCGCAATGGTGCTGCCCACCACGTTCACGATGGCAAGCGCCTTCGCACCCCGGCGTTGGCACTCCTTCATGGCGGCGATGGTGTCCGCCGTCTCGCCGGACTGGGACAGGACAATGAGCAGCGTATGCTCGTCGATCAAGGGGTCTGCGTAGCGAAGCTCACTTGCCAGCTCCGTAGTCACGGGGATCCGGCACAGCTTCTCGATGGTATATTTCCCCGCGCACCCGGCATAATAGGCCGAGCCGCAGGCCGTAATGACGATTTTATGGATTTGGGAAAGATCGATGTTCAGGTCATCCAGAACGATCTCCCCATTCCGGATTCTGGGGGTGATGGTCGCTTCCACTGCCCGGGGCTGCTCCATGATCTCCTTGAGCATGAAGTGGTCATAGCCGCCCTTTTCCGCCGCCTGGATGTCCCAGGTGATGCGGCTGGCCTTCTTGGTGATGGCGTGGCCTGAGCAGTCGTAGACCTGAATGGAATCCGGCGTCAGCTCCGCCAGCTCGCCGTCCTCCAGATAAATGACGTTCCGGGTGTGCGCCACCAGCGCGGTGACATCGGAGGCAAAGAAATTCTCTCCGATGCCCACGCCGAGAATCAAAGGGCTTGCCTCCCGGACGGCCAGAACGGTGTCCGGCGCGTCCGTGCAGACGATTCCCAGAGCATAGGAGCCAACCAGCCGGGAGGAAGCCTTCATGACGGCTTTCCGGAAATCCCCGGCATAGTACATTTCAATCAGATGGACGATGACCTCGGTGTCCGTCTCGCTCTCAAAATGATAGCCCTTCCGGACGAGTTCCTCCCGAAGCTCCATGTAGTTTTCGATAATGCCGTTGTGAACGACGGCGAATTTTCCGTCGTTGCTGGCATGGGGATGGGCGTTTATGTCGTTGGGCGCGCCGTGTGTCGCCCAGCGGGTGTGGCCGATTCCGGTGGTACCGGGAACCAGCCGCCCGTCTTCCGTCTTTTCCCGGAGGTTCTGAATGCGCCCCGTGACCTTGCTGATGGCAATTCGGTTCCCCTGCACCACCGCAATTCCGGCGGAATCATAGCCCCGGTATTCCAGCTTTGAAAGCCCGTCCAGCAACACCGGCGCGGCGTTCTGCGTGCCTGTAAATCCTACGATTCCACACATAAGAAACCTCCTTTGTCTGTGCCGTTACAGCTTAGCCCAATACGTACTCAGAAATCATGCGGCCGATTTTCCCGATATCCACGCCGCCCTTAAACTCAAACTTTGCGGTAAAGGTATTGGAGAACATGATGAACAGCTCGGAATCCGGAATCAGCTCCCCAAAACCGGGGGTCTGGATGGAAAAATACTGAATTTTGGAATAGGGCATGGTGCTGAAGGATTTCCGCTTGCCGGTAATTCCCTGCACGTCCACCGCGATAATCCGCTTGTTTGTGAAGATCAGCTGGTCACGGACGGTCTGAAATGCCATGACCACTTCCTCGCCGCCGATGAGAAGGCCGTTTACCTCGCCTTTAACGGCATCGACACGGATGGGTTTCAGATTCCATACGGAATCCTGATTGAAATTAACTGCCATAGTCGTTTTCTCCTTCCTGAATTTGGGGAGGGGTTACTCCCATTCTACCGTCGCCGGGGGCTTGCTTGTGATGTCGTAGACAATGCGGTTGATATGGGTCACTTCGTTGACAATCCGCACCGAGGCGCGATCCAGCACCTCGTAGGGAATCCGCGTCCACTCTGCCGTCATGAAGTCGCTGGTCGTGACACTGCGAAGGGCAAGAACATTTTCGTAGGTGCGGCCGTCGCCCATGACACCGACGCTTCTGGCATTGGTGAGAACCGCAAAATACTGGCTGCAAATGTCCCCAAGGTCGGCCTTAGCAATCTCCTCCCGGAAGATGAAGTCCGCCTCCCGGAGAATGTCCAGCTTTTCTTTCGTCACGTCGCCCAAAATCCGGATGGCAAGGCCGGGACCCGGGAAGGGCTGACGGTGGACAAGGTAATCGGGAAGCCCCAATTCCTTGCCCAGCAGCCGGATTTCGTCCTTGAAAAGGTGATCCAGCGGCTCCAGAACGGCCTTGAACTGCTCAATGACCTCTCTGGGCAGGAGCTTGTTGTGGTGGCTCTTGATGACGTCGGCATCTCCTGCCCCGGATTCGATCACGTCGGGATAGATGGTACCCTGAGCAAAAAAATCCTCCTTGGTGATGCCGAATTTCACGGCTTCATCCAGAAATACATATCCAAACTCCGCGCCGATGATCTGCCGCTTGCGCTGGGGGTCTTCCACGCCCTTGAGCTTGTCCAGGAAGCGCTTTTCCGCGTCCACCCGGACAAAATGGATGTTCCACTTGGCGAAGGCGGCTTCTACCTCGTCGCCCTCATTCTTGCGCATGCAGCCGTGATCCACGAATACGGCGGTCAGCCGATCCCCTACCGCCTCGGCGAGCAGCGCCGCCAGAACGGAGGAATCCACGCCGCCGGACAGTGCCAGCAGGACACGACCCTTGGGGCCGATGGTGTCCCGAAGCTGCGCCACGGTATTTTTGCAGAAATCACCCATTGTCCAGGTGCCCTTGGCACCGCAGACCTCATAGAGGAAATTGCGCAGCATCAGGGAACCGAACTGGGTGTGATTCACCTCCGGGTGGAACTGAACGCCGTAGAAGCCCCGGCTTTCGTCGGCAATGGCGGCATTGGGGCAGGCGTCGGTGTGGGCGACCAGCGAAAAGCCCTCCGGCACCCTCGCCATGTAATCGCCGTGGCTCATCCAGGAAATGGCCTGCTCCGGGATGCCCTTGAACAGCTTGCAGCCGGTATCGTAATAGG
>ENA-UOJL01001050-UOJL01001050.1-human-gut-metagenome-genome-assembly--contig:-P47-NODE-1050-length-33085-cov-14.963094_pt1 | contig 33085 bp, 27 predicted proteins | sample MGYA00242347_ERZ723894 | MGnify/ENA metagenome assembly ERZ723894
GACTGCGGAAGACCTCTCATGGTGAAGGCAGCGGTCGTGGAACCAAGAATCCCCCCAGATTTATCCGTGGGGAGTGTCAAGAAGTATAATCAAAAACCCAGCCTTTGGGGCTGGGATTAAAGATTAACTGATATATTTTTTGCCTTCTTCTGTCAGGCAGCGGCCTCTGGGTGTCCGGCTTAGGAGGCCGCATGAAACAAGAAAAGGTTCGCAAACGTCTTCCAGTGTGACGGGTTCCTCTCCAACCGACATTGCCAGGGTATCCAGTCCAACCGGTCCTCCTCCATATGTAGAGGCAATAGTCTGAAGTATGAGCCGGTCGATTCGATTGAGGCCCTGGATGTCGATTTCCAACGCATCCATGGCGTCGCAGGCGAGTTGTCTTGTAATGATGCCATTCCCCTGCACATCAGAAAAGTCTCTGGCCCTTTTCAGAAGCCGGTTTGCGATTCTGGGCGTTCCCCGGGATCTCTTGGCAATTTCGAGTGCGCCGTCCGGTTCAATTTTGATATGGAGGATCTCTGAAGACCTTGTGATGATCTGTTGTAATTCCTCAGGAGAATATAGCTCCAGACGAAAATCAATGCCAAACCGGTCTCTGAGCGGAGCGGACAATTGGCCTGGCCTGGTCGTAGCGCCAATCAAGGTGAAAGGCGGCAGCTCCAAACGAATGGAGTTGGAAGAAGGCCCTTTGCCTACGATGATATCCAGGGCATGGTCTTCCATTGCTGGATAGAGGATTTCCTCGATGCTCTTATCCAACCGGTGGATCTCATCGATGAACAGGACATCGTTTTCATTCAAATTCGTTAAGAGAGCAGCCAGATCCCCAGCTTTTTCGATAGCCGGGCCAGAAGTCATTCGCAAATTTACGCCCATCTCATTTGCGATGATGCAGGAAAGGGTTGTTTTTCCTAATCCGGGCGGTCCATGCAGCAAGACATGATCTAAAGGCTCCTTTCTCTGTTTTGCGGCTTGAATATAAATTTTCAACTGTTCTTTGTTATGGTTTTGGCCAATGTACTCCTCTAAAGTATGAGGCCGCAGTGTTTTTTCTCCACGATCCTCAGAAATATGTTTCTTTGAAGTGATTTCAGGTTCTGTCAGATCAGTTCCAAATTCTATACTCACCTGGCGTGTACTCCTTTCCCTGGTTTACTCTGGATCACTCTCTGATGAAGGGGCCCCCTCACCATCTTCCCCTTCTCCACAAATTGCGTCCCAATCGATTTGTGCGGTATTTGGTTCTTCCAGAGGCATGATTGCTCCGGCAAACTTCAGGCAGGCCCGCAGCTTTGTAAAGCTCTCCATACTGTCCATGGCCAACTCAGCCTTTGCGAACTCTTTGGTGTCGATCCATGATGGTGAGAGTGCTCCGTACTGGCAGATCTTCCAGCAGTAACCGACACACTTACGAATGAAATAGACGGCCTCTGCAAAAACAGAAATGACCTCCATATCAGAAATCTGATGATCTCCCCGATACCACATCTTTTCAACGGTGTCATAGGAGATTCGATCCTTTGTTTTTACAGTTTTCCAAAACAGCACACGAAACACCTGTGCATATGTTTTCTCAGAAATTCCATCTTTACGGATCAGCTCCAAAATATCATTCAGCTGACTTTCCTCTCCATTCAACAATCCCAACAGTGACTCCTTATCCTCTGTGATGGTTTCGATGAAGGATTCTTTCTGCATATCCAGCCCCTCCTTGAAAGTAATGATGTGTTGTTATATGCAGAAATGAAAAAAGGCACGTTAGCAAAAGAGCTAATCGTGCCAGTTTGTTTTTAGAGGAATATCAGCCCTGGGCTACATCATCATAGGTGAAATAGCCATGCTGATTCATATACCACCGCAGCTTACCGTGAGCGAAGTGGATCAGCTTGGATGCAGTCGCCTGAGAAATATGCAGCGTCTTGGCGATCTGATCCTGGGTGGCGTGGTTATACCACATCATGAGAGCCTTGTATTCATTGTCGGTCAGGCACTCGTGCGCATATTTCAATACCAAATTTGTCATCTCTCTCATCGTAACCTGGTCCTCCAAAGATGCCTCAGGGGTGTGCAGCTGGTCTGCTTCCGTGGAAGTCAGAACATCCGCAGGATTCATTTCCTTGTCTTTACCATTCGGTGTGAAGCCAGCATCCATGCTGACAGTGATGGCGGAACGGCCTTTCGCACGCTGCGCTCTGATCACCATCAGGACAGCCGTTCTGGCGCAAGTGTAGCAATAGGTTGTGGGAGCGGAACCCTTATCCGGGGAATAGGTTCTGATCCCCTTCAGAAAGCCAATGCTTGCCTCCTGCACCAGATCATCATACTCGATTCCGCAGTGCTTGAACTCCTGGCAAATCTTGTGGATGATCCGCTGATTGTCAATCATAAACTGATTGATCTCTTCTTCAGTGGTCGGAACGAAAACGTCCTTTTTCGTGTTAACAGACTCATTCTTCATGGGTTGTCCCTCCTTCTATAAAAACTAAAAAGTGAAATGAAAATGATAGTAATTTATCGAACACCTGTTCGAATGTATACCCCATTATATGCCAACTTGAATCTCTTGTCAACGGGGAAACAAGGAGTAACTCCTTGTTATATGCATATTTTAAAATATACGCATGAGGGGTTCAATTCTACCAAATTTTGTTTACAGAAAGTTAATATTTGGCCATCAAAATCGGCTCTTTAAAAGTTTGTAATTGTATTATATTCTGAATAATTTTTTCTGTCATTCTCCTTTTCTAGTTATTTTCTTGCCAATTTTAGAACATTTTATAAAATCAGCGGATAATGCTTCTAAGAGCCTTGAAATCAAAGTTTTTGGAGGTATAGTCATAATTTGTTCATAATTGCAAATGGGCTATTATGAAGGCTCTTGCCTTTTTCTAGCCAACAGGTATAATGGAAGAGAATAGAGTTTTGGAGAATTCCAAGAAATTTGTAAATGCATGTGAGGAGTGGGTAACTGTGAAGGTTGGTTTGTGTGCGGAAAACTCTGAGTCTCACAATTTAGTCGTTGCATGGACTGGGTTGGAATCTGGGGAACTCGAAGAAGGAGATCAGTTAGAAATACGAGTGGGCGGCCATTGGATCGAAGTGGAATTGGAACGTACTCCCGAAGGAGAGTGGGCTTGGCGTGATTTGGAACAGGGATGGCTTTTAAGGCGAACAGACATTCTGCCATACAGCGTCCGGAAAGTCGACGACTAAGCGATGCGAAGACAGCCAAGGGGATTTTGGAATGGAATATTCATTGACTTTTTCTTCATTTTATTTGACCCTTGTCAAAAAGAATACTTCTCTGCGGCAATATGATGCAGTCAGTGTATTGCTCTTGGGAAAACTACGTAGTGAGTGTATAGATGGCATAATAACTGACCAAATGGCAACCCATTACGTCCATGGTACAAAAAAGATTCCCAAAGAGGCCCTTTCTTCCCTGCTGCAGTGTTCCGTGGATGAAATTTCTGATCGTATCCGGAAGCTTGCGTTTCAAGATGTCGACGCCGTAGCAAACAAGGGAGTCGAGTTCTTAAATAGCATTCCTTCGCTTGGCAATCAGGTGAGAAATAACCTTCTGGATACACTTTCAAGCAAAGGGTCCTATGCATTTTTGGCAGAGTTGTTCTTATTTTCGCTGAAGCCACCGGTCATAGTCGATGAAGCAAGCCAAAAAGAAAATCATGAACTCGAAAACAATGCTATAACTCAGATGTCTTCATTTTGGGATTGTTCTTCTTCAACTCAATTTAGACAACGGCTTTTAGTAACCGAAGAGGACAAAGCTCAATGCTTGGCTTTAATAGATCTGTTGTTAAAAAATACAACTTATTGGGATGACCCAACAGATGACTTTCATAAATTTCTAGCTCCTAATTGGACGAATTATACCGCTATATACTGTGATGGGTCTCTTGAAAAAACGAAGGAACTCATATTTGATCTTTTTCCATCAAGCTATGAATCTTCCTATTGTGTGATCATCGTTCCGAATGCGGCAACTTCTAACGACTCCATGATGAGTATTTCAGAAGTAGGTTCCTATTATGGGTTGGGATACAGAATTGAGTGTATGACTTACAAAGTCTATCGCCGTCTTGTATCTACAGATGCGCATTATCAGCTTTTTGCTCTTTTTCGAAATTTTTTGTGCTAAAAGGCCTTCCAAGTTATTTAATTAATAAAGAGAAATGCCTCCGGGAAAATCCGGAGGCATTTTCTCATTTGATCAGACGTGTAAGCAAGAGTTCAAATTCACGATTGATATTTGCCGGTTTCACAGCAATGATGTCCTGCTCATACATCTCTTTGTAGGACGCATAGTTGCTCTTCAGGAAATTCTCTTCCCCAAACATGATAGAGATCACTGTGACGCCATGCATCCTGGCCCATTTCACCGCAGACCGCACATCCCCAATTGCATTCTTACTATTGGAATACGCAGACGGAAGGCCGTCGGAGAGAACGATCAAGATCTTGTTTTTCTCAGGTCTTTTCGCAAGATCCATTGCCGCAATTCGAATGGAGAATCCATCCATATTACCGTTGCTGGGACTCACTACACTCATGGCATCAAAGCACCGGCTCCCATAGGGCTTCTGGTTGAAATCCTTGATGACGACATGTTCTACATGCCCGCCCCATCCAGCTCTGAAAATCGTGACCTTTGTTGCAGAAAGCCCCTTCAAGGCTTCTTCCATGATACTGGCGGTGGTCAGGGCGGAGATGAGCTTGCTGACATAGGTATTCCCATGCCGGTAAGCGGTTTCGCTCATAGATCCGGAGCCGTCAATCAGTTCGTAGACAACGCAGTCGCTGAGCTTTGGGGGATCTTTACGCTGGAAAATGTTCTCATCTCCGACTCCTACCCGCCAAAGCTTGTTCGGATCGATATACCCCTTTTTAAAGCCGGAGCCCGCAACTCGTCTTTTCATGAGGATCGTTGCCAGCTTTTCATGCAGCCGTTTGGCCTGGAAAAGGATCACCGGTTCAACAGGGCGCTGCGTAGGAATAACAAACTTTTCTGTCAGCTGAGGAAGATTGTGATATTTCTCTTTCAAAGAGGCGATATCATCCCTGGAGAGTGGGGTCTTTGTACCCTTCTCAACATGATGAGCGGCAATCGAGGCCGCTGTTCTTTGAAGTTCGTCAGCCGCAGCATTGAGCATATCCTGCAGCTCTTCCTCTGTGGCAGGCGGAGACTGTTCCTCATCGAAGCCTGCTCCCATGACATCATCCAAATTTCTGGAGTTGATTTCTCTTGCTCTCTCAGAAGCAGACCTCTTGTCATTGCTGGCAATACGAGAGGGATTCTTATCTCCAGAGCCCTTTTCAGAAGGATCTTCTCCTTTACCAGAAGATTGTTTTTTGCCATCACCTGTTTTGCCAGAGTCTCCAGTATTTTCTCCATCAGGATTGTCCCCCTGCGCAGAGCTGCTGGATTTTCCTTCTTGTTTTTCAGAAGCATTTTTTTGACTGTCGGAACCGCTCCCCTGTTTCTCAGAGGAATCTTGCTCGTTACCGGATTTTTCGCCGGCACCTTCACTGCCATCTTTGGATTCTCCTGAAGAACCTTGCTTTCCGGACGACTCCCCCTGACCGGAAGCTTTCTTTCCGGATTTGATGCGGACAGTACTATTGCCTTCTCCATCATCACCAGAACTCGAATTTCCAGTCTCTTCTTTTCGAGAGTCTTCGCTCTGTGAATAATTTTCCTTGAGCAGCTTTTCAATGGCATCCATAATATTCGATGCCATTCGAACCAGGTCCGCAATGTAAGGAGCAGATGTTTCGAGCACTTTTTTGCATGCGTCATAGCAGCCTTTGGCCGTAGAACTTGCAACGCCCTGGTCAATAAACGGCCGGATTTTCATGAATTCCTGCTCCATCCGCTTTCCATGATAGACCGTGATACCAGGAAGGTTCAGTCCTGTAATAGAATAGGATAGAATCTGGTTTTGGAAATCACACAGCTCATCACCGGGGTCAGTTGCAGCCTGTTTCAATGGTTCCTCCCCACGGATCGCAAAGTTCACCATCCGCATCATACCCAGATATCCGGGAAAACGCTGAACGACGATCTCATCGATCCGGCCATCCTCCATACAATTCAGAAAGGATTGGGCAATTTGAATGGAGATTTCCTCTCGGATTTGGTAGTTCTTACGCATGTACCCCGAGTACCAGGTCTGGATACTCTTAACGAGTTTAAAATCCGAAGAGTTGTCATGCTGGACTTCATGAGCCAGTGCAATTCTCATCATGAGAATCCAGGCTCTTCGGTCATATTCCGGAGTGATCATGGAGGGAATACCAGAGATCACGACCTTTTTTCCATCCGTATAGCTCTCCATTTTATCATTGATCTCGATCGACTGGATCCGCTTCCCTTCATCCAGCAGGAAAGACAAGTTCCGATTCAGAACTGCCATAACCGGCTCATTTTTCAGAAAGGCACGAAACCGTTCCAAGTCTTTAGGTTGTACCATATATTTTGACCTCCTCTAAAAAGTTTGATTTATTATATGCAAAATAAAATCCCCGCCTCACGGCGGGGAAGAGAATCACTTGCATCGTGCCAAAATCAGTTCCCGGATCTCAGTCCGAGAAAACTCATCCTGAGGCTTATCTGCCACATTGTCCAGCAGAGCGTTTTTCAGCCCCACCAGAGGAGCAGCCCGGAGTGCATCTACAAAGCCACGGATCGTCATGCAATCCGGTTCCAGGGTGCCGCCCTGACTGCTCGAGCCGGAGATCTTATTCTTCAGCTCGAAATAGATTTTGTCCGCAACCTGCAAATCCTTCTTCTTGGCAGAGGGAACTGCCTCCGCCAGGATGGATTCGATCGATGCGGGCTGTGCCATCTGAATGGGGCAAAACCGGTCAACGGTTGCCTCATTCATCTTTGTTGTGCCCATGTATCCCTCATTCATAGTGAGTGTCACACAAGACTCTGGATGGCGCTGCACCAGGCCATAGCCGGGAATCTGGATCTGCCGGCTTTCATCTGTCAAAGAGTGCAGCAGCGCCGCAACTTCTGGGCGAATGGTATTGCCCTCATCCAGAACGACATCTCCGCCGGCCATCAGGCAGCGAATCATCCCGCTCAGTTCGAATGTCGTGGAAGAGTCCTTGAGCTGAGGGCTTCCCAGCAGATCAACCTTATCCATCTCGGCATTGCCTTCCAGACGGTACTGAGGCTGGTTGAAAATCCAGTCAATGGTTTCCGCAAGCGTGTTTTTGCCTGAACCCTTGTTGCCTACCAGCCGGAGATTCAACCCACTGCACCGGTATGCCAGGCAGCGGGACAGCTCGCCGTATCTGTCAGACTGTCTGAAGACTGCCTTGGGGTGTGGAACCAGACATGCCCACTCAGGATCCGGATGCTGGATCTTCTTCAGAGTTGCAATGATGATTTCATCGGGAACTCCTTCAGAGACCATGTACTTGACCTTTTCCTCTACAGAAGAATAGCGGTCACGTCCTTCACGGGTCACATCCTTCATGGCTTTTAGCATGGCGTTGGAAATTTCGCTTTCAGGGGTAAACTCGCCCCAGAAGCAAAGAGTCTTGCCAAGTTCCCCGGCCGTAGTTGGCGTTCCGTCTTTCTCGCAGAGACCACTTACTCTGAAAGAAAGGGACCCGTTTTTCCCCATAATTCGGCGGAGTTCGTCAGATGGATTCAGTACAATCCCCATGGACTCATTGCCCGGGTCTGCGGTCGGTTTGTCGACCACAACAAATTCAGCCCCTCTCTCCCCTTCTCTTTTTTTGATGTGATAAACAGGAAGCGTTTTCTTTGCATCCATGAGCTGCTTGATCTCCTGTAGAGTCACCATCCTCAGCGGATTTGTAACCACAGGCCCGCCAACAATAATCTTGATAGGGGCATTTGCTGTGGCATTCTGTTCAGCCACTGGAATGAATGTGCATTCTCCAATGAATGCCCTCATTTTCCCGCCAGTTGAAGTAGGGACCTGAGTTTCCTCAGAGAGAATGACCCAGGCTTCTGCCAGCTTCTTATTTCCCATTCGACGGAACAAATCTCCGGCGGAGTGACAATCAGAGACAACCGTACTCTTGCTGGCCGCCACATGTCCAATAACCTTCTGATTATCGTAGACGGCAACAGCCTTTGGATCGTATTGGTTGTCCGGCTCTCTTTCCAGCCGGAAATGATCTCCGACTTCCATCTTGACCCCCTCATCAAACGAGGGAAGCACTGTGATTTTATAATTTTCCATTTTGTTCAGATGACCTCCTTAGAAAAGTTTTGTTTGTTATATGCAAAGGAGGTTTGAAATATTGGAAGTACAAGCGCAAAAATGTCCCCCTGGAAATCCAGGGGGACGGTTTATCTATCGATTGTACCACAGGATCTGTGCAATCAGATACAGGCCATATAGGGAAAGGCTTGCGTCGATCAAAGCCATGATCGCTATGATCCACAGCAAATCATAGTAGATTAAAAAGCCTGCCAGATACAGGTCCGTTACCGCAGATAGACAGTATTTTGTGACCTTTCCTCTAACTCTGGGAAAATACTGATACATTCTGGAATTGCGATGTGTTTCCAGATAAATAACCAGGCCAGCATATGCTGCAATCACGAGCCAGGAAATTGTGATCGCAAGTTTCATCACATTCACAGCGCAATCCTCCATCACGGAGTCGCTTTCAGACTGGCCATTGCTTCCAGTGCTTCCTTGGAAAGGCCCTTCTTCCCAATCTCCAGCTCCATTCCGGTTTCCTTTCCGTACTGATATAAAGATACCAGCACGTTTTCGACGATCTCTTCCTGATCATCTGTGTCCTGCGTCGCTGCCAGAGTTTTCAGGAGTGTGGATGCGTCTTTCAAAATCGGATTCTGGAACAGGTTGTTTTCCTGGATCCGCTGGCTCATGGTGATCAGGGCATTCAAATTATTGCCATTGATCTCCCCTCTCTCCGCATAGCGGGAAGCACAGTGAGAGCAGAGGTCAAAGACCTCCTGTGTCAGAGACGCAATGCATTCAACCGCATTCTGTACCGTAGCTTCCTTCCATGTTGCCAGTACGTCGCTGGAAAGCTCGGGAGGAAGGTCTGTTACATCCGGCTGATCCGGAAAGGTCTCTACCATCAGGCGGATCGAAAAGGAATTCCCATAAGACTCCTTAGAAGGGATTTTCGCCAGCAGCTCTTTACGAAGAGAGATCTTGTCTCTCTTCAACATTTTCTTGTTCTCCTTCAGGATCGTATCAATCGCCTCTGTAAAAGAAGCCACCAAGTCGGGCCACTTGCTGAGGATGTGATCCCGCTCAGCCAGATAGTCGTCCCGGACATTTTCAAAAATTGTTTTGAAAACGAGATATTTCTCCATCGGCATGAACCCATTGGAAAGGGTTCTCTTATGGAGCTGATACCGAAGGCTCCCTTCGATTGCCTGGAGCTTCGCCTCATCCTCCGCAGGGATAAAGCGGATATTCCCCAGGGAGACATAGGACTCCCAGGCCGCCTTTGCCTCATCGCCCATCTTATTCAGGCCGATCAGCTGTTTGGGAAGCGGGATCGTCCCTCTCTTCCGGCCGATATTCAGGAACACATACACTCCCTGCCCCTTTGTGTAATTCGCCAGGGACCGGACATTTACACCGTCACCGCCCAGGCCTTCCAGTAATTTTTTCGTTTGGATCATTTTGTATTGACCTCCTTTAAAATGTTTGATTTGTTATATGCAAGAAGGCGCAAAAATAAAGGCCAGAGGGGAATCCCTCTGGCCGTGTTTCTAATCCTGAAATACAAACTCCAGCTTTGTTCCATTCAATTTCAATCGAGCCTTTCCCTTTTTTCCGGATGCCCACACAAAGGAATGGACTTCTGTCGTCTTTCCAGAGAGAAGGTCTATGACATCCTTCTCTGAAATCGGGCTGGAGCGGATATTCTTTGCAATACTCCAGGTACATGCTCCGGAAGTACGATTTGTACATAGATAGAATTTATTTGCCGTGTAGATTTTTCCTCCACAGGCCGGGCATGTTCCAAGTGCTTTGATGTCCTTGACTTCAGACGGATCTACAGATGGATCGTCAGTGATCATGGCGGCCTTTCTGACCGCAAAACCAGGTGAGACCTTAAAATTCTGATCCAATATCAGCGTATCATTCAAGGTTTTACCAGTCTGTGTTGTCATTTTCTTTTCCGCTGTCTGTTTCCCAGACAAAAGTGCTGCGGCATCCTTCTTTGTGATTTTCGCTCCCATTTTTTCTTTTGGAATCAGAAAATCACAGGATTTTTTATATTGAGAGCAAAGATAGTAATTTTTGCCCTCGACCACAGGGGAACCACACTTCGGGCACCTCCCAATGACTACAAATGCATAGGCGCTGAGATCAACAGATACCTTATCGATGATATCTTTTGTTTCTTTTGTGATGTACTCTCGGATGTCGTCGGAAAAGTTGCCTTGATAAGTTCCCTCTTCAACTTCTTTCAGTTTTTTCTCCCAATCCGCTGTCATTTGAGGGGAGCAGATCATTCTGTTTCCGATTGCATCGATCAGAGCGATTCCAAAGTCTGTCGGATAAAACACAGTCTTTTTCAGGCTGCACATCCCAGTAGATTCCAGCTTCGCCAAAATATCCTTTCTGGTTGCGGGAGTCCCCAGACCTGCTGTCTCTCTGAGAATCTTTCTGCTTTCTTCAGAACTCAGAAAGTTACCGGCATTTTGCATTGCTTCCAGCAACGTAGCTGTGTTAAATCGATCCGGGGGCTGTGTCTGCCCTTTCCGAAGATCCGATTTCTTGACTGTTACCTGCTCCCCTTTTTTGACAGCCGGCAGCAGAACGTCTTTGGCCTTAGCTGCATACAACACGGAATATCCCTTGCTGACTTCAACCTTGCCGACAGACTTGAACAAATTTCCATTCACATCTGTGATGATGACAGTGCTTTGGCTGACATAGGGGTCCATAAAAATTGCAAGAAATCTTTTACAGATCAAAAGATACAGGTTCTGCTCATCTTTGGTGAGCGCATTGAAATCCTTGCAGATATCTTTTGTGGGAATAATCGCATGATGATCGGTGATCTTAGCGTTATCCACGTAGTCCTTTGTCTTTGTGACCTGATCGATCCTTGCCTGCGTGATTTTTGCCACATATGGCTTCAAAGGAGTTGCGTTCAGCGGCTTCAAATGGTCCATCAGCTCCGGAACCATTCCGGTGGGAAGGAACCGGCTCTCTGTCCGGGGATAAGAAGTCAGATGCTTTTCGTACAGAGATTGTGCAATAGCTTCTGTTTTATCGGCGTTGTAGCCAAATTGTCTGGAAGCATCTTTTTGCAGCTCTGTCAGTGAATACAGCGTAGGAGCTTTTGTAGACTTCTGCTTACTTTGAATCTCCTTGACAATGCCTGTCTTTCCCAACGATTTAAGAACAGCCTCCGCATCTTCCCTTTTGTCAAAGCGGGTTTTCATCTCAGGTGGCTTCAAATAAGTACCGGCATATTCTCCAGCAGCTGCATCAAAAACAGCCTGTACTTCGAAGAAATCTTTCGGGACAAAGTTCTGGATCTCCCTCTCCCGATCAACAATGATCTTCAGTGTCGGACTCACGACCCGTCCGATATTCGCCTTTTTCTTGGTCTGCAAAGACACGCTTCTGGAGAAATTGATACCTGCCAGCCAATCCAGCTGAGCACGGTACTTTGCCGCCTGACGAAGCCCATCATATTGTGCAGCCGGTACAAGATGGTGCAGGGTCTTTTTGATAGTCTCTTCTGTGGTGTCGCTGGCCCAGAACCGCAATACAGGGATCTTGAGACCATGCGCCTCATAAAAGGAGAAGAAAATATGTTCCCCCTCTCGTCCTGCATCACAAGCATTGATCAATGCATCATATCCGCCAGAACGGATCATTGCCATCAGATTTTTACAGCTGGCCGGGTCAGATTCCTTATATCGAAAGCTTTTTGGAATGATCGGAAGATCCGCTAAATTCCATTTTCTCAGACTGGGATCGTAATCCGCCGGCTGTGCTAATTCCATCAGGTGCCCATGAAAAGCGCCAAAGTCCAGTTTAAATGGGTAGTCGTTTTGATACTTTTGATACACCTCCTTAATGTCCCTCATCACAGAGGGCTTTTCCGCCAATAGCAAATACTTCATCTATATGAAACCTCCTTCAAGGTATTGCATTGTTATATGCAAATTCAGAACGCTTTTATTCTATGCAAGCAAAGTTGAAATTCTTGACTAATTGCATATAACAAATGAAAAATCTAAGGAGGTCTAACATGCGAAAACCAAGCGTTAAGAATAAATATCATTTAAGCATTTCCAAAATTAGAAAGCTGCAGGTAGGAGATCGGAGTAAAATCTCTTCTCCTCTGTTTTGGAGGAACGATGTGATTGGTGCCTGGTGTATCACCGGAGTTGCTGATCCGGAAAACGAAAAATGGGGGGATGAGTCTTCCTACTGGATCGGGATCTATGACGAGGATGCAAAGGCGTATGCGGGAAAATTTCGCTTTTCATTTGAGACATATGGCGGTATGTGCTCCTATCGTTTCACGGAATTTTTCCAGGAAAAAGATATTGAACAGGAATCTGATCTGGTTCTGCAGGAAATGTTCCTGAAGAAGATCAATGATCTGATTGACGATGGGATCCTCGAGATCCCCGAGTAAAAAAGAGCCACGGAAGATTCCGTGGCTCTTATCACAGGCTTTGGCGGAGTCTCTCTGCCAAGTTGGAGTTTCTCTGAATGATCGTACTTTTCCGGACGCCCTCTGAAAAAGCAGTCTTTGTTCCAATCAAAATCACAATCTGCTTTGCTCTGGTGATTCCGGTGTAGATGAGATTTTTGCTCAGCCCCTTCAAAATGGATTCATGCACCGGAAGGATCACAGCCTTGAACTCACTCCCCTGCGCCTTATATGTTGTCATGGCATAGGCCAGATCCAATTCATTGACCTGCTCTTCATTATACCAGACATGCCGGTTTCCGGGATATGTGACCAGGAGCGTATGCTCGAGGGTGTATCCAAAGTCTGTGACGATTCCGGACTCCCCATTAAAAACATCAAGGTCATAGTTATTATGAAGATGGATCACCGGATCTCCTTTTCGGATCACAAGCCCATCCTCTCTTTCAAATGGGGTTCCATTTGGATTAAAGGCGTTCTGAAGTTCGAGATTCAATGCATTCACACCCAAATCTCCATTATGGAGTGGCGACAAAACTTTGATATCAGCCGGATCCATATGATATTCAGTTGTCAATACATGAATCGAATCCTGAATCGTTTTCTGGATCCGGCTGACAGATGTATTCTGAAAGAAGTAGAATTCCCCATTTTTTCTTCTATTTACAGTCAATGTTGGATGAACGGGAAGCTGGATCACCTCGTTGGCATTTTTGATGATCAGAGATTGTTTGCCCTGCCGGAAAATCGTGCTCAGTCTGGTTACGGGAATTTTCTGAGAGTCGATCATGTCACGAAGAACCAGCCCCGGGCCAACAGATGGAAGCTGCTCATAATCTCCCACGATCACAATTCTGGCATAAGGAGCTGCGGCCTGAAAAAGCTTTGCACAGAGAAAGCAGTCAACCATGGAAAACTCATCAATGATCAGGAAATCGCATTCCAGCTCCCCTTCCTGCAATGCTGTTCTGTAGCCTCCCATCTTCAAAGTACGATGGATCGTTGCTGCCTGCATATTCGTCAACTCTGAAATCCGCAATGCGGCTTTCCCAGTAGGGGCACAGAGCTTGATCACTGCTTTTGGTGAGAGTTTTTGAATGACTGCAATCATCGTGTTTAGAGTCTGGGTCTTCCCTGTTCCAGGTCCGCCAGTGATGATGCTGATATGGCTTGTGAGAGCCGTCTCGACAGCAGCCCTCTGTTCTGGAGCCAATGTGATATTCCCCGGTTTATATTGCTGGAGAAACGCATCGATCTCGCTCTTCTGATAAGAAAAATGCTTGATTTCTGTTTCAAGCGTTTTAATTGTTTTTACGATTTGGGTTTCTGCCCAATGGTTATCCCGGAGATAAACAGAGGGGTTTTGAGGGGATGGAACTGGATCCGTTTCAATGATCCTCGCTCTAATCAGCTCTGACAGCGCATCATGCAGGCGCTGATCGGGTACAGAACTCTTAGGAAAACCAGATCCCTGGGAATTTAAAAAAGTCTCCAGGATTTCTTTTAACTTGTCATAAGGGACAAATAGATTTCCGTTTGACTCGGAGTCATAACGCAGACTGGCAACCAAACCTGCGGCAAACCTTTCGTCATCTCCCGCAGGATTTTTCAGCTTGTAGTTCAGTTTATCAGCAGCACGAAAGCTGATGAGCTTATCGTAATACAGAGAATATGGATTGTCTTTCATTCTTCTGATGGCGATCAGACCATATTTTTTAAAAATGGGAAATGCATATCGGTAATCGAGACCATTCAGCTGAAGGAAAGTCAGAATCTCCTCGAAATAGGAATTGTTTACGATCTCATCCCGGACCTTCTGGCAGGCGTCCTTTTTGATGCCTACGCTTTCAAGAGCATTTCCGTCTTTGCAAATTGTATCCAATACATCCAGGCCGAATTTGTCTATCAGCTTTTTTACGGAGGCAGGGCCAAGACCAGGTATATAGCTCAGAAATCTCTTGATCTCATCCAATGTGCCAGGCCGTTCCCGATGGTAGGATTTAAGAACCCATTGCGTTCCATAGATGCGGTTTTCAATCATCTGGACAGAGACAGAGAGCCGGTCCCCAGGATAAACAGAAAAAACAGCCCCCACATAGGTTTCAACCTTTTTTGTGGGAGTCCAAGTTCCATTTCTTTTTTTGCGGAGCCGTTCCCCAGTAAATACAGTATATTTCGTATCATTGTTCTTGTATCGAATTTTTTTCACAAGAATCGTTCTTGCCTCTGCTTTGCCCATCGCCCAGACCTCCAAATTTGTTTTGCCTTATTATATGCATCCGGCCATTTTTTTATTGTGAAGCCCCCCGGAAGCTCCTTTTGCATATAACATAGCAATTCAAAAAAAGGAGGCGAATTAAATGGGCTATACAACGATTTTCACAGGCGCATTCAAAGTAACACCGATTGTTGAGATTGAGACGACAATGAGGCTGAATCTGTGGTTGAATTCCAGGCACTATATGAGAGCATTTCCAAAGGAATCCGAACTGATGGACAAAACCATATTCGGTTCCGCCGGAGAAAAGGGGCAGTTCATTATGCCTTCCCTTTCTTTGGCCAAAGCGCAGTTAATCAAAAGGGGGATTGATCCAACGATTGCTCCGTGGCTGCTCTATGATTCAGAGGACGATATGCCAGTGCCAAAGATTACAGGAAAATCTTCTGATGAGACAGCGCATCTTATTGCGGAACTTTGTGTAAAGTACAACACTCCCCCAGGCTCACTTCCCTCTCTCCATTCTGATTTCATGATCGTGCAGGATCCGCAGCATCAGTGTTCTTGGCTCATGTGGAATCAGTCCGAGAAATCATATAAGATGAAATTGTGGGGTGAATTTCTCTGGTGGCTTCTGTTGGAGCTTGGATATACAGCTGAAGGAACGATTAGTGCAAGAGGTGAGGATGCTGATGATCGATGGCATATGATCTCAACAGAAAATTCCTTTTGTGTATACAATGGCTTTGGTAAGCCGACATATGATAAAGAGGCCAAAGCAGCTATGAGACAAAGCAAAACGGCCGCTAAACCTTAAGAATATCAGACACAGCAGCTTTCCAAGATTTTTTGGGGGCTGCTTTTTTCTGCGTTTTTGCATATAACAAGACAACCTTTTAAGAGGAAAAAGACTATAAGGAGGATTTTGTTATGGCAAATTTAGATGTTGCACAGCGGTGTCCCAGAAAGGCTTTCTTGGAAGAAACGCCGTCTGGAGTCAAGAAGCCCGCACAGCTGCGCAGTATCATGAAGGAGGTTCTTCTCTCCACACTACCCCAGACCCCATTTGGAACAGTTGAAAAGGAGATCTCGGATCTCTTTGCTCAGAAGGCAACTACAATGCTGCCGTTTGAGGCGGAGAGTGAACGGAAGCGGATGACGACCCTTGTCAAGCGCTACTATATCTGGGAACAGAAGCAGCCCACCATGAAGATTTTGGCCCAGGACGAGCGGGTAAAGGTGAATTTTGCGGGGGCGAGCCATACAGTTTCGGTTCACCGGTTGATTGACCGGGGCAACGGCCAATTAGAGGCTATTGCCTATGCCTATAAAGCCCCTGAAACCTCCATTAGAGCCAGGGTCAACAAGCCTTCCACGAGTTCCAGGCTGCTGCTTTTACAGCTTGCTGGTGAGGAGTTGGCAAAGAAGCTGAAGCTGAATGCAGTAACTGTCTTTGGATGTGTCTACTACCTCAAGAGTTCGCAGGACCGGTCGACGTTCTTTGCCCCTGAATTTGAGGATATCCGCAGTGCGAATATTGCCTCCTATCATTTTGACAAAATGGAGCAGGCGGATATGGCGAAAAAGTACGCTACTGTGACCGCAGCTGTCAATGTGGAAGCTCATGACACCCATGACTGCCGAAACTGCCAGTACGATGATCTCTGTCATCTGGAGTTCAACAAGCGGAAGTTGAGCGTAGTGGAAGACAAGGTAATCAAACCGATCGATCAGATCCACATGACTCCAGCTCAAAGGAAGCTGGTTCTCTTTGATGATGGGATCTGCAGAACAGATGCTGTCGCCGGCAGTGGAAAAACAACAGTCATTACGCTGCGGACACTGCGGCTCCTGGAAGATGGCGTCGACCCCAATCATATTCTCATGATCACTTTTACTGAAAAAGCGGCCAATGAGATGAAGGAACGTTTGAAGGCCTATCAGAGCGGAAAGACACTGAGCGGGATCAATTTCTCCGTGGATCAGGTCACGATCAATACCTTCAACGGCTGGGGCAATGACCTGTTGAACCAGAATTATAAAAAGCTCGGGTTCACAGATAAACCCCAATTGATCGATGACGTTCAGAAAAAGGACATTATCCTGGAGATCCTGGACCATCACCGTGGCCTTCCTCTGGATTACAGAAACCCCTTCATGTTGTCTATGAACTCAAAAGGATGCGTTCCCGTTATGGTAGGGATCATTGATGCTCTGAAGGCGGCACATGCGGAAAATGAAGATAAGGTCAAACAGATTGTCGGCCCCAAATTCCAGGGATTCTTTGCGGAGCTGCTGGCAATGTACAATGAGTACAATGACAGGCTGGTTGCGTTGAACCTGATTGACTACGAGGATCAACTGCGGCTTCTGCTTCAACTGGAACAGTATGGTGTGTTTCGGACAATGGAGTACGAGCACATTATCGTAGACGAATTCCAGGATTCGAACCCGAACCAGATCGATCTGATTTCCAGAATTGTAAAGCAGGATCCGAATTTCAAGTCTCTGGTTGTTGTCGGAGATAATATGCAGGCGATCTATGGATTCCGGAATGCCTCGCCCGAAAATCTGGTGAATTTTGACCAGATCTTTCCGAATGTGATCGACATTCAGCTCGAAGACAATTTCAGATCTCAACAGCCGATCATTACCATGGCGAACCGAATTCTGGAGCGGGAATCGGCCATGAAAAAGGCCATCATTGCTCACCGTAAAGAGAATGGGATCACGCCTGTTCTCATGAACATCGAAAGCGTAGCTGACGAAATTGATCTCTATGTTCGCCAGTGCCAAAAGCTCATCAGGAACGGCGCTCAGCCCTCTTCGATTGCGGTCTTGTGCCGGACGAGAGGCGAACTGATCAAGATCCAGGAGGCCATGAGCAATGCCGGTGTTCCGACAATGCTCCGGGTCTCTGAGATCATTGGCAATGCTCCATATGTAAAAGCGGTGATCGCTCTTGCAGCCTTCTTCAAAGATCCTGATGATATGTTGGATCTGGCTCTGTTTGCAAAATCTCTGGGGCAGGACCCGTATAATCAGGCTCTTCTGGAAAAATCCAAGCAGGTCCTCCTGGACGGTTTGGCCAATAAGACTACGGAAGAGGAAAAGATCGGATTTTTCTTTGACCTCTGCAGGGACGCCGCTGACGACTATGTGGCAGCAGATTTCCTGGAGGATCTGAGAAACAAATCTTTCAAGACCTTCTACAACCTAATCTCCTACTGTGTCAAGTATCGTGACTATGGCACCAAGGAGTCTCATCCAACCAAGAATGAAGAGGCAAATGCCGTCAGTCTTATTACAGTCCACTCCGCAAAGGGTTTGGAGTGGCCTACCGTGCTGCTCTCCCTGAGGCGGTTTAGACTGGAACCTGAAGAGAAGCGGCTTCTCTATGTTGCCGTGACACGAGCAAAGGAAAAGCTTCTGATCACGTATACAGAAAAGCAGAACCCACTGATTGCTCTTCTGAAGGAAAACTGAATATTAAAAAAGACAGGTCTCTGTTGAGACCTGTCTTTTTTCTGTTACTGCTGCTCTGGATAAACATCGTTTTCCAAATCGAGATTTGCTGAATCCCATACAGGATCACTTCGATCCGGAGCTGTATTTTGCTGTTCTGGCTGTGGGGCAGGTTGTGGAGCCGGCTGAGATGGCTGTCTTGCAGGAGGCGTAAAGGAAACCTTGGGGTTATCAATAATGTTTGGCGTGATGCTTCCTCCGGTGAAAGATGCCCCTCTCTCTTTGCTGCCAGAACTGCTATGCCACTGGTCATTCAGATTGATGCCATAGTTCTCGTGGAAAGCCTTTGTGTCGCTGACTTCCACCTGGTACTCAACCGCCTTTTTCTTCCCGTCAATATTCTGGTAGGTAGCGGTCACATTTTTTATACCAGTCTTCTGCAGAGCCTGGATCTGTTCAGGAGAGCCGGATCTGAATGCCTGCTCCGCCGCCGCCAGATTGGCTTGATCTCTTGCTCCCAACATGGAAGATGTATAGGTGATCGTTCTGTCGCTGGTTCGATTCCACTTTGGCTTTTCACCTTCTGGTGCTGTGTTGACCGGTTTCGACACAAACATACCCATGCGGCCAAGGGTATCTTCATTTGCCTGATACTTATCTCCCTCTCCCTGCATCCGAATGCCATCAACAGCACCGTAGTCTGCAGATTCCAGAGAAGAGATATCATCCATACTGCCCTCTCCTGCCGCATATCTCTTTCCAACATCAATGGGCGTTGGCGGTTCAATCGGATTCTGAGGAGTGTCCACTTGATCCTGTACTTCTTGATTTACGGCCGGTTCCGCTTCAGAAGCGGTCCCTCTAGCAGGCCGCCGGGCAACCGCATTCGCAAAGGTGGATTGCCCAACTTGTGCAAGTCCAGTTCTGACACCAGCTGCGGCCAGGCCACTGCCAACAGCTGCCAAAGCAACTCCTCCTGTGCCTGCCGCAACACGTTTGATGCCAGGGGCAACTTTTCTCCCCACTGATACAGCTCCACGGCCCAATGACATTGCTCCACGGCCGACTTTCTGGGCCGCCTGGATCGGGTGCCCATCCAAGAGCAATGCTCCAGTATCATGGATGGCGTCTGTTCCTTGGGTGATCTTTTCTGATACCTGGCCAAGCTTTTCTCTTCCAAGCGCAGCGACATCAGCAGCGGTCTGTTTTGCTTTTTCTTTTATAGACTGCGGTGGATTATTTTGTTCTGTTTGCTGTGCAGCGGCTTGTTCTGCCTTTCCGGGCTTTTGGTTGATTGTGTTATTTTCTCCTCCTTGGCTATCCGTGGAAGATCCATCACCAGATTCACTATTCTTGCCTCCTCTGGCAGCAATGCCTCCGGCAATGGCTCCCGCCGCACCAAGAGCAGCTCCTGTGGCAAACCTGCCTGCAACTCTACCGGCACTCTTCATATATCTCATCGTATTTGCTTCTCCGGATTTAGCGGCCATATGCAATCCGCTGGGGCCCCTAAACACAAGACTTCTGACCATATTGGTAAGAGGGATCAGGGCATAGATTGCCACAATAGACTGGAAACCTCTTCCGTCAACCGGCAGCAGCAGGATCATAACGAGGCACAGTGCCTGAATCGGCTGGATAAAGATTGCTGATACGACTGTTTTCATTGACTCAATCGTAATGTTCTTCCAGTTGTCACCCACTGCATACGCAATGATCAGTAGTGGAGAAAGAGCAATGATAACGGCTACGATCAAAGATCTCAAGTAATAGAAGAAGTTGAAATAGATCAGTGAGGCCAGGTAGACAAGCTGCATGATGCACCCTGCGAGGCCAGAACTCTTTGTCAGAATAGAGAACTTCTCTTTTGCCGTTTCATTTCCCAGTGCCGATGTGAAAATTTCTGTTAAGGTTGCCGATGTTGAGATCATGAGTCTGAAAATGATTGGCAGAAGGATCAGGACGAAGATGGCGATGCAGAGGTCTTTAACCTGCTCCATGAAACTTGCTCTCGCAATTGGATTGACTGTTGCCATAGCTCTCTTATAGATTCCGGCAAGGATCGCAAAAGAGAGAACAATCAGAGCAAGGACTTCCGTGATGAAGAAGAATGTCCAGATCAAAGGCTCCCAGGACGCCGGGAAAATGCCTCCTACATATCCAGAGCCACCTCTTACACCAGCGTTCAAAATCAACTCATCAATTCCCCACAAACCGAGAATGTTTGTCAGGCCATCAATAAGCCCGGTGAACATCCCCACAAGTATGGCCTCCAGAGCGCCGGGTTCCGTGGAATAAACATTCTCCGCAGTCAGGCCGAGTTTTTCATCAAGAATATAGTTTGCAAAGGCTTCATAAGCGAATTCGCCCCACGTGATATAAGAGGCTTCTTCGCTTGATGAAAGCTGAAGGTCCAGAGTTTCATCCAGTGAGTCCTCTCTTCCAGAAATCTTTACGTATCCCTTGGGAATACGATATGCAAAGACCTCTTCATCATCTCCATTTGAAATCACAACATAGTCGCTGGGTTCCATAGTTGGATCATCCACAGAGGAAATATCGCTGGACGTTGCAAGGTTTACGGAATAGGAATTCACAGACCCGGTAGAACCATTTACAGCAGATGAAACCGCATTCAGCAGCGCAACCATTTTGGCCTTGTAATCTTCCAGTCCATCTGGATTCTGGCCCTCATAGACAAAATCATAAGCTGAATTCAGATCATAGACCAAAACATCTTTGATCACAGTGGCCCTGCTCTTATCAAATTCAGTTGAGTTTCCCTTAAACCAGAGAGCACCATCTCTTGGTTTTCCAGGAAAGCTCAAAACCAGATTTTTTTTAAGGTCGTCGGTGTCATATCCCGTGCTTTCCTCCGCAACATTCAACGCATCCAGCAGATTTGCTCCAACACCCGGGTCTCCATTATTCTCAGATAATTTCTTTAAAGCATCTTCTCCAATTCTCTTTACTTCGTTAGGAGATTCCAAGAGTCCAACATCTTCTGTAACAACACCGGCGAGGATCTCCCAGTTTGTGGTGTCCACGGTTGTCTGTGTGGTCACAATGTCATAAGCCAGAGCAGTAACAGGCTGAAAAACCGTAACAAAAAGAAGCACGGTTGCCATCATTTTAATTAGATGGTGTCTGAATCGATGTTCTTTTTTCATTATAAAAGGATCCCTCCTTTCCTGAGAGACCTCCGCCATAAAGACGGAGGTCCAATTGTGTACTCTCATGCAGCCATTCGGTTGACTTCCGCAACCGTTCCCTTTTCGATCAGAACCCGCTCATAAGCGGTTGGATAAGCATAACCAACAGTTCCATCCTGGCCAGCACGCAGCAGGAAGCAGCCCTTTCTTGCGGAAAGCAGATATCCTCTTTCACCATCAGACAGCTTAAAGACCCTCTGTACATCATCAATATCTGTGGAGGTCTGACGCAGGAAAATGTTTACGGCCGCATTTGTCAGAACAGCCTGGCCCTGTGGGTTATCCGCAAACTCACGGAAGTTCTGGGAGGCAACCAGCAATCCTCCGTTTCTCTTACGGATGCGGCGGGACATGGTTTCCAGATAGGTTGCTGTGAATTCATGGCCGGCCATATTCTTGTTCGTCAGCATCCAGGCCTCATCGACCAGCACCCTCTTACGAATCTTGACATTGCGTTTTGCGAACTTCTCCCAGGTCCAGCTCAGGGCAACATACATACCGATAGGACGCAGGACGTTCTCTTCCAACTGCTTTACATTGAATGAGATAACGGGAGAATCCTTCAAATTTGCCAGTTCCGGAGGCGTCTGGGTATCGAACATACCATAGACGCCGCCTTTTGCAAACATTCTCATGGAGTTCAGCACACTGATCAAACACTTGTTGGTCTCCACTTTCGTGATCTCTTCCAGCTTCCGGATCAGATCGGAGATCTGCGGCATGATCTTTTTACGGCCATGATGCACAAACTCGCCATCTGTCAGAACAGCGGAGTCATCATAAAGAGAGTCCGGATTTTCTGTCATCCCAAAGTCCTCATAGATGGCAGCGATTGCATAGGAGAGCAGGGACCGCTGCTCCTGGTTCAGACTGCCGACCATGATACCAACAAGATTCAGCAGATCCGCTACCTTGTCCTTGATCTGCACAATCCGCCGGCCGGTAGGAACGCCATCCTCATCTACTTCGTCCTCATCCTCCAGATCGAAAGGATTGGGGCAGTGTGCGGAATTGTCTGGAGCGATCGTGATCGTGGTGCCCCCCATTGCTTTCACGATGTTGTTGTACTCACCTTCAGGGTCGATGATCACGGTTCGGATATTATTCAGGACGCTTCTCATTGTCAATAGGGAGACCAGGAACGTCTTTCCGGAGCCAGCTTGACCAAATACAGTGATATTGCTGTTGTTCAAAAGCCGGCGGTCGTAGAAATCAATATAGATTGGGGTATCTGTCTGAGAGTTGATTCCCACCAGGATGCCGTTCTTATGGCTGACTTCCGTATTATAAAATGGGAAACATGCGGTCAAAGCCTCAGAAGAGAAATTCCGGTAGTTTCTTGGCAGCCAGGTCTTTCCAAATGGAAGGGCGCTCTTATATCCCTGATCCTGCTGCAGATACAGAGGCATCAGCTTTACTTTGAGACCTCTCATGGACGACTCCATCAACTGGGACTGTTTATTGAGAGCATCCACACTGTCAGCATACAAATTCATCACGATCTGTACGCCGAACATGTTGATGTAGTTCTGTTCGACCTTAGCTCGCTCCATAACCAGATCGTCGATTTGGGCTTGCAGTCTTGTGATGTTTCGGTTGGATCCCTTTTCTCGCTCCGTATCCAGCTGCGCCTGAAACTGGGTGATTTTATTGGTCAGCTCATCCAGAGCGGCTCGCTCATCCGTCGGATTGATATGAAGGGCAATGTCCAAATCGTTTTCAGAGTTATACAGCTGATCCAGCCATGTCACATAGACATTTTTGGGATAACCGGCCAGAATAAAGCTTCGAACGACTTTATTGCCAACTAGAAGGTAATCCGGGTTTGTCCGGTCAAAAGCCGGAGGGGCTATCATATCTTTCAGCCCAGGAACTCCATTCTCCAAAACATGAGAACTGGAAGGCTGCTTTTTCTCCGGCTGAGTTGCGGCCTTTTTATCTTTTTTTATCAGCAGCTTCATTGCACTCCCTCCTTTAATTCTTGTAGAAAGCTCAGGAGCCGTGCTCCCTTTTCTGTCTGATCCAGATTTTCCAAGTTGATCTTGTTCTCCATCTCACCACAGAGCAGGTTCAGCAGATCACTCTTGCTCATCTCTTTAAATTTGTCTTCGGATCCATTTACAAACAAAGAAAAGGCCTCTTTGTCGGAAATCGCTTCCGCATAAGAATAGTCATCTCTGTAATAGCAGGAGTAAACCAGTTCGATCAAATCTTTTGTATCTATCATGTGGGAATTGACCCCAACGCCTTCCAGATTGCTGATAATGCTGTTACAACGATTCAGCAGTTCTTTTCTGGCATAGACTTCCTGTTCTTCAGCGGAAAGGCTGTCCAGGGTACTGGCCTCATCATAGGAAACGATGATATACCGCTTTTTCTGGTGGCTGTTTCCGATCTTGGTATTCAGTTCCTCCATATCCTTGCGAAAATGCATTGCATAGTTCCGAACTCCGGGATACTGGGAAAGAGCCTCTTCAATATTCTTATCCAACATGGCCAGGCGCTCCCGGTTGTCGATCGTTTTGGTCTGTAGGAAGAATGAAATTGGGAACGAGATCGTATTCAAAAACCGGTGGAATGAAAGTTCGATTTGGTCTCTTTCTGCCGGAGTTTTCAGATTGTAATTCAGAGAAGAACACTCCAGCACCATCCGGTATCTCTGGTTAGGGAGAAAGATCATCCCATCCCGAATATCTGTGAATGGCAAAAATGCCTGAGCCTCTTTAATTTGCGGATTTTCCGTCGTGTCCTGATTCTTGGGATCAGTCTTTTTTAAGACGGTCCATAACACAACACCGAGCACGCCAAAAATCACCAAAAAAATGGCGACAATAATAAACAATGCTCCAGCTCCGTTCATGTATCTTGCACCTCCTCATCAAAATGCTTACCATACGTCAAAGTATTGAGCATAATCTTTGATTTGCTTTTGAATTTATGGTTTAGAGTAATATATTGGAAGAGGGTCAACCCTTCCTTTTTATAAAAGGCAAAAGACAAACCCACCAGCAATCCAGGTGGAAGCGCAATCACCAGCGCCACAGCAGCTGGAATAATCTGGGCGAGTGTTACCAGGATAATTGCGATAATTCCGCCACCCAGCGCCAACCAGCCGCCCTGTGCCGCCGTTAAAATGCCACCGATTACTTTTTCTTTTTCACTGGTATCCGCCGACATTCTATAGGTACGAGGCATTGATCGATCACATCCTTTCAAAAAGCAAAACAGACTTGTACGTTTTTGTTATATGAAAAAGAACCTTTTTTTCATCGGATGGGCGTTCAGAGTCCGTAGAAATTGCGAAAGATCCCCCAAAGCAAAAACCAGACCAGAAATGCGATCGAGAAAACGTCTTCTATGCCTTTCTGATACCAAAGCCCCGTTTTGACATATCGAATAACAATGGCCAGTAGGAATATAAAGAGGAACGGAATTGCCAGCGAGAGTCCAAGGTTGGAGTAAAATGCTTCTAAAAAATTCCCATGCAGGAGCTGCAGAAAGAAGTTCGTGATCCCACAGCCTGGGCATTTTAATCCGGTGATCCTGCGAAACACACAGGGGATTTTAAATCCAAGAGGGATCAAAACATACGCATAAAAAAGTCCTGCGCAGCCCAGGGCCACGCAGGAGAGCAAGACATGTCTGAGCCGGTTATTTTGAGACGATATCTGTTGCATACTTATTAAGCTCGGACTGCATCAGTGCATAGGAGATGATGCCGAAGCCCAGAATTCCCAAAACCAGATAGAGGATCGCCAGGCTTCCTGTTGGTTCGCCACGGTCTCTTCTCACAAGATCCAGTGCCTCGCCACTCTTGTAGAGCCAGTACCAGCCATAAATACCACATGTGACAATGGTAAGCAGGAGTACGATTCCACCAGAAGTTCCGCCGGGCCTCTTCGCCGCAAGATTGACATCGTTCGCCAGGCAGACAAGCCAATAGAGTCCATAGATCCCACAGGTGATGATTGAAAACAAAATGCATAGACCGATGTTTTTGCTTTTATACATGTCAATTAATTCCTTTCTCTTTTTTCTTCTCCGCTGTTAAGGCTCTGTTTCTGTTTGTGAAAACAACGGATCCTCTGCTTCTTTTTGTTTGAAATAGTCATAGCTCTCTTCCAATTGATTGCCGACATCATCTGGGAGGTAATCAGAGGCCTGTTGAATAAGAGCGCCGCCGTCTCCGAAAAAGAGATTGAACAGCAGGGGGATGACAATGAATAGAAATCCCAGGCCAATTGCAACTTTAAAGAGCTTCAAGATCACCAAAACGATCAAAGCGGCAACCACCAATACGATCGTCAAAGTCAAAATCAGCTCGAAATTCAGGCCATGCGCTTCCATCCATGATTTGATATAAGACATAGAGTCTGCACCTCCCTAAAATCAGGAGGCTGCCCAGGATGCAACAAAGTGAACAATTTCAGGGGCACAGGTTACGCCTGCATATCCGATACCCGCAAAAATCACAGTGAACACACCGGCTGCAACCAGCTTCTTGTTACCCAACAATCCCAGGATAAACATGATGCATCCGATGGGGAATGCGGCAATGCAGATATAGCGGCAGACACGGATGATGACATTGATTACATCGCCGCCCTTTTCATCGATTTTGTTCTGCAGGTCATCTGTTGTCACATTATCCAGATCCAAGAGGTCTTCCGGAGATACCGGGTCGTACATTCCATGCTGTCCGTTATACCCTTCGGAAGTCTCCTGATCATTCGTTTCACCCGCAATTCCAGATCCCACTTCTTGGTCGGCAAAAGCAGTCACAGACACGCAGACAGACATCACAAGGGCCATTGCCAGAATGAAAAATCTTTTCATTGCAAATCTCTCCTTTCTCGGCCTCCACGGCCTGGATTTTATGTTCTTGTTATATGCAAACTCTTTCAAAAAATCGTGACAGTAAAAAAATCCTTTTAAAAAGGGGGAAATTTTTAGAGTTCTGCCGCCATATCATAGAATTCTTTTGCAAATCTGCCTCCGGACAAAAGATAGGGCGTCATTGCATAAGCTGCTTTATAATACCCAACCCGATCATCCGTGACCTGGAAAAACCTCTTTTGCGACATGTTCAGCCACTTTGCAATTTTCCCGATGGAGAGGTCATTTGCGGTATTGAACCCACTGACCAGTACCTTCATGGTCTTCACCAGTTCTGAAGACCGACTTCTGGCCAGATCATTGATCATTAGGCCGGCTGTTGTAATGCTGTGGGGGTCCTGTGTGCAGGTCAAAACCAGCTGATCGATCACCTCTCCACACTGACGGAAAATATTCCGGCCCATATCATCATCTGGCTGGATATCAATGATAATATAGAGGTATCCCAGCTGATCGGAAAGATAGTGAAACAGAGCCAGAAGGTCCTTGGGATCAAAACTTCCCGCTCCTCCCTGCTTTTCCTGCTGCAGATAGTGATTGCTGAAAAGCATGAAGTGCAGTGCCCCAGGAAGGCGTGCATAGGCTCTCGAGAGCGCCTTCTTTCCTGTCTGGATTCCATGTGGTTTGATGATCGCAGCATCTACAGAGATCCGATTCCCGGACTTTAACCCAGCTATAGCAGTATCGATCCCTCTTGGTACAGAGATAAATTCAAAATACTCGTTCACCATGGGGTAATGACTGTTGAACTCCATGAACAGCGTTTTATACCCCTTTTCAGCAAGGGCGGCCGCCATATTTAAAGCTGCCGTTGTATTGCCCACGCCATGTTTTGTCCCGGCAAACAGATACGTATGAGTATTGGCGTTTTTCACAGTGACGTAATCGGCCGGATCATCCGGCATGATAAAAGAGGCCATGTCGACAGCTGTGAAATCAGTTGGAATCCCAGCAACTGCTGGCGGTGCTTCTTTAATCTGGGCTTGTGCAGCGATGGCGGCTTGGAGTTGGTCTTTTAAGGTTTTGATTTCTGACTGGTAATCTTTTTCACGTTTCTGCCACTCCCCCATCTTTTTGGAAAAGACATCTGTCGAGGTTGCCTTTCCAAGGGAGTCGATCTGAGCCTTATAAGTAGAAATGGTCTCAGTACTTTGCTCTTTTAAGGTTGCCAGCTCCTGATTGGTAGCCAAAAGTTCTCTCTTTACTGCATCAAGCTCAGAGATGGCACGGTAGTTCTGCTCTTCCGCTGTCTTTTTTTCCGCTATGACCTCCTGTAGCTGCCTTGACGCCTGATCCAGCTGATTTCGAAGAGAGACCGTCTCTTTCTTCGTCAACTCTCTTGCGATCTGCTCTACCTTGACCTGTGCTTTTCTGTCCGCCTCTTCCTGAATGGCCGTTCGCAGTGTCTCAATATCAACATTGGCCGATGATGAGGATGGAGGATTGTTGATCACAATTCCAGATGAGGCCTTCTTTTTCGGCTTTGATTTTCCAAACAGGTTTCCGAAAAAGCCGCCTGGGGTAGATGGTTTTTCTTCAGGTTCCTCAGGCTCTTCAGGTTTTTCTATCAGGCCGGCCGGCACCCCATTATAATAGACAGACGCATCTCTGAATGTCCGTGGGTATTGGATGTAGGAGACAATATCCGTAATGCTGATCCGGTTTTGGTTGATGATATCGTAGATGCCAAGAGCCACCAGACTGGAGAGCATGGGATCCTGTTTATCTTCCCTCTCATTCAGAATGCAGATGATTCTTACATTGGGATTTTGAATGCGGACATTTTTCAAAAGAGTGAGAAAATCTAATGTCCCGGGAAGAGATTCCAGAATCAATAAAATATCTGCATCATAGTTTGCCAATGCGGACAAGACCGCTTCTTTATATTGAACAGCGGCAATCGGAACTGCAAAGTCCTTGATTTGCGCTGAGATTTCGTCTTCTGTCTCCTTCTGATTGATTGCGTATAGGATTTTAGACATAATATCAGCCCCCCCTTTCTAAAGCTCCAAATCGATTGATTCGGCAAATTGCGTCCTCAAATGACTTTGTTTCCAAATCTTTAATACTTGTATAATAGTTATTCTCCATTCCAAAGCATTTCATCAGCTCGACATCTCTGTAAAGGCATTCCCAATGATCTGCAATTACCAAATGCCGGACAGGTTCTTTCATGAGGTCTCCAAGCAAGACCCCATCCCGATTAGCAGTTATGATCCTGGATAAGACTGACCCCCTGATCCGGTCATAGGTATCAATTGCATAGATTTGGCCATTGATTCTCCCGAAAAAGTCATATGGATTTACCTTTCCCTCCGGAAAAGCGGCCGGTGAAAATTGGGGATCATGATCCAAATAGTTTTTTATCCACTCCTGTAATGGGAATGGAGCTTGTGGAATCAAATACTGGAAGGAAAAATCCAGCATTTCTTCTGGTGTTCCAATATAGAAGTCAAAATAAGGCTGGAAAGAATCAACCAGGCAGCTTCGTTCCAGGCTCTGAAGTACAGTTTTGATCCGCTGTTCTATCCGGATGACATTATCCAGGATAAACAACACAGAGATCGGATGCGTTTGCATTTCTTGATAGAAATCATTTGTCCCGATCAAAGTACGGTATCCATCCCACTTCATTTGAAGTGATCTCATCCGCTCCGTATTCATGTCAAGCTCTAAGTATAAAGCCTGATCCTGAAGCAGGATCTTTCCGTCTGGTCTGGCCCGCATGGAATAGATATCTTTGCTTGGAATAAACTTTTCATCAAAGTAACTAGCTTGGATGGAGCCATAGCTATTGGCTCTTTCAGCAAATTGCAGAGCAAAGGTGTTTAGATGGATCTGATGATTGATTTTTGACGGAGATAGCTTGAGATCTTTGCTATGCCAGCTGTAGGCATTGCAGAAATCAGGCGCTTCAGGGAGAAATGTGCTTGGGATCTTAAAAAGCCGTTTGACAAGTACGATCCCAGTAGCCGCCAGAAAATAGGCCTTGTCCTCTTCTCCAGCTTCCGTCAGATAAGGAATTTCAAGTAAAAAATCCTTATCGATCATTTCCCTGAGGTGCCAATTCGCATATGTCTTTTTCCGATTCTCTTTGCTATAATAAAATTGATACATCTGATCGAACGTCAGGCACCGATGCAGATACACGGAACATAGCATCGATCGATCCGCCGGACTCAGTGCCTTGATATCATCTCGTCTGAGGGTATGTGGCTGCATGGATCTTCACCTCAAAACAAATTTTTTGCCAATGAGACAATGACCGCAATTCCTCCGATCAGTGAGATGCTGACTCCACTTATCAGAATCCCCATCATTGCCTGCTTTCTTGCACTGGCATCGTCTCCAGCAGCAGCAAATTTTGTGATACTGATAATCAAAACGGCTAACAAAATCAGGACAATCACAGCTAAAATAAATCTCTCTACCATTTGATATCTGCTTAGGACCTCATTTGCGTCTTCGATCGTCTCTTCAAGGTCGCCATTTAGTGACGGATATTGGCCTGGCCCAATTGTGATGCCGCCTTCACCCTCTTCAACGTCTAAAATGCCGCTCTCATCCGCATATGCTGTAACGGCCGTCCCAGCATTTACTCCCAGAGAATTTTGAAGGACAGGCCCAAACAGATTCAGAGCGAGAACGAAAAGCAGTAGAAATCCAAAAATATTTTTTCTGTGCATAAGCTCCTCCTTTTGAAAACTTTTTTTGTTTTCCATGTCTGTTATATGCAAGTGTTCTAAATTTTTATTAGAATGTTCCAAAAAAAAGAGGACAGCAGATTAGCTGTCCTCTCGCATAGGGAAAAGTTTTGTTAAGAGATTGAAGCTACGGCTCCATAGAAGAAAGCGTACCAGAACGTCACTGAACCCAGAAGCGCAACGCCAATACCAGTCGTCAGCATACCACCGATAGCTCTTCTTCTTTCCATTTCGTTATCGCCACTCTTGGCAAACTTTGTGATATTCAGGATCAAAAATGCCAGACATACCAGGCAGCAGGCGGACAGGATCAATGTAACAATACTCTTTCCCTTTGTCAGGACAGAACCTGTGTCAATGTCTGCTTCATCACCGAAGGTGACTTTTCCGTCTGTGCCGATCGTAATGTCATCCAGGCCGCCGCCTCCAGTAGATTCTCCGTCCTCATCATCTGCATAAGCAGTGATTGCTCCAAACGGAGTCATTCCAACAGTCTGCTGTACGATGGGAGCGAATGTGCTGAATACCATAGCGATCAGCAACAGAATGGCCATCAGGTTCGCTCGACTTCTTACGTTTGCTTGTCTCATCATATTTCGGGCTGATTGCCCTTCCCCCTTTCTCAATCTTACGGGATTCGTTCCCCCCGCATTTTTGGATGGAAAGAAAACATAGACTATGTTTTCGTCCTTGTTATATGCAGGAGGTCCTCATTTTCATTGACAAGGGGCAAATATTTTAAGCAAAAAAATTGGAAATATTGAAAATCTATATCTTTTGCATATAATATAATAGGACCACAATATATAGATATAATTGTGTTTCCCCAAACTTCTCATACAATCTCTAGTGAAAGGAGGCAGCTCAATTCTATAATTGGGCGACTAGATAGATGTTTAAGAAAAAGAAGCAGGCAGTATCCAATGAGATTTCCGTGCCAAAGACCTGGGGTGAGTTTCTGGTACGCTGTGTAAAGGCTGTGCCAACAACGCTTTTTCTGGCTGCAGCATTCATTCTGCTGTGTTTGGTGCTCAGCTACGTGAACATTCTGATCCAATGGCACATTTTTGGCATTTGAAAAATGCATATAATGTTATCAAACGAGAAAAGGAGGTTTAGTTGTTGTGCCTTATACATATAAAAAAGCGGAAATCCCCCATGATTGGCTGGCAGCGCCTTCTCTAATGGGTGTTGAGCCTCTAGCATTGGAGATTTTAGCCGCACGAGGGATCAAGACAGTACAAGAGGCAAAAGAAGTCCTGTTTCCAGCCTTTAAAGCTGTCGTTGAAAATACAGATATCAAGGATATGGACAAAGTTGTTGAAAAGTTGGAACAGGCGATCAATGAAAAGCTGCCGATCACGGTCTATCAGGACTATGATGTAGATGGCTGTATGGCATGTGCCGTGATGGTGGAGAATCTGCGCCGCTTCGGCGCAATCGTTCACTTCTACGGCAATGACCGGTTTGTGGATGGGTACGGAATGTGTCCTCATGGAGTCGACTCTTTAATGAAGCGATTTCCAGACACGAAAATTATTCTCACAGTTGATAATGGAATCGTTGCTTTTGATGGCATTCAAAGAGCGAACGAATTGGGACTGACCGTGCTGGTTACGGATCACCATGAACCTGGCGAAGCGCTTCCTCCCGCCTATGCAGTGGTGGATCCGAAGCGAAAAGATGAGAGTTATCCTTTCCACGATCTATGTGGAACAGGCCTGGCCCTCAAAGTAATGATCGCACTTTCAAAAAAAATGAAACGGGACCTGAATCTCGTGACACAATCTGCGGATATGGCTGCCCTGGCCACAGTGGCGGATGTGGTGCCTATGGTGGGAGAAAATAGAGCGATCGTAAAGTATGGGTTATCTCTGATTAATGATGGAGTCCGGCCAGCTTTTCGGGTATTGAACTCTGTTAAGAAAATTTCCCATGTGACCGCACATGAGACGCTGGCATTTACATATGCGCCTATGATCAATGCTGTTTCCCGGATGGGAAAGGACACAAGCCGAATCGTCCGGATGTTTCTTTCTGACAACATTTCGAAACTGGAGGAAGATGTCCTCTGGCTGGATGATATCAATGAAATGCGGAAGGAAGAGACAAAGCAGGAAATGGAATATGCCGAGGAGATCATCCAAAAAAATGGATTCAATAAAGATCACCCACCAGCATCCATAGTGGTTTTTCATCCATCCTTTCAAGAAGGGATCGTGGGAATCGTTGCGGGCAAAATCAAGGCGGTCTATAATTGCCCAACGGTGGTCTTCTCCCCTGCTGAACACGGAATGATCAAAGCATCTGCCAGAAGTACTCCAGGGCTTGATATTAAACAGGCTTTTGATACCATGGCGGATATCATGGTCAATTACGGTGGTCATGCTATGGCTGCCGGCATTACGATCATGGAAAAGGATTATGATGAATTTTGTGAGCGCTTCGACAAAATTGTAAAGAGTGACATGGATGTCACAAAAAACGCAGTAACGACCCCAATTGATGTTGTTGTCCAGGCAAAGGATTTGAAGGAGAATACGGTACGGGATCTCAGTGTTCTGGAGCCGTATGGAGAAGATTTTCCGGAACCAATGATCGGACTGATTGCAAACGTCGACTCCGTTCGTTATATGGGGACCGATCAGCAGCATGTCAAATACACAGATTCCACAGCTGATGTATCGATTATTATTTGGAATGGTGCTGAATCCGCAAAGAAGAGATCCTCTTTCCCTAAAAAGTTTGTGGGCCATGTCAGTCTGAATGAATTCCATGGACATGTTTCTGTCCAAATGATCACAGACAGCGGCGACTAAAAAAGAACCCGGCTCAACAGAGCCGGGCATTTTTATCAAGTAGCGCCGTAAAACCCCTGGATTTATCCATGGGGATATAAGGCG
>ENA-UOJL01001053-UOJL01001053.1-human-gut-metagenome-genome-assembly--contig:-P47-NODE-1053-length-32994-cov-16.036127_pt1 | contig 32994 bp, 31 predicted proteins | sample MGYA00242347_ERZ723894 | MGnify/ENA metagenome assembly ERZ723894
CATACCGCCTTTTCTTGTTATCCAGCCCTCCGGCTGTATCGGTTGAGCAAAAGTCCGCGTGGGATTGATGTGGTATCTTTAACTTTGGGAAACTCCGCGTTCCCAACTTGAAACCGCCTGTCTGGAAACACCTATTTTTTCAGCAAATTCTTCTTGTGAGAATCCGTTCTGCTTTCGCAGGGCAATAATGTTATCTGCAAGTTTGATGCTCATTTTAGTACCTCCTTCTACTTTGGTTTCATTGTACTTGGTATTGCGTTTACTATCTACCAAATGTGCTTGTCAAACCAGCAATTTACTTTTGCGCGAAATAGCGATTCCGCAAATAATATTTGCCTCTATACCTTGTCCCGTGCGCGTAGGTGCAGCGCACCGACCACGAGGAATACCAGCCCGAAGATCACCCAACCCCATACGGGATCATGCTCCGATATCATGTATGCCAGCAGCCCCGATACCGCAGCATAAATCAGTGTGAGCAGTCCGCCAACCACCCAAAAGCCAATTTTGGTATGTTGCAGCCATAACAGCAGCAGAAATACCGCAATCCCGATCACTATACAAAGTGCCGGATGAATGGGTGTAAAAGAATTGCAGCACACTCCGGCAACAATGCCGAGGGCAATACTATCAAACAAAATGATATGCCCGAAGAAAAGCCCGATGACCGAACAGATCAACCCGATTACAATGCCGATTGCCAAAATTGCGCCTTGCGCTGCCAGATAGCCCATAAAATATCCTCCTTTCGTTTACTGCGTGATTGCTTCCATAATCGTCTGAATGGTATTGCAAGTGTCATCATAGGAAATATCCTTTGCGTAGTCATACTCGCGGCTGTATTTCTCCCACAGCTTGCGGAGCGTATCGCTTTCGCGGATCTCTTTCATAATCTCCGGGTAGTTCGTCAGGATCAAGCCGCTGCCGCGCTTCTGCGTTGTCCGTTCCAGCGCGTAGCGCAGTGTCGCTTTATCGCACTCCGCGCCGCGCAGCGCGTACAGAATATGTACGTCGTAATAATCTCTTGGACGGGTATTCGCAATGTTGCGGGACAGAACAGTTTCCAGCTTTTCCGCCAATACAGTTTCAAGGTTGTAGGCGAGAATACTGATCGTGCGGTCGTCAAACAGCAGGGAAAATGTGTATTCCACCTCGCGGGGCGTTATAATATCGCCCGTGGTAACATCTACGGTTAGCGGTACGCTGATCGGCGGATAGTTCGCTTTCAGAGCGACGCGGATACCTGGATAGTCGTCGCCCTCGCGGATGTCGGAAACTCCGACGACTTCAAACTGTACGTCATCGTCAATTTGTATGGCACAAATCTCTTTGAAAATAGATCGGATTACTTCATGCGTCAGTGTGAAGCCTTTAATTGTAGTGTCCAAATCCATCGTCGCCCGTGTGTCCAGCCCGACAATGGCGGAAATCAGAAAGCCGCCTTTGAGAATGAAATTGTGTTTATACGATGAGAGAGAAATCCGTTCAAGCAGCCGTTCCAGCATATAGTTCTGCATGACGAGCTGCGCCGAAATATTTTTCTCTGCTGCTTTCTTCTTAATAAAGGCTTTCAGTTGCATCGGATTCTTTGTAATCATAGCAAAACCTCCATATAGCGCAGCACTTTAGGTTTCACACGAAGCTGGTCTGCGTACTGCATCAGTTTGTGAATGTTCTTATCTTTAGATGCGGCATAACGCTTCATAGCTTCTCCGACGATTTGAACATCACTTCCGCTGCCGCGCAGGATGTCGCACAATGTCCGTTCCAGATCATAAACGCGAATCGGATTACCAGATGGAGACTGTATTTCAATTCTTCCGAAATCGTAATTTTCCGGTACAACGCGCTTAACGATTAGGTTTTCCTGCTTCAAGGACGGCGCATTGTAACCCTTTGGAAAGGTCATTGTATATTTTGCAGGGGTACGATCTGAATACCCCAACAAATACAAGGCAGTATCATGGGAATAAATCCCGCGCCCGTACTTGCGCTGTAAAAGATAAAAATCATCTTCCCATGCGCTGCTTTGCACATACAGTCCGCGCCCGAATCGGTACATTTCACCGCTTTTTACAAGTTCCTGTAACACGCTGCGGTGCAGTCCGGCTTCTGTCACCTGTGCTGCGGTTATCGTCCCATCAGCGGAGGCTTTCAGCAGTTCTTCAATCTTCGCTTTGTCGTTCATGTTCTTCACCTCGCCTTGACAATCACACATTATATTATATGGAAATAATGTGTTGATGTCAATAGCGTAACGACAAATGCACATTAAATTGTTTGAAAATAATGTGTGAATGTCAAATAAGCTACAATGTTTTTTCCTGTTCTCTTTGCTGTGCCGGAGACAAAATGCTGTCAACATTTTGTTTGACGGCATCGTATTCCCGAAGCTGCTTTTTCAGCTTTCCGTATTCGGAATACAGCCTGTCCTTTTCGGCAGCAAGCCGCTGGTAGTCTGCTTTGAGCTTGGCGGAATCAGGGAGCTTACCGGATACGCCTGCCGCTTTCAGAGACTTTGCCGCTGCTTCAAAGAGGATGATTTCACTTTCATGCCCGCGCAGATATTTTTCCTTGTCGCGGGATTTCTTGTACTCATCGTACAGCGGTCTTAGCTCCCTGTATGTTTCAATATGCTTGATCAGCAGCGCCATATCGGACAAACGGCTTTCCACCGTTTTGAGGGCTGCGGCGGTCTGTTCCTGCCCGTCCTGCAGCTCTGCGATTTTCTGCTGCAAATCCGTGTACCTGACAATCCCGTTCTGATCGAGAAATACCATTGTCCGGGCTGCGCGTTTGAGGTTTTCAATCTTTGCCCAGCGCTCATAGCCTGCCGACTGCTGCGCCTTAATACAGTTTTCAATATCTATGAGCAGCGAAACGCCGGTGCGCTCCGGCTTCGGGGTTTTCAAAATGACCTTGCCATTGATGCGCTCGGCTATGGCCTCCTCTGTGTAGCTTTCTCCAAGCGTCTTGCAGCGGGTGAAGCGTTCCTGTCCGGGAGCGCGGAAAGAGATATACTTGCCGCGCTTGATCTCGTAGCCCTCGGCTTCCAGCCGCCGCAACAGATCGTCAAGGTCTGCGGAGACAGGAATGAGCCGGTCAATGGCGATTTTCAGCTTTTGTTTGTAGCTTGTCCCTTTGCGCTGCGCGTCCCATTCGGCATAATGCTTTCCTCGATCCGCGCCGGGGATCAAAACGGACAATCCGTTTTCCTTGCACAGTCTGTCACTCGTTTTGCGGATAAAGCCATAGCTTTTCCGATTGGAGATATACTTCTTATGCTCTGCAAAATCCACGGAACAGAAAATCAGGTGGTTATGCACATGGCCTTTGTCAATATGGGTAGTCAGCACATATTCATATTTACCGCCAAGGATGCTGTCGGCAAGCTGCCGCCCGATCTCATGGGCAGTTTCCGGCGTAACCTCGCCCGGTTCAAATGCCTGTATCAGGTGATGGGCAAGGTTATTACCCTTATTCATTGCCCGCAGCCGCGTTTTCTCAAACTCAATGTCTGCGGTTTCCACCGCGCAGCCGAAAGAGGACACATACAGTTTATCGTCTGTCTTTGACGGGTTGGTAATGTAGTCAAGGGCTTTCTTCAAGGTGCTTTTGATAGGATGGATCTTTGTGACAGCCATATTTCATTTAGCACCCCCTTTATATCCTCAATGTCCTGCGCATAGATTGTCCCCGTTGCATTGACACGCCGGGCAATCTGATTGATATTCGTGCCGATCTTTTGCAGCTCGGCAGTCATGGCTTTTATGTCGCTGTAATCCAGCTTTATCACATAACCATCAATAAGCATTTTACGGGCATAGACGGAGAAGCAGCGCGTCCCCATCTGCTGCATTTTTTTCTCAATCAATGTCCGTTCCTCTGCGGTCACAGGGACACGCAGCACAATGTTCCTCGTTCTGTTTGCCATTCGTTCACCGTCCTTTCCGTTTCCAATAAGGGTTTGGGATTATCCCAACAAGCAATGCCCCGGCAGGGGTTTTTTCGGGAGTGTGGCTACACTCCCTATGCTTGCTACGGTATCTCTTTTCTTACTACTACTACGGTAGACACCCTGCGTTTTTCCAAAACCGGACGAAAAAAGCATTTCTCCATCGTGGCAAATTGTTCAAACAATCATCATTGCTTTTATTCGTGTATACGTAGGTAATATATTGCGCTCTCTAAATGAAGAAACCAGCAGGGCAAAGCAAAACAACGGCGGAACAAGACAGAGCAACAAGTCCTATTGAATTTTGCACATCGATTTGATAAAATATATACTGGTTTGTTGTATCTATATGCAAAAAGAAAGTTTGGAGGTACCTGATATGCAGGAAGCGGGAACCATCACGATTATTTCCAACAAGCAGGAAGTTGTGCTGAATATCAGCCAGATTCTTTATGTACAGATGAAGGGAAATTTTGCCTTTATACACGTCTCCAGCGATCTTGCCTATCAAACCAGGATTACCCTCACTGAACTGGAGGGGGCCCTTGGCGACAATTTCATCAAGGTGAAACGGGGCTGCCTGGTATCGGCATTGGCAATCCACAGCGTCACGGATAAGATCAACCTGTGCAACGGCGAATCGCTGGATTATGTGGTGCGGAATAAAAAAGAGATTCTCGCAAAGCTCCATGCAAAGCAGCAGGATATGATTCACAGCTTCAATGAGGATGGAATCCCCGCCACAGCGGATCAGTACCACGCGCATTACCGCCTGTTTGATACCATTCCCTTTGCGTTTGCGGACATAGAGATGGTTTTTGACGGCGAGTGCCGCGCCATCGACTGGGTATTTCGGTATGGGAATCCCGCCCTGGCGCAATTGGAAAAAATGCCGCTGGAAAAACTGATCGGAAATTCCTTCCGCAGCCTGTTTCCCAATATGGATGCCAAGTGGCTGCGAAGCTACGAACGCGCCACGCTGTTTGGAGAAACCCTGCAGATCATCGACTACAGCCCGGAGATCGACACCTATTTGGAGGTCATTTGTTTTCCCACCTTCAAGGGGCATTGCGGCTGTATTCTGTTCGATATTTCGCAGATCAAGTTTTTTCGAAAGGCAACCGATACGGAAAAAGCGCTGGCAATCTTTTTTGAGAAGTTGGCAACCGGAAATCCGTAAGACGAACGGCGAAAAAATGGGATGAATCGACATTCTGGAACTGCCGTGTTCACTATTATGACTGGTTGACAGAGGGTTTTGAACCATAAGACAACCAATCAGCTGTGAACACGGCAGTTTTGCCGTTTCGTCACAAATGTCATTCTGTTTTATTGCAAATATCAAGATTAAGAATGAATTCGTCAAAATAACTTGAAAAACGGGACGAAATGCGCTATAATATGATTCGGGTTGATATAGAGACTTTTGACATAAATCTGGCAATCCTTTACAAGCTTTGTGCAATACCTCCATCGGCACCGTGACCGTGACGATCACAAAGCTCCAAAATCTATAAGAAAGAAGAACGGCTATGAGCGGCAAGTATGAAACACAAGAAAAAAAGAAAACCTGGCTCATCCTTCTGCTGATCATCTGCATTGTGATCTGCATCGGGGTGACGATCTGGGCGTTATTTTTCCGACAAAGCGACGAGGCGTTGATCCCGGATTACGCGCCTCAGGAAACGGAGCAGAACGCCCGACCCATCGAAGGCGACGACGACACCAAGCTGGACGCCCCGGAGGGCGGCGGCGCTATCAGCCTGGAATATGACAGCCAGGTCACCGTCGACCTGTCGGACGGCAAAGCCTATTTGAGCTATGCCAACCCTGGCAAGTCCACCCAGGACATTGTTCTGCGCATTGAAATTCAGGATACGGCAGTGGCCCAGTCCGGCACCATCCGGCCCGGCAATCAGGTCAGCGAGCTGGAACTGATGGACGGCACGGCTAAGAAGCTGCAGGAGGGCGTCTATGACGCCGTGTTCCGCATCCTGAGCTATGACCCCGTCACCGACGAGAAAGCCATGGTCGATACCCTGGCCGAGATCACCGTGACGGTACAGCCCTGATATTCCGCCAAAGGCGTAATTTAGAAAACCGAAAGGAGAAAAAACTAAATGAAAAAAAATTGTTACCATCTTACTTACTCTTGTGCTGGTTCTAGCCATGAGTACCACCGCCTTTGCGGCAACTATCGAAAGCAATCCCGGTTCTCAGGACATTGACGTGAGCGCCAAGTATGTGGACAGCGTTTCCGCCCCCACAAAGTACAGCGTGGACGTGACCTGGGGTGCGATGGAGTTCACCTACACCGTCAGCGGCACCAAGACCTGGGACCCTGAGACCCACACCTACACCGCCAGCACCCAGCCTGCATGGACGGCAAGCGGCAACACCATCACCGTGACAAACCATTCCAACACCGACATCACTGCGTCCTTTGCCTTCTCGGCGCTGACTGCCTACAACACCGTGACCGGCAGTTTCTCAAGTACAAGCCTCACGCTCCCCACGGCGGAGGGGAAGGCGGTTAACGACGCTGTGCTTACCGGCAAGACCTCGTTAACTCTCGGCGGGGCACTTGCAAGTGACATAACGGTCTTTACCAACGTCGGTACGGTCATCGTAACGATTTCGTAAGTATAAGGAGGAACCCCAATGAAAAGATCAAGCAGACGCCTTTTTGCGTTATTTCTTTCCCTGATTCTACTGGTAGCCATACCGATTCAAGCATCCGCCATGCAGATATTTGTAAAGATTCAGACGGACAAGACCATTACCATAGAAGTGGAGCCGACAGATTCCATTGAAGCCATTAAAGGAAAGATTTTTGAAAAAGAGGGTATTCTGCCGGAAAATCAACTGCTGTTTTTCAACGGAGAGCAGTTGGATGAAGGTAAAAATCTGTCGGATTATAACATACAAAAAGAATCTACGCTCCGTTTGGAAGTGCAACAGACCGACACGGATGTGCGGGAGATCACCATAACGGGTGTCTACCAAGCCGGCACGGCGGCGGACGAGAAAATCTCCGTGGATATTGTGTGGGAGGCGATGGACTTCACTTACACCGCCCCATCGCAGGGTACATGGAACCCGGCTACCCACGCCTATGAAGGCGCAACAGCAGGCGGCTGGTCGGATAACACCCCCGCCATCACCGTCAAAAACCATTCCAATGTGGCTGTGAACGCCACTTTGGGCTTCACCGCCGATGTTACCGGTGTAATTGGCACCTTCACCGAAGCAAGCGGCACTGCAAATGACGGCGTTCTTGAGCTTGCCACAGCAGAAGGCACAGAGGTTGAAAACGCGCCCACCGCTACTGCAAACTTCGGCATCAGCGGTGCGGCAATCGACGCAGATAAAGCCCTCGGCACTATCACCGTAGCCATTGCAAAGAATGTCATCGACACCTTTGCTGAACTGCAGGCGGCGGTCAACAACGGCGGCACCGTCAAGCTGGGCGGGGATATCACTTTGGGGAATGATGTAATACTTGCTGTGAGCAGCAGCGTTCCTGTGATCCTTGACCTGAACGGATACACGCTGACTTCCAATAGCAATGCGCCAATCCAAGTTCAGCCGGATGTCATCTGCACCGTCAAAAACGGAACTGTTACGAATACCGCCGATAGGATGGAAGCAATAAGTAACTTCGGTACCCTTACTGTTCAAAACTGCACGCTGACTGCGAATGACTCCTATCCTTTGTATAACAACTGCATTGCTACCGTGACGGACAGTACGCTGAACGGAAATTACGACGGAAATTCGATTTGCAACCAACAAGTGTACTCCGATACCGTCGCACTGACCCTCAGCGGAACCGTGAACATGGCAGGTGGTATTTACAACCGCTATGCCGCTTCTGTCGTCACCGTCCTCGCCGGTACCTACAATTTTGATCCAACCTCTTATGTTGATGCCGACGCCTACACCGTTACCAACAACGGCAACGGCACATGGACGGTTGCTGCGAAATAAGTACGGCAATTCACGAAAGGAGTCTATTCCATGAAAAAAACACTATCAATTATTCTTGCCCTTGTTTTGGCGCTGTCTCTGTCTGTTACAGCCTTTGCGGCAACGAATGACGGCAGTAGCCCCACCGAAATCGACGTAAACGGTTCCTTTGTTTCCGGCACGGCGGCGGACGAGAAGATCTCCGTGGATATTGTGTGGGATCCTATGGACTTCACCTACACCGCCCCGTCGCAGGGTACATGGAACCCCGCCACTCACGCCTATGAAGGTGCGACAGAAGGCGGCTGGTCGGACAACACCCCTTCCATCACCGTCAAAAACCATTCGAATGTCGCTGTGAACGCCACTTTGGACTTCAAAGCCGATGTTGCCGGCGTAGTCGGTACCTTCACCGAAACCAGCGGCACTGCAAATGACAAGGTTCTGGAGCTTGCCACCGCCGAGGGCACGGAAGTTTCCGCCGCTCCCACCGCTACCGCCAACTTCGGCATCAGCGGTGCGGCAATCGACGCGGATAAAACCCTTGGCACTATCACCGTGACCGTTGCAAAGACCGGCTCCGCTGAGGGCGGTGAAACTGCCACCGGCGTAACCACCTTAGAGGCACTGCAGGCGGCAGTCAACGCCGGCGGCACCGTCAAGCTGGGCGGGGATATTACCACAGATCAGGATCTTACCGTCTCAACCGGAACGCCAGTCACCATTGACCTGAATGGCTTCACGCTGACTTCCTCCGCCGAAAATACAATCTATATTTTACCGGACACTGTTTGCACCGTCAAGGGCGGTACCGTTTCAAACACCACAGACAGAAAAGCTGTGGTGCACAACTTAGGAACCGTTACCTTTGAGAACTGCACGCTGAATGCGAATAACTACTATCCTTTGTATAACTGTTGTACTGCCACTGTGACAGGCAGCACGCTGAACGGAACTATCGACGGTTATTCGATTTGCAACGATCAAGGGTACTCCGATACCGTCACCCTGACACTCAGCGGAACGATGTACATGGAAGGCGGCATTAACAACTACTATGCCGCTTCTGTCGTTAGCGTCCTCCCCGGTAGCTACAACAATTTTGACCCCACTTCCTATGTGGACACCGACGCCTACACCGTGACCGACCACGGCGACAACACATGGACGGTTACTGCGAAATAAACCATTTTCATAGCCAACAGCCGGAAGGGGCTGGAATGACAGCCCCTTCCCACGGCTGTCCTGTTTGATCTGACGGCATCGGCTCCGTCCGGCGCCGCCACATGAGACAGGACGACCCAACAAGGAGACGCAGAATGAAAAAGAATCCGAAAACAAATAAAACCGTTCCCGTTCTCTGTGGGGTGCTTGCGATTGCACTGGCTGTCATGGCTGCCGCACTGGTATTTGGCAGGAAACATAAAACAGCGGAATTTGCCCCGCCGCCTTTTGACGCCACTGCCGTGGCAGGCGTGCCGGAGGTGCCGGAAAACCTTGGCTACATCTCCCCTTACCGGGATGGCATGGGCTACCGTTTTTCGGTATGCGGCAATGTGGTAATGGAGGGCAGCAATGCCGCCGTCTACCTGACCAATCCCGCCGAAAATGAAGTGTGGCTCAAGCTGCGGGTACTGGACGAAAACGATAATATCTTAGGCGAAACCGGGCTGATTCGCCCCGGCGAATATGTCAAAGATGTGGCGCTGACCGAAAATCTTACGGCAGGCACGAAAATCAAGCTGAAGATCATGGGCTACGAGCCGGAAACCTACTTCAGCGCAGGCTCCGCCACCCTGAATACCGCTATAGGAGGTGCATCGTAATTAAAAGAATCCTCGCATTTTTTCTTACAGTGGTTCTGACGCTATTCTGTTCCGTCACCGCTTTTGCGGCGGAATCCAATCTGGACGGTGAAAACCGGCAAACCGACATCGGCGTATACGCCCGGTATATTGAAAACAAGCAATGGAATACGGTTCCTGTGGACGAAAACGGTCAGGGAACCACCGTACTCCCCGGCGGCACGGAGATTACCGTCAGCGGTGCTTTGAAACCCGGCTGGCAGCTTGTTATCGATCCGATCACCGAAAAGGACGCCTTGGACTGGATTGGCGGCGTTCTGGACGGCAAGGCGAAGAACTTATTGCCGCTGCATATCTATTTCATTGACGCAAGCGGCAATATAAAGGCGGCGGACGGCGTGACCGTCACCATCAAGCAACCGGAGAAGCTGACCGACTTTGCGGCGTACTCCCTGACCGGTGAAGGAAATGTTTCCGGTTTGACTATCAGCGTGGAGGACGGCTCTCTCACCTTTACCACAGACGGCAGCCCATATTATGTTCTCGGTGAAAAGGTTAGCGGAGAAACTTCCTCACCTTCCGAACCGAGCAATTCCCCACAGACCGGAGATAACAGCCACATGGCATTGTGGATGGTACTGTTGGCGGTAAGCGTGTTCGGTTTAGCAGGAACTTCTGTATATAGCAAAAGAAAAAGAGTAAGCTAAATAATCCCATAGACTAAAATAATGAGGCGTTAATGATTAAGTCAAGTTGATCCAGAATCATATGCGTAAAACCGAACAGCACGAGCAGGCAGCGACTTTGTGGCGACAAGACCGCGCGTTTTGACTTTCAATGAAAAAAATTGAAAAACCTATTGACTGTCACCTTGGGGGTTAGCTTATCCTATATATGGAGGTGAGTAAAATGCTCATAAATGAAGTATGCAGAGAATGCAATCTAACCAAAAAAGCGATTGAATATTATGGCGAGCAGGGCTTGATCAGTCCGGTTATCATGGACAACGGGTATCGCCAGTTTTCCGATGCAGATGTTTCAAAACTCAAAAGGATTGCAGTATTGCGTGGATTGGGTTTTTCAGTGTCGGATATCCGTACTATCTTAGAAAAAGAGGGCTTACCGGCAATTTATGATGTTCTCAACAAAAAAGAACTTGAAATTGCTGACCTGCAAACAAAGCAAGCGTTGATCAAGCAGCTTGCGGACGGCGGCGATTGGGATCATATCCGAACACAGATGGACGCACTTCAAAAAAAGCAATCCATACTGACCCGTATCCTTGACAAGTTTCCCGGCTGCTATGGGAAATTCGTATGCTTACACTTTGCTCCGTTTTTGGGAGAGATGATCACAACGGAGGAACAGCAGGACGCATTTGAAACAATCATCAGTTTCTTAGATGGTATTACTGTCACCGTTTCTGGGGATCTGCAAGAATATCTTGATGAAGCAATAAGGAATACCGATATTGCCATTATTCAAAATGCGTCCGCAGCACTTTCGGCTGCTATGGAGAATCCAGAGCAGTATATCCATGACAACAAGGATATGCTTGAACAATATCGAGCTGTTATGGAATCGGAGGAATACAAAGCAACCCCTGCATACCGCTTACAAGAATGTTTGAAGCAATTCCAGAATGAAAGCGGTTATAATGAGGTTTTTATTCCGGCTATGCAAAGGTTAAGTCCGTCTTATCGTGAGTATTACAAAGCCCTGCAAATAGCAAATGAAACGTTTATAAGGCAGTACCCGCAACATTGATAGAAGAAAAATATGCAGCCCAAGCATAAAGTAACATAGGGACAATCGTATCTTCTATTCAAACGAACCGCAGGGGCGGCGAGGCTAAAACGCCTCGTCGCCCCTACTTATGTTTTATGTAAAAAAGGCGACTGCCGGATTTCCAAACAGTCGCCTTTTATTTGTCAGTCTTAAATGCATCTGCCTGCTGGCAGAGGGAAATGTACTTCTGTATTTCCGCTTCACTTTTTCCTGCAAAGAAATCTGTAACGCTTTTTGATACCGTGGCAGTTGCCGTATCGGGAAATACGATGGCATCCAGACTGATATTCATTTCTTTTGCCAACAATGCAACCGTTTCAAATCGTGGGTTGCTGCGCCCGAGTTCAATCTCAATGATGGTGCGGACGCTCATGTGCAGATTATCTGCCAGTGCCCTTTGGGTAAGATGCCGCTTTGCTCGGGCAGCACGGAGGGCAGCAGCAAAAGAATCAACTGGATTCTTCATTTTAACTCACCTCATATATAGTTTAGTGTGCGCTAATGCTCATATAAATAACCATCTAAATCATATCAATTGAGTTATAAATCATATTTTGGAGGTTAGAAGAAGATGGATATAAGTATTCGCCAGTACAGGAGGCATCTATAACACGGTAAACCGTTACCGCGCAAAATGCTTTTTTTCAAAAAGATCGTTTCTACAAACAGACAAGGAGCTGAGTTGCACTTTTGGAGATGAGTTGCAGCTCATATATTATGTTCTAAAACTCATAAGTAAAAATGCGGAAGCTCCGCCAAACGGAATCCGCTTTTCTACACGCACCAAAACAAAGCTGAAAGGCACCCAAACGGATTTTTATATCCGTGAGGGTGCCTTTTGTCGTATTGCGTTTTTGCACTCTGTCGGCTGCCGCAGCCCACCCTTTCTCCCTGCTTCTTTTGATTTGATGGTCATATAGAGACAAGGAGGTGCGGCGTATGGATTACTCGTAAAAATTTCTTCAAAAATCTTTCGCCCAATTTGGAAGTTAGGGTATCGGCTACCGTAGTAGTGGCGAAAGGGGAGGACAAGTATCACCCGCCTTTGCGGACGCGAAGGGAGGTGAATACATGAAGCCTCATTCGCACGAAGAACATATCCAGCACACCTTTGATGCGTTCTGCAAAAAGGTACTGCGGAATGAAGCGCGGGATTACCTCGACGAGCTGGCACGGAAGCGAAATCGTGAGATCAGCTTTTCTGATTTGCCGGTTGAAGTCATGGAACAGCTTTCGACCTGTGACATCTATTTTGTCGAGAAACAATCCTTTGGCGTTCTTGATTACAGGGTGCATATCGATAATGACGAGCTGGCAGGAGCCATAGCAGCCCTGCCAGCCCAGAAGCGCGATATTATCCTGCTGTCCTATTTCCTTGATATGCCGGACAGCGAGATCGCCAAGGCACTGAACATGGTGCGCAGCTCCGTTGCTTACCGAAGATCCGCCACCTTAAAATTGCTGAGAGAACTGATGGGAGGAAAAGCAGATGAACAATAACCTGAACAACGCACGTCTGCTGCCCTTTACTGTCATTCAGAAAGCAGCAGGCGGCGACGTGGAAGCCATCAACACGGTTCTGAAACACTATGCGGGTTATATTGCCAAACTGTCACTGCGCGAGCTATACGACGAATACGGCAATCCCCATCTCTGTGTGGACGAAGAACTGCGGCGGAGGCTGGAAACCAAGCTCATAACGAAGATCCTCACTTTTCGGGTAGATTGACCCAACTGCCGGACAAGCACTTTCCCCTTTCTGCAAGTCCGACTGACTCTTCCTTGACAAATACGCGCGTAAGATAACGACGATTGCGTCATAAAGCACAAAGGATACATCCCTTTTGCGTTGAGCCGTGCGGTGGGTGCGCCATGACCCGTATCCGGGAGGATATGCCGAGCGACAAACACTTTCACCGTAATGCAGCGTGGCAGCTTGCGGGCGAGGATGCGCAAAAGGAATAATGGTACTCCCTTGCAGCCACAGTCCGAGCGTTAAAAGCGTCGCAGGCAATGGGCAGGGCTTCGGTAGACCGTCGGAGGGGTGAAATTCCCGTGGAGCTGCGCCAGCAGCCGTCCTTTGGGCTTCTTTATTTTGAATTGATTTTCTATATCCCATGAAAGGGGGATTTATTTCTATGAGCACAGCAATCAATCAGAAAACAAATGTCCCCGTTGTACGAGAGTACAAAATCGGGGACATGACATATATCGTGAAAGCCGTCGTTAAGGACGGCGCAAAAGAGGACGCCGCGACAAAAATTCGCCGTATGATAAGAAATGATATGCAGCAGGCAAAGAGCCACAAATAATTTACATCTTGCCTGCTGACGGCGAACAGGTTTGATGGTATAATATAAATAACCTGTTTGTCCGGCTGCCGGAACAGGAGGTAAACATGAAACAGCAGCCAGACAAGATGACCGCATACTACTATCGTGCGGCGCATATCAATGCAGATTTGTACCTTGACAATCAAATGTACCGACTTCTCCACCATGCAATGACAAACGGTGTGTCCCTTGCTGCGAAAGGTGGTGACTGCAAATGATGAACGGAATCCAGTTTCAGAGTGTGCAGACGCCTAACGCTTTAAGCAGCGAACTCCGCAGTGTGATCCGTGACAATGTTCTGCAATTCTATGTGCAGGGCAACGGAATGGATGTGCAGGAAGAAGGTATAACCGCCCTGTATGAACGCTTGTCGCAGGAAGATAAATTAGACGGAGAGAGCAACAGTATTGCTAATCAGAAGAAGATTCTGGAACGCTACTGTAAAGACCACGGGTATACCGCTATCCGGCACTATGACGAGGACGACGGTTATTCGGGGACAAACTTCAACCGTCCGGGTTTCCAGCGTATGCTTGCCGATATTAAGGCGGGCAAGATCAAGCGCGTCATTGTAAAGGATATGAGCCGATTCGGGCGCGACTATTTGCAAGTGGGTATGTATACGGATGTTCTTTTCCCGGAGTTTGGCGTACACTTTATTGCCGTCAATGACGGCGTTGACAGCACCCGGGGCGAAAATGAGTTTACCGCTATCCGCAATGTTTTCAACGAAATGTACGCCCGCGATACTTCCAAGAAGATCCGCGCCACATGGCAGAGTAAAGGAAAATCCGGCGAACATCTGACTACCATTCCCCCATACGGGTATATCAAAGACCCGGAGGACAAAAAGAAATGGATCGTTGATGAAAAAGCCGCAGCGGTTGTGCAAAAGATTTTCTCCCTCTGTGTTGACGGTTTGGGACCTACACAAATTGCCAAGTGGCTGAAACAGCATCAGATTTTGAATCCTACTGCTTATGCTCATTCCAAAGGGCTGCCAGCCAGCAACAAGCCTACGGCTGATCCGTACAAGTGGACAAATGAAACCGTTTCCCGCATTTTGGAACGCGTGGACTATCTGGGACACACAGTGAACTTCAAGACAACGAAGCAATCCTACAAGAGCAAAAAGAAGCTCTGGAACGATCCTGCGGATTGGGTAATCTTTGAGAACACCCAGCCCGCGATCATCGAGGAAAGCGTATTTATTATTGTCCAGAATATCCGCAAATCCCGCCGCCGTCCTACCAAGATGGGTGATATGGGTATCTTCTCCGGGCTGCTCTACTGTGCAGAGTGCGGCGGCAAGATGTATCAATGCCGCGCCACCAATTTCACGGAGGAACAGAAATACTTTATCTGCTCCACCTACCGCAAGGGGAAAGACCTATGCACAACACATTCTATCAGAAATGTGGTACTGCATGAAATCGTGTTGAGAAATCTGCGCGAAGCCATACAGTATGTAAGCCAGCACGAAGCCGAGTTTATGCAGGAAGCAGCAGACATCAGTATGCGAGATCGTGACGCAGAATTTGCGCGTAAGCGTGATACACTGGCAAAAGCTGATAAGCGCATTGCAGAGCTTGACCGTATCATTTCCAGACTGTATGAGGACAATGTAATGGGTAAGCTGTCCGATGACAGATTTATCAAAATGTCCCACGACTACGAGCTGGAACAGAGCAACTTAAAATCTATGGCAGAGGTTTTGCGCAAGGAGCTGAAACAGCAGGAGCAGCAGAAAACTAATGCCAAGGCATTTGTCGCGGCGGTGAAGAAGTACACGGATATGCAGGAACTTGACGCGGCAGTTCTCCGAGAGTTTATTGACCGCATCGAAGTGTCCCACGCAGACAAGAAATCCAAGACAAGGGAGATCACTATTGTCTATAACTTCATCGGTGCATTTGACTTTACACGGGCTATCGAAGAAGCCCACAATACAACTCAAAAACAGCAAAAGACGGCATAGCCGTCAAACTAAACCGTCTTTTGCTTCAATGTTTTCTTAAGTCACCGCCCCATTTACGGGCGCTTTTCAGTGCAATGCTTTACTGTTCTTCGGGATAAGTTATTTCAAGTTCGTCATTATTCAGCTCATTCACCGCATAGGAAACGGCCTTTTGATTGTTGAGCAGTTCATCCTGGCCAACAAGCTGACGCGCGCGCTTTGCCACTATTGAAACCAGCATATAGCGGCATTTTACCTTTTTCTGAAGGTCTATGATAGACGGTTTGTTCATCATGGTGCTTATTCCTCCTTCAATAATTCTTCAACCGTATCGTTCTTTTTGGATCTAAGCCTTTCGGCCCTGATTATGCTTGCAACGTCCGCAATGGCGGTATCCAGCGAATCGTTCACAACAATATAGTCATATTCATTCGCATGGGATATTTCTTCCTTGGCCTTGCCAAAGCGTTTTTCAACGGCTTCCGGCGTTTCCGTGCCGCGGCCGACAAGGCGGCTATGCAGCGCTTGCATGGATGGCGGCAGTATGAATATGCTCACGGCTTCGGGCCGCTGCTTTTTCACGTTTCTTGCGCCGTTAACGTCAATATCCAATATAACATCTATGCCTTCGGACGTAAGCTTTTCAATATATGCCTTTGGCGTGCCGTAATAGTTCATTCCGAACACGTCCATGTATTCAAGCAGCTCGTTGCGCTGTATCATGCCTTCAAACTCTTCGCGCGTAACGAAGAAATAGCTAACGCCGTGTTCTTCACCCGGGCGCGGTGCGCGCGTTGTTGCGGATACGGAAAAGCGTATTTTATCATCCGCAAGCAAGAGCGCCTTGCATATAACGCCCTTGCCTACTCCTGACGGCCCTGAAATTACGAACAGTTCACCTTTATTTTTCATAGTATCGCTCCTGATGTTATTCTATATTCTGAACCTGCTCGCGGATCTTTTCAAGCTCCGCCTTGCCCAGTATAACAAGCTTTGCTATTTCGGCATCGTTAGCCTTTGAACCTATTGTGTTAAATTCACGGTTCATCTCCTGCACAACGAAATCAAGCCTTCTGCCCGCCGCTTCGCTTTGGCTGAGCAGTTCGCGCGCCTGAGCGGTGTGGCTCTTCAGCCTGACCAGTTCTTCATCTATGCTTGCCTTGTCGGCAAACAGCGCGACCTCCGTTGCAAGGCGCTGCGCGTCCACCTCCACCGTGCCGCCGAGCATTGCCTCTATTCGCTCGTTAAGCTTTATGCGGTATTCTTCAACAACCATCGGCGCGCGCGTTTCTATCTTGCCGCGCAGTTCGTCCACCGTTGCAAGTCTTGCCGTAAGGTCGTTCGCCAGCCTTTCGCCCTCTCCGCGCCGCGCGGTTATCAATTCCGCAATGGCTTTGTCTATGGCTTCTTTGGTAAGCGCTTTCACAGCCTCGTCATCCTCGTCCGCCTCAACAATGTCCGTCACGTCCGGCAGCCTGAGTGCGTTTGAAAGGGTCATGTCGTTTTCTTCCCTCAATTCCGCTGCCGCCGCCTTTACGGATTTAAGATACGCGCCGAGCAGCGCCGTATCTATGCGCACCTCTTTGGCATCGCTGCGGGTATTCCTGTAATTGACATAAACGTCAACGTGCCCGCGCGAAAGGCTGTCGTTCAGCGCCGTGCGCAGCGTATCCTCAGCAAAAGAAATATGCCTTGGCATACGGAAGGAAAGGTCAAGATATCTGTGGTTAACGCTTTTAAGCTCCACAGTCATCTCTCTTCCGTCCTGCGCGGCCCTACCGCGCCCAAAGCCCGTCATGCTGCTTACCATATATAAGCCTCCTTAGATGCTATAACTTGGATATTATAGCACACTATTTTTCCGTTTTGAACCCCAATTTGTTCGCTTGTTGGGCAATAAGCCCTTATTTATAGAGCTTATAAAGTTCATCCGCGCCCGGCGGGGCTATCGCTTTCCCGTTTGCTGTGCGCACGCCCTTGCCGCCCGCGCGGCCTATAACCGCCGCGTTTATGCCCATCTGCATAAGCCCGTTCGCAAGCGCTTCCCCATCCGGACAGGCGATGAGCATCGCCCCGCTCGAAAGCAGTCTGAACGGGTCAAGCCCAAGCGCCGCGCATATCTTTTGCGTGGCAGGCTTAAGCGGCACCTTTGCAGCGTCTATCTCTATTCCTACACCCGAAGCTTCGCTCATTTCCCATGCCGCGCCGAATACGCCGCCTTCCGTAACGTCATGCATGGCATGCGCGCCGTTTGCGTAAGCATAAAGCCCTTCCCTGACCACACTGACATAGCTCATATATCCGCGCGCTTCCTCAAGTTCGGCTTGGCTTATGCCGTCAAGCCTGTCCGCAAAGTCGTTCGCTATTATTGCCGTACCTTCAAGGCATGCCCATTTAGACAGCACTATGCTGTCCCCTTCCTTCATTCCGCCGGTGGTAAGTATGCCGCGCTCACCGGCCTTGGCTATAACGGCGGCGCTGGTTATCATGCGCGTTACCGCGTCCGTAACTTCGGTATGTCCGCCTATTATTTCAACGTTTGCCGCCTTTGCCGCCGCGCTCAGTTCGTCCGCTACGCGCGCAATATCGTCCTCCGTTGCGCTTGGCGGGACGAGCAGCGTTGTAAGCAGACCTATCGGCTCCGCCCCCGCTGCCGCTGCATCGTTGCAGCTTACGTGCACCGTAAGCGCGCCAAGGTGCTTATCCGCCGCTGTTATAGGATCGGTAGACAGCACAGCTATGCGCCCGCCCATGTCCACCGCCGCGCAGTCCACGCCAACCTTCGGGGAACACAGCACCTCGCTGCGCGTATGCACAAATTTAGACAGTATCAGCGCATTCAGCGTATCGTTATCAAGCTTGCCTATCCGCATCCGTATCTCCTATATAATCAAAAAACTCATTCTCGCTCATAACTTTTATGCTAAGCTCATTCGCCTTTGCCAGTTTACTTCCGGCGCCGGGGCCTGCAACGACAAAGTCCGTTTTTTTGCTCACGGAGGACGCCGCCTTACCGCCAAGCTTGGCTATCAATGCCTCTATATCGCTCCTGCCCATGCGCTCCATCGTGCCGGTAACGACTATCGTTTTGCCCGTAAGCAGACCCGGTTCATCCGATACTTCTTCGGCCTTAGGCGTTACCCCATGCGCAAGCAGGCGGTCTATCTGCGCGGATATCGATTCATCGCTGAAGAAATCCACAACGTCCTGCGCAACTATCGCACCCACGTCCGGTATTTCAATAAGCTGCTCCGCCGTTGCGCTGCGCACGGCATCAAGCGTACCGAACCGCTTTGCAATGTCCCGCGCGGTCTTTGAGCCAACATTTGGTATGCCTATCGCAAACAAAAACGCGCCAAGCGTCGGATGCTTGCTGTTCTCTATCGCCTGCATGAGGTTAGCTATCTTTTTATCCTTAAAGCCATACAGTTCCCGATAGTCGCTCGCCTTCAGGTCATAAAGATCGGGTATGCTTCTTAGTCCCTTTTTCTCCACCAGCACAGCGGCCGTTTTTTCGGAAAACGTATCTATATCCATCGCCTCGCGCGAAGCATAATGCGCCAGCCGTGCGGCTATCTGCGGCGGGCAGGAAAGGGAATTGGTGCAGTAAAGATGCACGCCCCTATGCTCCACATGCGCCCCGCATGCAGGGCATTTTACGGGCTTTTCTATTTCCCGCTCCGGCTTATCGCCCTCAACCGCCCCCGTTATTTCCGGAATAACATCATTGCTGCGGCGTATGAACACGCGGGAGCCTATCCCTACGCGTTTTCTTATTATATCGTCAAAATTATTGAGCGTAGCGTGGCTTATTGTCGCGCCCGCAAGCTCCACCGGTTCAAGATGCGCGCGCGGCGTAAGCTTGCCCGTGCGGCCCACTTCCCATGTTACGTCCTTTAATATGGTCGTCGTTTCTTCCGCCGCGAACTTGAACGCTATTGCCCAGCGCGGGAACCTGTCCGTATTGCCCAAAGCGCGCCGCGTTGCGCCGTCAACGATTTTTACGACCATTCCGTCTATAAGGAAATCAAGGCTGTCTCTGCGCGTTTCCGCGCGCTTTATGCCCGCGTATACGTCCCTTATATCGTCATACAGCTCCATAAAGCCGCTCGTTGGCAGATTGTTTTCTTTAAGGAAGCTTATCGTGTCCTCATGCCCTATCAGCTCACGGCCTTCAATATAGCCAACGCTGTACATGCAAACGTCAAGCCTGCGCTTAGCCGTCACCGCAGGGTCAAGATTTCTCAGCGCACCTGCCGCAGCGTTGCGCGCATTTTTAAGCTGTTCTTCTCCGCTTTTGTTAAGCTGATCAAGCACGCTCAGCCGCATATAGCATTCGCCCTGGCATTCCATCTTGCCCTTAAATGGTATTGTAAGCGGTATAGTCCTTATTGTCATTGCCTGGGGCAATATGGCCTCCCCCGTAACGCCGTTGCCGCGCGTTGCGGCCTGAACAAGCTTTCCGCCGTCGTATGTAAGGTTTATGGTAAGCCCGTCGAACTTATATTCAAGCGCATAGCGAAGCTTAGGCAAAGGCGAATCAGGATGAGCCTGATTATATTCATCCCTCAGCCTTTCCGCACGTCTGCTCCATTCTATAAGCTCGCCCTCCGTGCGCACCTTATCCATGCTCCAAAGCCGGCCAAGGTGCCTATGCTCGCTGAATTCGCTCAATGGTTTGAAACCGACCCGCCTTGTGGGCGAATCGTCAAGCACTATACCCGTCTCCTTTTCAAGGCGGAGCAGTTCATCGAACAGCTCATCGTATTCCTTATCGCTCACCTTAGGCGCGGCGGAATTATAATATGCCTCGGCATATTCATTCAGCAGCGCAACAAGCTGCCGCATACGTTCATTCATCGCGTAATATCCTTGCCTTTTATTCGTCCGTTATGGGGTAAAGCGGGGCATAGGCCGCGGCAAAGCGCTTCTTTCCGCCTATGTCAAAATCCACCGTAACGGTCATCGACCCGCCCGTACCCGAAACGTCTATTATAGTACCGTCTCCGAATTTATCGTGCCTTATGCGCATAAGCGGAACATATTCAACGTTCAGCTTGGGCTTCGTGGGCTCGGTGCGCTGGGAATACGGCGTGCGCTTAGGCGGCTTCATGCCAAAGCCCTGCATGGAAGCGTATGTCACTTCCGGCTTTGCGGGGCGTTCGTATTCGCTGGGAATAACGCGCTTGGGCCTATCGTCCTTCATAAGCTCCTGCGGTATTTCTTCCAGGAAGCGGGACGGGCGGTTTATAGTGGTTTCGCCGAATATGGAGCGCGTCTGCGCATTGACAAGATACAGCTTTTGCCGCGCACGGGTTATGCCAACGTAGCAAAGCCTGCGTTCTTCTTCAAGCGCACCCGTGCTCATATCCCCGCGCGCACGGCGGGTGGGAAACACGTTTTCCTCCATTCCGGCCATGAATACAACCGGAAATTCAAGTCCCTTTGCACTATGCAGTGTCATCAGCGCAACAGCGCCTTCGCTTTCATCAAGCGAGTCTATATCGCTCACCAGTGCAACACTTTCAAGGAACACGCTCAGCGCGCTTTCACCTTCCGGCACGTCGCGCTCTATTTCCTTTATGTTGCCTATAAGTTCGGATATGTTATCCATGCGCATCAGCGCATCGCCCTTCTTATCCTCGCTTATCAAATACGCCTGATATTCAATTTTATCCACAAGATATTTGGCAAAATCCGAAAGCGGCATGAGCGCGCTCTGTGCCATCAGTTCGCTCATCAAATCCACTATTCCCTTCAGCTTCTGCTCTATCTTTGGTGGCAGTCCTTCCCCGCTAAGCGCGGTCACAAGCATGGATTGTCCGCTTTTTTCCGCGGCGGCGGCAAGCTCATCTATCGTCTTATCCCCTATTCCGCGGCGCGGCACGTTTATTATGCGGGAAAACGCAACGTCGTCGTCCGGATTGGCTATAGCCCTGAGATAAGCCATAATATCGGCTATCTCCTTGCGCTGATAGAACCTTACGCCGCCAAACACCTTATGCGGTATGCCGTAATTCACAAGCGTGCTTTCTATCACGCGGCTCTGCGCATTGGTGCGGTACAGAATGGCAAAATCGCCGTAGCTTGCACCCTGCTGCACGCCCTGAAGTATCTTTCGCGCTATAAACGCGGCCTCGTCGCGCTCGTTATCGGCGCTGTAACGTTCTATCGGGTCCCCGCCTTCCTGCGCCGTCCAAAGCGTTTTAGGCTTCCTGCCTGAATTGTGGCTTATAACGGCGTTTGCCGCATCCAGTATATATTTGGTGGAGCGATAGTTCTGCTCCAGCCGCACTACCTTTGCGCCCTCAAAGTCCTTTTCAAAGCTGAGTATGTTCTTTATATCCGCGCCGCGCCAGCCGTATATGCTTTGGTCATCGTCGCCCACAACGCAAAGGTTGCCGTGCTTTCTGCACAGCATTTCAACAAACCTGTACTGCGGCATGTTGGTATCCTGATATTCGTCCACAAGAACATACTTAAAGCGGTTCTGGTATTTTTCAAGTACCTCGGGACATTGCTCAAACAACTCTATCGTTTTCACGAGCAGATCGTCAAAGTCGAACGCGTTTGCGGCCATAAGGCGGCGCTGATATTGCTCAAACACCTTTTCGGTTATGCCGTCGTCGCTGTAGTTTTCCTGAATATATCGCTTGACGTCCAGTGATTTGTTTTTGGCGTTTGATATATTTTCCTTAATGACGCGCTTGGGCGCGGCCTTGTCGCTTATGCCCATGTTCTTCAGTATGTCGCCTATTATCTTCAGCTGGTCGGCGTCGTCATATATGGTGAAGCTGCGCTCGTAGCCTATCTTGTCGCAGTCTATTCTGAGTATTCTTACGCAGCAGGAATGGAACGTGGTTACCCACGCTTCATCGGCATCGCTGTCTATAAGCGCGGACGCGCGCTCGCGCATCTCCTGCGCAGCCTTATTGGTAAACGTCAGCGCCAGTATATTCCACGGCTTCACTCCATGCTCCACCAAATTTGCTATGCGATATGTTAAAACCTTGGTTTTGCCCGATCCTGCACCGGCAAGCACAAGCAGCGGCCCTTCAAGGCACTCCACGGCCTCGCGCTGCCTGTCGTTAAGAACTGATAGATCCATTATTTTACCTCTTCCTTATGATAGGAATTATTATACCATATTTCTGCAACATTTTGAAAGTACGGCGCGAACAAAAATCGGAAGCCCGATGCTTTTCAGACTCCCGATAACAGTATTATCTATTCTTTCAGCGTCTCAGCTGCGCAGTTCCGCCTTCAGCCTTGTTTCAAGGGCGCGTATTATGCTGCCCACCGCCGCCTGTATTTCTTCGTCAACAAGGGTATGATCCTCGCTCCTGAGCGTGAAGGAATAGGCCATGCTCTTCTTGCCTTCCGGAATGCCTATGCCGCGGTATACATCGAACAGCTCCACGTCGTCCAGTATCACCTTCAGCTTGGTTTGGGATATAACGCGGCTTACCTCTGCCGCTGTCACCTTGTTGTCCACAACTATTGCCAAATCGCGCGCGACCTTGGGGAACTTTGATATGGGCTTATATGTACGCTTTGCGCCGGTGTGGGCAAAAAGCTTATTCATATCTATTTCCGCAAAGTATACGCGGCCGTCTATGCCCCAGCTTTTCAGCACGTTGGGATGCACCGCACCAAGTTCGCCTATCTGCTCCTTGCCGATGCTCATTACGGCCTTCCTGCCGGGCTGATAGAATTCGCTTCCGCCCGCAGCAAATTCCGCCTTGCCGAACAGATCGAACTTTTCAAGCAGCTGTTCCACCGCGCCTTTAAGCGTGAAATAGTCCTCATTCTCCCCGCTGAACAGCAAACCGAGCATCTTCCTTTCTTCGGGCAGGCTGTCGTTATTGTCAAAATGCACGTTGCCCACTTCAAAGAACCTGTCATGTCCGGTCTTACGGCCCTGATTACGCTTGAGCGAATCGAGCATACCCATTATGAGCGTTGTGCGCATCAGGCTCTGATCCTCGCCAAATGGGTTCAGTATCTTCACGCACTGGCGCTTCTCGCTGTCCTTATCAAGCAGCAGAGCATCAAGCGCCGCGGGGCCGGTGAAGTTATAATTATACATTTCATAGCAGCCCTGCGCCGCCATTTCGTCCTTCACCTTGTCCTCAAACACATAGTCCGCGCCAAGCTTGCCCGCGAACGTATCGCCATACATTAGGGAAGGCTTAATGTTGTAATATCCGTAAAGGCGGGCCACTTCTTCCGCAATATCCCAATCGGCCTCAAGGCCATCCTCTATATCGGTACGGAAATGGGGAATGCGCACCTCAAGCTTGTCGCCTGCAACCTTAGCGTCTATATTGATGGTTGCAAGCATTTTCGCCATGTCCTCGCCGGCGATCTCGGTATGCAGTATGCGGTTTATATGCGCAATGTCGGTATATACGGTATGTTCGCTTATGTCCGCATTGCAAACGTCTATCGTGCCGCCGATTACCTTACCCGCGTGCAGCTCGTCCACAAGCTCTATCGCCCTTTCCTCCGCAAGCATTGCGTTCACGGGCTCAACGCCCTTTATGAAGCGCGCTGCCGCATCGGTAACGTGGTGCAGCTTCCTTGTGGTTGCGCGGATGCTGCTGCCCTTGAACGCAGCGGCTTCAAACAGCGTGGCCTTTGTGTCCGCAGTTATTTCGCTGTTTAGTCCGCCCATAACGCCAGCTATGCCAACGCCCTTTTCAGGATCGGCAATCAGCAGCATGTCCGGCGTCACTGCGCGCTCTTTGCCGTCCAGCGTGGTCACTATTTCGTTTTCGTATGCATTGCGCACAACAATGTTGCCGTCCTTTACGCAGGCAAGGTCGAACGCATGCATCGGGTGGCCGTATTCAACAAGCACATAGTTGGTTATGTCAACTATGTTGTTTATGGGCCTCATGCCGACCGCGCACAGGCGCTTCTGCATCCATGCGGGGGAAGGTTCAATATTAAGGTCAGTTACAACGCGCGCCGTATAGCGGGGACAAAGTTCGGTGTTTTCAACCGTTACGGACGCATAATCATGAATGTCGCCCTCGCCCTCGATATGGCGAATGGTAGGTTCCTTGAATTTCTGGCCCAGCGCTGCCGCCGCTTCGCGGCACATACCAATTATGCTTTGGCAATCGGCACGGTTAGGCGTAAGCTCTATATCGAACACTATGTCATCCATGCCTACGGCTTCCTGTATGCTCTGCCCAAGTGGATGATCCTCACGCAATATCATTATGCCGTTGAACTCCGCGCCGGGATAGTCCGCCTCGCTCAGGCCAAGCTCATGGCCGGAGCAAAGCATGCCGTAGCTTTTTACGCCGCGCATAACGGTAGGCTTAATAACTATGCCTTCGGCAAGATGCGCGCCGTCCATTGCAACGGGCACCAGTGCCCCTTCAAAAACATTGGTCGCGCCGGTAACTATGCAAAGCGGTTCCTCCGCGCCAACGTCTATGGTGCATATCTGAAGGTGGTCGGAATCCTCGTGCTTACGCAAGGCTACTATTTTGCCGACGACAACATTGGTGATGCCGTCCATCTCGCCTTCGTAGCCCGCGCACTCGAAGCCGCGCCACATCAGTTTTTCAACAAATTCATCAGGCGTTACGTTCCATTCAACGTAATCTTTCAACCAACTAAGCGGAAGTTTCATGTTTCTTTACCTCCTTAGAACTGCCCCAGGAAGCGGGCGTCGTTTTCGTACTCAAGGCGGATGTCGTTTATGCCGTATTTAAGGCTGGTCACCCTGTCCACACCTATGCCAAAGGCAAACGCGCTCCACTCATGCGGATCAAGACCGCAGTTTTCAAGCTCATGCGGATTGGTAACGCCGCAGCCGAGTATCTCAAGCCAGCCCGTGCCCTTGCACACGCGGCAGCCCTTGCCGCCGCAAATGGTGCAGGAAATGTCAACCTCGGCAGAGGGTTCGGTAAACGGGAAATAGCTTGGGCGCATGCGGGTCTTTACGTCCGGCCCAAATACGGTATGCACAAATTCGTCAAGCGTGCCCTTCAAATCGGCAAAGCTTATGTTTTTATCCACAACAAGGCCTTCCATCTGCATAAACACCGGGCTGTGGCTTGCATCAACTTCGTCTACGCGGAAAACGCGGCCCGGTATTACCAGCCTGAACGGAGGCTTAACGGTCATAAGCGCCCTCGCTTCGCAGGGGGAGGTATGTGTCCTGAGCACTACCTTATCGTTAACATAGAACGTGTCCTGCATATCGCGCGCGGGATGATCCTTAGGAAGGTTCAGCTTGGTGAAGTTAAAATCATCGTATTCAACTTCGGGACCGTGGAACGTGGTGAAGCCCATGCCTATAAGCGCATCCCTAATTTCGCGGTAAGTCTGCGTCATTGGGTGCAGCCTGCCGCTGGGCTGGCGGCGGATACCGGGCTCGGTCACATCCAGCGTTTCCTTTTCAAACGCCTTCTGCTGCATAAGCTGGGCTATCTTTGCCCTGCGCTCCGCTATGGCCTGCTCCAGTTCCTTTTTAACGGCGTTTGAAGCCTGTCCAAGCTTTGCGCGCTGTTCTTTATCAAGCTGTCCCATCGTGCGCAGTATTCCCGTAAGGGAGCCGCTCCTGCCAAGCACGGAAGAATTAAGCTCTTCCAGCTCCTTTTCCTCGCGCACCTCCTGAAGGCGGGCGAGCGCTTCCTGCCTTATCCTTTCAAGTGCCTCGTTCATTTTGGATAAAAACCTCCTAAAAAACTAATACGCGCCTCGTCTTTAGGGACGAAGGCGCGCTCGTGGTACCACCCTTATTCGCCCCGCCATCACGGGGCCTTTTTCCGCTGTAACGGGCTTACCCGGCGCCGACTACGCACCGCATTTTGCTCATGCGGCTTCCCCGACGCGGCTCAGGAGAGAACTTTGTGCGGCCGCGCATGCAGGCTGCTTGCAGCTTATGCAGCCCTCTCTGCGGCAACGGCAGACCGCTTTTGCTCCGTCATTGCCAATTCTTTTTTGGCATTATATCATATCGTTTCCGCTTTTTCAAGCCGCATAAAGGCCTATACATGTACCCATTTGGTAAAGCAGAGCACAACGTAATCGGCAAGCCCCGCCGTGTCCACGTCTCCGTCAAAAGCAAGGTCTATACTGACCGATTCCCCACTTATTTCAAATATATATTCAAGCGTACCGGCCTTATCCCCTGCCTTTATGGGCGTATTGTAAGCTTCTTCCGCATTTATGACGCTCCTTGGCTCGTCCCCGTTCCATACTATCAGCGTAACGTCCTCCGCCGCAACAAGATTGACATTTTTTGCTATTCCGCCGTACACGCTGACGTTTTCAACCACCTTATCGCCCTTTTTAACCGGCGTTTTTATGCTTACCGCCGCGGCTGAAGCTTCAATGGTTTTGCTTGCGCAGCTGAAGCGCGTTTTTGAGTCCGCCGCACCTATTACCGCCGCTATGAACACCGCGCCTTTGCGCTTTACCATGAACACGCCGCAATACTGCGCCTCGCTTGACGAACCCGTAGAACCTGCAAAGCAGCCATCGAGCGATTTTATAAGCTTATTTTGGTTAACAAGCTCCGTCCTTGTGCCGTTTTCGTGCTGTATTTCATCTAAATACAGGGCGCTGTATTGCTTGTATGTGCCGGACTTTGCAAGCCGCGCGCCAAGCTTTGCCAATTCCTCTGCGCTCAGCATAAGTCCCTTGCCGTCTATGCTTGATATTTCGGCATATACGCCCGCGTCCTGCATCAGCTCGTTTATGGCCTTTACCGCCGCGTCCTGCCCTCCTGCGCATGCTTCCGCCAGCGCAAACGTGGCGTCTCCCGCGGTTATCATCACGGCAGCTTTCATTGCGGTTCCGGCCTTTATTGTCTCCCCCGCCTTAAGGAAAGCCGTCGCCCCGCCAACGCTTGCCGCCTCCGGACTTACAACTATGTTCTCATCCGCCGCAAGCTTACCGCTGTCCATGCAATCCAGCGCATACAGCAACGCAGGCAGCCGCACAAGCCCGCCAAGGTTCAGCCGCTCCTCCGCATTCTTTTCAAATATGCGCTGCCCGCTCTGCGCCTCCGTTACTATTGCCGCCTTCACCTGCCCCGTTTCCGCAGTCACGCCTTCGGCCAAGGCCGCAGGACACGCCAGCATTGCGGCGCACAGCGCAATGGTCAGCATGGATAAAAAGCACTTTTTCATATAAAAAACTCCCGTATGCATTTCATATCCTATTGATATGCCGCATGCGGGAGCAAAAATGCCTTTTTTAACCTATCTTATCATGCCAAGGAACGATTCGCCCGCCTTAAAAGGCTTGCCGGTAAGGTAGTCCACTATTGTGCAGCCAAGATCGGCAAATGTTTTGCGCGTGCCTATGTTCACGCCCTGCTTCATGCCGGGACCCCATACGACAACAGGTATATGCTCGCGCGTGTGGTCGGTACCGGGATAGGTCGGGTCGCAGCCATGGTCGGCGGTTATTATCATCAAGTCGCCTTCATGCATCTGCGCCATTATGTCGGGCAGCCGCTTGTCGAAATATTCAAGCGCTTCCGCATAGCCAGTAACATTATTGCGGTGGCCGTAGAGCATATCGAAATCAACAAGGTTGGTGAATATAAAATCCGCCTTGCCGCCCTTCAAAAAGTCTATTGTGGCCTCTATACCGTCGTGATTATTCTTTGTGTGGTTGATAAGGCCAAGGCCGCGCTTGCAGAATATGTCCTCTATTTTGCCAACGCCCGCAGTAACGTAGCCCGATGCGCTGAGTGAATCAAGTATTGTTTCGCCAACGGGGGGTATGGCATAGTCCCGCCGGTTCTCCGTGCGGGTATATTTGCCGTTGCCGCCAACGAACGGCCTTGCTATAACGCGGCCGACGAGCTCGTCGCCCATCAGTATTTCGCGCGCTATCTCGCAGCAATGATAAAGCTCCTCCAGCGGCACAACGTCCTCGTGCGCAGCAATCTGGAACACGCTGTCCGCGGACGTATACACAATAAGCTTGCCAGTTTTAACATGCTCATCGCCAAGCACCTGTATTATCTCCGTACCTGAAGCAACAATGTTGCCGAGCGTGCCGCGGCCAGTGCGGCGCTCAAATTCGCATATCACTTTCTCAGGGAAGCCGTTAGGGTACGTTCTGAAAGGCGGATCCATTATTACGCCCGCCATTTCCCAATGGCCACTGGTGGTATCCTTCGCCTTTGTCTTTTCCTCGCTTTTGCCATAGCATCCTTTGGGTGATTGCACCGTGGGCAGCATGGAACCGGCTATGTTGCCAAGACCAAGTTCAAGCATATTCTGAATTTTCATATGTATGCGGTCATAAATATGCCCGAGCGTATGGGCGCCTTCATCGCCGAACTGTACGGCATCCGGAAGGTAGCCTATCCCTACGCTGTCGAGCACTATAAGCGTTGCTCTCTTTTTCATTTCAGGTCATTTCTCCATCTTATCGGATTTAAGGTGGTTCATGTTTATCTTCAGCCTTATGCGCGTATGCTCAGCGATCATGGTAATGTATTCCTTGTTAGTCGGGCAGCCCTTATCTCTATCCACGGTATATCCGAAAAGCTGGTGCTGCATTTCCATGTCGCCCTTTAGCCATGCTGTGTTTATGGCATAGCGTATGCTGCGTTCAACCGCCTTAGCATTTGTATTATACCGCTTTGCGACCGCCGGGTAAACATCCTGCGTCAATCTTAACGGGCTGTTCACACCGTTTTCAACATACATCTTTATGCATGCCGCTGCGTAAACAAAGCCGGAGTGCTGCACAGCTAATCCCATCATTGTAAGATACTGGGCGATTATATCGTCGCAATCAAGGCAGCGCATATGCGTTGCGTCGATTAAAGCCATCGTATCCCTAAGCCCGCTGTTCTGCACCACGTCCATCAGTTCGTCCACCCGCTGCGCTATCAGCAGCGGTGCGCACGGCAGCGCTATCATGTATGCAAAGCCCGCAGACTGCGCCATGCGTATAGCTTCGTCCGTATAGAGGGCTGATATGCCTATGAACACGGTGCCTTTGCCCTTGCCCATTGTTTTTATCCTGTGCAAAAGCTGGCTGCCGTCATATTTGGGCATGAGCATGTCCACTATCGCCACATCCGGCTTATTGCCCTTTTCAAAAAAGCTCAGCGCCTCGTCCGCTGTTTTAAGCTTAGCCATGACAATATAGCCGTATTTTACAAAGCGGCTTTCAAGCTCCATGCAGAACCTTTCGTTATCGTTTATAATAACAAGCTTTCGCTTCTTCATCACATACTGCCCCTTGACCATACAATGTTTCAAGTCTGCTTTAATGATAACCTATCCGGCGGACGTATACAAGGCAATTTTTGAATGTTAGCTGGCAGTATATGGTAGAATTTTGTCGAAAATTGTAGTATTCGTGTTTGGTGTGTAGAATTTGGGCCTATCGGCACGCCGCGTCAGCGCATCTGTTCATACATCCAGTAGGCGTATATGCCGTATCCTTTTGTTGGGTCGTTTATGAAAACATGGGTAACTGCGCCTACGAGTTTGCCGTTTTGTAGTATTGGGCTGCCGCTCATGCCCTGTACAATTCCTCCAGTATGCTCAAGCAGCCTTTTATCTGTAACCTTAACCACCATCCCCTTGCCATCGGACGTACTCTGCTCAAACAGCTTTATTATTTCGCATTCGTATTCGGTTGTAACGCCGTCCTCAAGGCTGGTCAAAAGCGTGGCTTTGCCCGTCTCTACCTCGTCCGGATAGGCCAACGCAACGCCCTCGGGATACAGCGCGGACGTAAGCGGAGCATACATTTCGCCGAATACACCATATCTGGTGTTGCGGTCTATTGCGCCCAGCTTTTTGCTTACTGCGCTGAATGTTCCGCGCACCTCTCCTGGGAAGCCCTGCTCCCCGTGCGTAACGCCCACTATCGAGGCTTCGCTCAGCTCTCCCCTCTTAGCTTCTATCATCGTGCCCGCGTCAGGATCGGTCACGGCATGACCAAGCGCACCAAAGCGCATCGAGCTCATAGTATAAAACGTAAGTGTGCCTATGCCCGCCGTGCTCTCGCGTACCCATGCGCCAAGCAGCACCTCGCCGTCCTTCACGCATGGATACACTGTGCAGTCAAATTCGCTGCCATTGCGCCGTACCCTAAGGCGCATGCTGTCGCCCGCGCTTTTTACCATTGCGGACAGTTCGCCAACTCCGTTCACCTGCTCCCCGTTAACGGCTATTATAGCATCTCCTGTACGTATGCCAGCTTCATGCGCAGGGCATCTGCGCCGAATACCATCATCCACGTTGCCAAGGCCAACCACCAGCACTCCGTTGCACCACAAGCTTATGCCCACGGATGAGCCGCACGGCATAACATATATATCGTCGCGCACATGCACGTCCACATTTTTTACAGTAATACCGAACAGTTCCACGGAAAAGCGCTTCACTTCGCCGTTTTTCGCGCTGCTCAGCCGTTCGGACAGGTCGTTTGCAACGGCAACGCCGTCCCTATCGGTTATGCTAAACGGTGCAGGTATGCCGCAAAGCCGCTCCGCGCCGCCCGCTTCGTCAACATATATGTCATCCGGCAGTTCAAGCACCATGTCCATTCCCGGAACGGCGTTAACGGCAAAAAGCAGCGCGCACAGCGCCGAGCCAAGCAGCTTTACTATCGTTTTAACGGTTTTCTTCATACGCAGCACACCTCAAAAAAGCACCTTGGAGCAAAACTCCATGGTGCTTATTGTTTGATATGCAGCGCGTTACTATGCAGCGCCGCGGCTTGTAAATTTAAATTTAATCGGCAGTTTTTTCCTTGATTTTATCTGCCCGCGCAATAAGCTCCCTCGCATGGGTCAGCGCAGAGGGCGAATCGCTCTCTCCATCCATCATCTGCGCAATGCGCTGCACCTTTTCTTCCTCGTTAAGCTGCCGCGTTTCAACAAACGTGTTCTTCCCGTCGTCATATTTGCGCACCATCAAGTGCGCATCGGCAAGCGCAGCTATCTGCGCCAGATGCGTTACGCATATCACCTGATGCTTTTTCGCTATGCCCAGCATCTTTTCGCCCACAACGGCTGCCGTGCGCCCGCTTATGCCCGTATCTATTTCATCGAATATCAGCGTGGGTACGCGGTCGTTATCCGCAAAAATGGACTTGAAGCAAAGCATTATCCGGCTTAGTTCGCCGCCGGACGCAACCTTTTCAAGGGGCTTCAGCGGCTCGCCCGGGTTTGCGCTGAGCATAAACTCCGCCGTTTCGCGCCCGCCCTTTCGCGGCTCGCCGCCGGATGCATCGCTGAGCGCAACATCGAACATAGCCTTTGCCATGCCAAGGTCCTTCAGTTCATTCAGCACGTCGCGCTTTAGTCTATCTCCCGCGGCGCGGCGCACCTTGCTCAGTTCATCCGCAGCAACGTTGTATTCGGCCTTCAGCTTGTCAAGCTTCGCATCCAGTTCAGCCGCAAGCGCCTCCGCGTTTTCAAGCTCGTTCAGTTTAGTTCCCGCATCCTTGCCGAAATCTATCACGTCCTCGACCGTGCGGCCGTATTTTCGCTTAAGGTCGGATATAAGCTTTAGCCGCTGCTCTATTTCCTCCAGCCTTTGCATGTCGCTTTCAACGTTTTCGCTTGTATCCCTGAGAACAAAGCTTATATCCTCCGCTGCGTAATACAGCTCCTCTATTTTATCGCCCAGCGCTTCATAATCCTTATTCAGTGCGGCAATGTCCCGCATGCTGCGGCGCGCGGTATCAATAGCGCTCAACGCGCTGCCCTCTTCCGCTCCGCTCAGCGCCATATGCGCCGTTTCAAGCGCCGTGCGTATGCGTTCAGCGTTAAGAAGAACCGTTTTTTCCGCGCTAAGCCGCTCTTCTTCGCCCACTTCAAGATTTGCCGAGGCTATTTCCTCAATCTGGTAGCGCAGCATATCCATTTCCCTCTCGCGCTCCCTTTCGGAAGCAAAGCCGGAATTGCGTTTGAGCATCAGTTCGTTTCGACGTGAAACTATCGCGTCTATCTTCTCAATTATCGGCAGCGATTCCGCATGGCAATATGCGTCAAGATAGCTTATGTGGTTTTCCGCATCAAGCAGCGCCTGATGCTCGTGCTGACCATGTATATCCACCAATGTGTCCGATACGCTTTTAAGCGAAGCTACCGGCACAAGCGTGCCGTTCACGCGGCATGCATTGCGCCCAGCCGCGCTGAGTTCGCGCGAAAGAATAAGTTCGTTCCCGTCG
>ENA-UOJL01001069-UOJL01001069.1-human-gut-metagenome-genome-assembly--contig:-P47-NODE-1069-length-32669-cov-92.325566_pt1 | contig 32669 bp, 39 predicted proteins | sample MGYA00242347_ERZ723894 | MGnify/ENA metagenome assembly ERZ723894
AGTTCGATCTGCTGGGCGCAGTGGATTCCTTCATGGCGGCGCGTAGTCTCGTCCATGCTCCACGCCATCGGCTTCCGGGTAAAAGACCACAAAAGCCATGTTACCCAGTTAAACCCCTTGAACGGGATCAACTTGTTGTGAACTTCGATAGGTAGTTTCATCACAGGTTCAATTCATAGCCGTTAGACACTATCCACTCAATACGGTTGCAAAGGAGGTCGACAAGATCGAATTCGAGTTGCTCTCCAATGCACTGGTGCGTGTGGCTGTTTTCGTAGCGCAGGTTCCAACAGAAGTTATTGGACAGAGTTAAAGCGTAGTCATGATTCTGCCCAACTACGGCAGGAATATCCGGCGGCATCACTCCCAGCAGGTCGGCGACCGTGAAGGCGGGAATACTCTCCCCGCTTTTGATGTACTCTGGTGTGGCTTTATAGTGTGGTAAGACGGATAAATGGTATTTACCGCTACATGTAGCCCATACCATGCTCGCCTTCTACGCGGGCACTCCCATCTCGATCAGCCGCTTCGACTGCTCGATGCTCGTTACTTGGTCTTTCATAGTCTTCATTTTTTTTTCGCTTTTTTCTCTACCGAAATTAGACGTCCGGAGGCGTCGTAAACTCTCTTTTCCGTGTCGTTCTCTACCACGGTGTAAAGCAGAACGCCGTTTTTGTCCTTGACAATGTACCCGCTGGCCGTCTTGATTTTGATGTATACCACTTCCCCCTTGGAATCCTTTATCACCGTTTGATTTTGGCCATACGCGGGGGTCACAGCCATCAATGCGATGCAGATGATAACGAAAATGATTGCTGCCAAATAGGCGATGGTTGCTTTTGTCTCCTGTTTCATTTTTGTGATTTTTTTTGTTTGCTCCATAATTCCAGAATCTTCTTTTTTTGCTCCGGCGACATAGCCGCGAGCTGGGAATCCCTCACCTTTGCCTCGGCGTCTGCTGCCCGGCCGCATTCTGCGCACCGCTCGTCGAAGTATTCCGCGAACCACTGGTAGACTATCTGCCCGTCGAGACGCCCGTATAATGCGCCGTATTGTCCTTTTTTGGCCCGCGTCATCACAAGTCGTACGTCTGCCAGGTTTAGCGCGTAGAAATCCTCCAGGATCATGGAACACGTCTCGATGATTTGAAACCTGTTCATCTTGGCGGATATGTTGAGAAACGATTGCAGATCGTCGATCCATAGCGCCATGCAGGATATAACGAGCTCGTCTCCGTGGATTCGCCGAAGCCCCGACAGGGATTCCATTCCCGACTGAGCGCATTTTATCGGCGTGGACATAGCCCTACACGTCCTCATTCCATCCACCGGGCTATACAGGGCGGCTGGCGCCGAGGATGCGCTCAAACACAGCCCGCTCTTCGTCCGAGAGACCTCCTGCCCCTGTTGTCTTTCCTTGCTTTTCATTTTTCCACACTCGATTTTGTTTCTGCGATATTGCGAACTCAAAAATGCGTTTCCAGTCTATCGTCTTTCCCCTTCCCTTTTTCTTGTGCAGCCATCCAGCCTCCGTCGCCCAATACTCCTTGCATGCCTTTTCGAGGGTGAGAGAGACGTCGACCCCCGGATTGAAGCGCTCCCTTTCCGCCATCCACTCCTTGTCCCGCGTCCATCTGCACCATGCTTCCCGGCATGATTGCAGGTAAACGTCGAAGCTATCGCGCCATGTCACCTCTTGGGCTGTCTCGATTTTTTCGCGCGCGCTTTTTTTGTTTTTACCAGCAATAGAAATATTCTCTGTTACTATCTCGGCATCTTCGAGTACGTTAGTACGAGAAGATATAATACTACCAGTATCAGTATCAGTATCAGTATCAAGGTTCGTCTGGGTTCGTCTGGGTTCGTCTGGGTTCGTCTGGGTTTTTCTGGGTTCGTCTGGGTTCGTCTGGGTTTTTCTGGGTTCGTCTGGGTTCGTCTGGGTTTTTCTGGGTTTTTCTGGGTTCGTCTGGGTTTTTCTGGGTTTTTCTGGGTTTTTTGTGGATTTAGGACGTCCGCCTTTTTTGCCGTTATTCCTATTCCTCTCAACCACAGCGTCGTACCTCTTGTTGTTTTCGTCTATGTATGGCTTGGTAAGGTCGAATATCATAGCCACCACTACCGAATCTCCGCTATACTCCTCTCCGTCGAATCCATATCGCATGATCGCATCCAGCACCTCCCCTTTTTCGGTCATCGAAAGACGGTTGGTCGCTGTAAGCAGACTTCGAGGTATTACCATGGATTCTTTCATATTCGTTTAAATAAAAAAACCGCTCGTTCGATACCGGGGGGCAGCCCGGTATCTACTAAAGCGGTAAGTCGCATTTTGCCCCTGCCCGAGCATTCACACCGCAAATATAAACAAACTTTTCCATTCTCCAAAAAAAAAATCAGAACGGAGTGTCCGTCATTGCCTGCCTCATTATCTCCTCCATGTATGCCTTCCTCTTCGCTGCGCGGCTGTGTCTGTTTGCCGCCGCCCGCTGTCTTTTGGCTACACTCAGCGGGTTGGCCATGTTCTCCTTCATGTCCCGGCACCACCTCAGATTCGAGGCTTTGTTGTTCTCGACGTTCGTATCAAGGTGATCCACGATTTTGTCCCCCCCCTTTTTTGGGATAAAAGCTTCAGCTACAAGGCGGTGAACAAAGTAGTTGTACCTCCCTAAACGGTTGAATAACCGCACCCTTACGTACCCGTCGGCATTGTAATCCACCTTCAACACATGGGGGTCTCCGCGCCGCGTAGACACCACCGTTCCGTCCTCTCCGATCCAATATCCCGGGAACTCGTCGATGGGCTTAAACTTCACCCCCCCCCTGTACTCCGGGAATCGTATGAAATATGCATTCATGTTGCCTATTTTTGGCGCCTTAGGGCGCATTTTACAATCTCTTCGAGGGTTGCATCCGGATCGGCATTCAAAGCCTCTAAAACGGCCTGTTTTGCCCTTTCTTTGGGGAAGCCCAAAGTGTTGATAGCTCGTATCGCGTCCGCCTGCAATTCCTCGTTTATTTCCGGCGCTTCCGCTTCTGTCGGATCCGAATCCGAGGCTGAGGATTCGCCCCCGGCCTGCGGAGGCAGGCCGAGCGCATATCCTATAAAGTTCGACAACATCAGTAGCGGGAACAGGACAAGGCCAACGAGCCATTCCAGCGCCGTGTTCATATCATCGTTCATGAGTTTTTACGTCTTGCCGGGGCATAGGAGGATAGACTGTCGTATCTATGAAGTCCACGCCCCCGAATTTCACTGTTTTCACTCGCCCGCTGGCAATGCGCATCTGCACACCCCGATAGGTGATTCCGCACCTGCGGGCGTATTCGGCTATTGTAACTACTGTCTCTTTCTGCTTCGGCTTCGGCTTCATCTTTTTCTGTTATTTTTCGGGTTCGTCAGTCACATCCACGGCCTCCTGCTCTTCGACGGCCGCAATATTGTCGTCCACTCCGTCGACATACTCGGGGGTCGCCTGCGACATATCCATCGAGGAGGGGGTTGCCATGTCGTATTTTAGCGCTGTGATAAGCTTCGAGTTGGCCATTACATCCATGCTACCCCATTTCATCAAGATGCGTTTGATGACCGTCTTTTCATACATGGCAGGCTTGTTTTTCTGCCACAAACCATTTTTGTTGTAGTAGCTTTTGCTGTACTTCTTGCCGTGCTCCTCCAGCTCTTCGACCGTCATGTACAGGTAGTGATCGCCGCCGTTTATGTAGCGAAGATAGGCTACATATCCGAGCAGTTTTGTGCGTTCGTGCGGCTCCTGGTTATACTCCATATCGCCCGTAAAAGGGTCGTGATACTTTATGTCCCCCTCATACACCGGAGCGGCCATCAACCGCTGGATCATCCCGGTATTGTTGGCAAGTTGCACCAGCCCGTTTTTCATCGGCATGAACACCGCCTTCTTGGTGACTACCTGCTGCCCGTTCTTGTACGTAGTCTCAGTGAAGGGAACGATGGCGGCCTGCCCGAATGCCGGATCGAGGGAAAGCCCCGTTGTTGCACAGGCCATGCACGAGCGCATGATGGATTTGGGCGTGCACTCCCGCAGCATTTTGTTCTCGGGAGCCACCAGCAGGTTGCGTACGGCCTGCGTGAATATCGGAGCCCTGTCGCCGAGCACCGCATGCAGGCGCGCCTGCACCTCCCCTTTTTTGTCCTCCAGCAGGGCGATCATCTCCTGCAAATTCGGGGTGGCGGTCTTGGCTACCATCCCCTCGCGCATTGCGCGTTCGTTCTTGTCTGTTATGGTTGTCATATTCCTAAAAAAAGCTCTAAGGTTGATGTTTTGAAATCGTTTAGTACCTCGTCACCCTCCGCGTCGAACGTGTGGAACTCCCACCATATCCACACCAGTTTTTCCATCCGCGTTTCCTTTTCTCCCGATCCCAGTGTATCGGTGTGCCAATACACCATAACGGAGGGGGTGAAACGCCAGCCTTCGCCCGAGATGCTGTCGGAGAAGTATGTATTCCCGTTGATGGCGTCCGTGAGGCGGCTTGCTACCTCCTCGTATTCCCGTGCTGTTATTTCTCGCTTCGTCTTCATGTTATTTGAATAATAATTGCCGCGTCGTACTCTCCTTTACATACTTGGCGTATATGTCCGGATTGTCCGCCTTTAATGCCTTCGAATCCAGCCTGCGGCTTGTTACAGTCTTGAATGTAGCCAGCGGTCGCCCGTCGTAGGTTATGGTGTCGTACTGCATGAAATACGCCTTAACCCGCTCTTCTGCCTTGGTGATCTCCGCCTGCATGGCGGCTACCTTCGACCGCTGCGCCCGCACCCACGCGATAATATCCCGTATCTCCGCATCTGCTTCCCGCGGGGCGGCTTCCGACACAGGCCATGCCAGTATAACGTCCTGGCCTGTCTCCACCGGGGGTATTTCGTCGCCCAAAATGTACCTTTCGAACCAATCCCGGCAGTACTCCACGATATAGGCGAATTTGGATCGGTCGAAATCGAATAGCGCATACACGAGCCGCTTGCCTCCCTCCTCCGCGGCTATGTACGCCGCATCGCGCTCCATGATCCCCATTTGGTACATGATCTGCGTGTACCACAGCATCGGCACCGTCTCGGGCGTCAGTTCCGGCAGGTGCATTTTCGTGTCCTTGCACTCCAGGATATACCGGGTACTCCTGCCCGCGGCGAAAACCTCCCTGTCGGGCGCTGCCTGCATGTAGGGCGGGTATTTGTCATTGCGGTACACCTCGATCTGCTCGGATCGTTTGACGATCTTTTCCCCGGTCACCTGCTCGAACATGCGGGCAATCGCGTCCTCCTTGAAGCGCCCGCGGATCATACTGTCGTTATCCTCTTCGGCCGCGGTCTCCAAGGTCTCCATTTTCTTTACGCGCCAGTACTGGTACGGCGTCATATAGGGATTAAGCCCCATAATCGTCCCAACGTCGGAACTTCCGATAACGGGGGTGTCGTTGCGCGCATGTAACCACTCTTGTCGTGTTTTATAGGTCGTTCGTGTTATCATCTTGTATGCTCATATTTAGCAATTGGTTAATTTTATCCTCCCATCTTCCCCTTATTATCCCGCGCCTGTTGAACCGAAGGGCATGGAATTTCAGGCCAAGGGGGTACAAGTCCAGTATTTGACGGCGGGCACCCGAATAGATCAGCGCGCGTTTGGGTTTCAGTTCTCCCGGCTCCCACACACTCCCCCATGATTTTAAGCGCTGGTAAACCCGAATGCAATAGGGAGTTATGTTTCGCCAGCATATTACGCTGTCGTGTTGATCGGCATACCGTCTGAGTATTTGTACAAACTCGTCATTCCTTCGTTTTTGCGACTGCTGCTTCGTCTCCCGCTCCGTCATCATGAGTACCGCATTCTTTTTCGTTTAACGCGAGGTAGTCGTCCAGTTCCTTCCTCCAGTCGCCTACCAGTTGATGCGCTTGCGACATATCCCCCTCCTCTATCGCCGCGTCGATCTCGTCGAGGAAGTCAATATCCTTTCTTAGGCGTTCGTGCCCCTCCTTGCCGTAGTAGTTTGCGGAAATCAGTTTGAACCCGTCCGGGGTGGCCTTTGTCCCGTGCTTCAACTCCATGCAGAAGGTAGTCCCTTCATGCTTATAATATCGAGCCGTGAAATGTATGCCGGAACGAATTACCGATGAAGTCTGCGTGTAACCCGGCCCCGATCCCTTAAACCCGGGGCACACTTGGGCCATCGCTTCGTTGTATACCCTATAATTGGCTATCGCCAATTGCCGCGCCTGCTCATATCTTTCGGCGCGTCTTTGGTTGAACGCCCGCCAGGCTTCCACGTCCTCCGCCGTGGAATCCTTGGTAATACATGCGGGTTCATCGTTGCAGACGTCCGAATAGCCATTGCATTCGGGATACACGGGCAGCACCTTCAGTAGTTTGAATTCCGCTACCTTCCACCATCTCGCGCATGGATGCAACAACATATAGTCCTCCCCGTCCTTGATCCCTATTTCTACCGACGAGACGACGGGTGATCTGTCGGCGATCCCGTAGAGTGTGCACGGCGTGGCGCCCGATTTCTTCAGCACCTCCGCTGCTTCCGCTTCGATAGTGTCGCGCTTTTCTTTCAGTTCGGCGCTCAGTACATAATCCTGGCCTTCTTTGGCCGCTTCGACCCATTTCATTGTTTTTTGGTTTTTAAATATTCGACAAATTCGGCGTCGTGCCGTCTCTCTTCGATGCGGTTGTATTCCCTCCACCGCTCCAAATCTTCGGGGCTTGAATCCTTTGTGATAGGCTGCGGCATAATCTTTTCCCTCTCTTCGTATGGCGTCAAACTAAATCCGGGGAAAGGTCGCAGGGGTTTGTGTAACGAAATTTTATCGTTGTCCCCGGCGGTTGGGTATATAAACATATAATCCTTGCCGTCTTTGATGCCAAAACAAAGGGCCGTTATCCTTTTGCATCCTGTTTCATCCGTGAAAAGCGAATACACGGCCGACGGCTTGGCTCCTGTTTTTTGCAATATCTTTGCAAGGTGTGACAATACGGTTTCCTCCATCAATTTGTATTCCGGCGGAATGCCGTATTTTTTGGCTTGTTTAGGGGTCAGCCATTTGTATTTACCCTCTACTCCTTCTTTGTAAAGCGTTGCCATATTATTAGGTTTTTAGTGTAAACTATTGTCGGGGTGAAAAGCCTGCGTGTGTCGTCGGGAATATAAATCCCGTTTTCGATGTTGTTTTTCATGGCGTATACTGTGTGTTAAAATGCGTTGTTCTGAAGGTGCAGGAGGACGACCGCCGCAAAGGCGGCCATTCCTGCCAGCACTGCCGCCCATAGGGCGAGTAGCTGCCTTACTTGATTTTTATCCATATCAGCAAATCCTGTTCCTGTATTTGGATGGTTATCACGCCTTCCCTGAGGGCCGTATTTACGCTGAGGCATCGGCGTACTGCCATCTCTTCGATAGCCCTCAAGGCCTCGTAGCTATACTTCACGTACACCCCGATCTCCTGCGCCTCGCGTAAAATATGTATCGTGCTTATCGAGTCCTGGGGCATCTCCTGGGTAAAGGCGTACGCCTTTTCTGTCAGTGCGTTCATTGTTTTCATAATTAATTGATTTTTAATTTGATATAATTGTTATGTCCGCTGTCATTCGTGGGCTTATGCCTTGTATACTGTCAGCGCCGCACCCCCGAAGCAGTCGCCATGCCTGATTTAGTGCCCGCCCTTGTAAAAGTAGTTTCGATAAATCGCGGCGTATAACCCCCTGTTTCCTTCGCGTAATCCAGCATTTTGGAGTAGTCGCCGAGGATGTCCAGCGCATACAGTTTTACACCATTGTCCCAAGCGGAACGGAACCGGGTATTCTCGATCTCTTCCCTGATGCGGGCTACTTGGGGTCGGTAAGGGCAACGCCCGAGGCAGTGAAATTAACGTGTGTCATAGCTTCTGGTTTTTTTGTGTTTATAAACTGCATTCGTGTATTTCCATCCCGCCGAGTGCTGAAACTTCGACGAGGTACCCGCTCTCCGTCCTGTGTACCGATTCTACCCGCAGCGTGTTTCGGAACAGGACCCAGCAGCATAAAGCAGTGAGCACCACCAGCGCGGCGGCCTTTATGGTATTGTTAGTGCTTTTCATGGTTCGAGTATATTATATTAAGTATGAATAATGCCCAATCTATCGAGCGGCGCGCCTCTTCTTCACTGATATAGTAGCAATTAAATTCGTCATAAAGGTTACCATTTTTTGCCCTTTCCCGAATTGTATTTCGTTCTTCTTCGCTGTTGCATAGTATTTCAACAGGTCGCGGCTCGTGGTAGTCTGAGAGCCGCACGCCGTATACCTGAACGGCATACAATGTAAGTTTATAATTCTGATTCATTATTTCCGGGGTTATTATGCTGTATAATCGTGCGCGTATCCTATCAGCCTCCAGTTAGACCCATCGAACCAATAATTCACGGGCGGCCTCTTTTCTTGTTTTCATGGCTTTCGGGGGTTAGCAAATACAAGACATTAACATTCTATATGCCTGGAAATACGCGCGGGCCTGCACGTCCTGCCAGCCCTCCCGATCGTTGGGGGCTTTGTTGCCGTTGTCGGTGCGTTTTAACTCCGAGGGAGTGCAGAGGTTTTTTGCTATATCCCCGTCGTAGATCAGCGCGCCCCCGCCATAACAATAGGCGTTCCAGTCGTCCGCACCGTTTAATAATGTTTCTTCATTGAGTTCCGGAATTGGTCGGCCGTTGTTATCGCAATACTCGCAAATGTCTATGTAGCTTCTCAGCAGATTGAGCGCAAAACCTTTCACGCTTCGATCCCAGTACGACCGCGTTTTAACGGCTTCCAGACGTGCCCGGATTTCATTTACTTCGTTCTTCCAGTTGGTGGAGTTGTTCGTTTGACTCTTTTTCATGGCTTCAAATGTTTGTTTCATTAACTTCGAAGGGTGTGATACCTGATCCTCCCTTTCTCTATTACAAAGATAGTATAAGATTTTATACCACGCAAGCATTTCACAAACTTTCTTCATCGTTTGTTCTTATGAAAAACAAACACACCATAAGTTTTTACCATCCGAAAGCCTGCCACCCTGAGACCTCCGCAACCCGATTCACCCCCACCAAACGATCACGCACGCACACGCACACGCACACACAACGGGTTCCGATTACATTCACAAAAACTCGGGTGGTTGCTATGAGTACACCCCCCCTTATATATTATTCTTATCATTCATATATATTAAGAACGTGTATAGTCGCAGGGAGGGGCATTTTGGGGGCGTTTTGAGTGTGTGGTGAAAGAGTATAGTTTTGGTCTGTTTGGCTGGGTGGGGAGGGGGAGGGGCGGATGCTGGAGGAAGGAGGAGAGAGGAGGCGGGCCGGGGGAGGGCGCCGGGGAGCGGGAAGGGGTGGAGGGGAGGCGGAGGAGTGGGAGCAAAGGAGGAAGCGAGGGGACGGGGCGGGAAGTGGAGGCCGGGCGAAGGGGGAAGGCGTGCAGCCTGAGCGAGCGGAACAACGTGGAGCGAGCGAAGGAAGGAGACAGCCACCGGGAAGGGGTGCGGGTCTTTGGTCAACAGCCGCCCGGGGTCTGGAGCCTTTCTAACACTCGAGATATTCGCGGGCTGGGTTTCTTGTGGTTTTTGGGGGGGGGTACGGGTCTTTGGATTTTCGGGGGTATGTTTTGTGGGGGTTTTGGTTATTGAGGTGGGGTGGGGCTTGGATTTGGACGGTAAAGATATTATTACTATATTTGTACAACAATCTTAAACAATCTGATTAATGGGCGTAAATAAATCAATCACCATCGAGGGGGGCTACTTTCCGGTTCGAGGTGAAGTCGAAGGACGGGGGTTTGCACGTTACTCTCTCTTCGGACGCGGGTGAAGAGGCTCGTGTTATTATGTCGGCCGAGGACAGCAAAGAGGTGGTCGACGCGATAGATACGGTTCGCGGGTGGGTGAAGCCGATGCAAGGCAGGCCCTATACGGAACAGGAACTTAAATTTTGAGGTTATGAATGAAGCGTTCAAATGCTATCTGCTCGCTTATGTTCGGAGTGTATTCGGAGATCGTTATGAAGCAGGTGTTGAACTTATGCTCGATTCGGGGCTTCTGAACGAGACGGCGGCGCAGTGTACCGTGATATGCCGCTATGTGGACACCTGGTGCATGACGCATTCGGGGAAGCGGCAGGAGGCGTTCGCGGCGGCGGCCGAGACGTTCGGCATTGCCGTATACACGGTACGGCACTACTACTACGACCTGAAAAAAAGGTACGATATCTTCAACAAAAACAACAAAGATTATGAAAAAACTGCTTCGTCTCGGCCGGAACAAGAAGGTCGGGACAAAAACGACGGCCGAGATTAAAGCGTGGCTGGAGACGCACGGGATCGACCGATCTACGGCCGCGCACATTTCGGGGTTCCTGAAAGCGTACGACATCGACCTCGGTGCCATCCGCCTCTGCTCCTATGGCCTCACCTACTCCTTCGACGAGTTCCTGGAGTGGTTCAAAAACGACGATTCCTCGCTCGTCCCCGTCGAAAACAAGTTCGCGATATTCTGGAACTCCTCGCACGCCGAGGCCGTCATCGCCGTATTCACGAAATACACGGACGGCATGTGGCTGTCTTCCGACGGCATGAGTTACGACAACTGCTGCCGCTTCGTGTCTATGGCGCAGTATCGCATGATCCTCAACGTCCCCGACGACATGAACATCCCCCTGCCGCTCGGGTTCCTGGACGAAGTCCAAACGAAAGAAACCGAAAAAAAACCCGCCGAAGATGAAAAGTAGAACCTATTCCGTGGCTACGGGATCCAAAACCGTCATAACTTCTCGGCCGGAAGGCATGACGCAGGAAGAGTACCGCGCCCTGCGGCGCGAGGCCGACCGGAAACTCAAATCCAGACTGCGCTACGGAACGATCATCTACGTGGCCTCCGAGCTGTTCTCCGAGAACGGCATCGACATGATCCGGCGCTTCAAGCCCTATCGGCGCCCCTCCAAGTCGGCCGCCGTGAAGCTCGAATCTATGCGCAAGGGAAAAAATATGCGCACCCGCTTGGAATTGAAAAACTAATTCCCTATATTTGTTCCCGGAATGCTTCTGTGGCATTCCTGAATGTAAATAAACACCTCACTTTCTGGCTTTTTTTTCCTCCGTTCCCGCTCCAGGGGCGGAGGTTTTTTTATTAATTTTTTCCATAATTCACGCCCTTCGTGGTAAATTCTTATATTTGGGCGTAAAAACCGAGCTCCATGGACGACAGGAAATCCGCAATAGACTTTTTAAAGACCGCGACAGCAGTGCCGCAGATGCCTGATGCGACGCCCGCGGAGTGGGAGTGGCCTATATCGGAGCAGGTGGAGAAGCAACTGAAAATGATGGGCGTCTACGACATAATGCGCGAGCAGATATACATCATTGGCACCTCCGCATCGAAGGCGAAGATCGAGATCGCCAAGTCGAAGATCGACGGCCTCACCAAGTCCATGAACCTCATAAAGGCCACCATGTCCGTACTGGAATCCTCCGGATCGGACGTGGACGAGAACCGCATATCGGAGATCGACATACGCATGCACCTCGATGAAGATGATGATAGCCAAGAGTAGAAAGGCCGGATGCCTCGACATGAACATACACCTCACGCGCAAGCAGAGGATCATGTGGAACCGCCTCAACGACGGCCAGTGGAAGGAAGTGCTCTTTTACGGCGCCTCGCGCTCGGGAAAGACTTTCGTCATTCTGTACTGGCTCATCGTGCAGTGCGTGGCGCACAAAGCCAACTGCCTCGTGCTCCGCAACCTCTTCACGTCGCTTCAAACCGGAATGCTCCAGCAGACCCTCCCCGCGGTGCTCAACGCGATAGCCAAGCACAACGGTTACGCCAAGTGGCAGGATATAACCATGAAGGACGGGACACCGTTCGCAAAGTATAACGGCAAAGACAACTACCTCATGTTCTACAACGGTTCCTACATAAAATTCGGCTCCATACGCGGGTCGGCCAACGACGAGAGCCAGTTCGATAAGATTCTGTCGTCGGAATGGGGCCACATCTTCATCGACGAGGTGTCGGAGGTCGAGGAGAGGGCGGTAGACACCCTCCGCTCACGACTGGCGCAGAAACTGCCTGTGCGCAACAAGCTTCTGTTCGCCCTCAACCCCACGCGGAAAACCGGATGGACGTACGTCAGGTTTTTCAAGCACGAGACCCGCGAGGGGCTGGCGATCCCCCAGGAGCAGACGTCGAAGTTCCTGGTCGTGAAGTTCTCGCTCAACGACAACATGGAGAATGTCGCCGACGACTACCGCGAGACCCTGGAGGCCATGTCCACGCTCATGCGCAAGCGCTTCCTGGAGGGCGACTACTTCGACGAGAGCGAAGGGGAGATTTTCAAAAAAATATGCTGGAGCGACGTGAACCCCGACCTGCGCTTCCCGACGCCCGAGGAGTGGATAGACCTCATTATCTACACCGACCCGTCGGCCAAGGACAGCCGCAAGAGCGACTTCAAGGCGTCGCTGCTCATGGGCAAAGCCCGCGGCCGAATATGGCTCATCGACGTGCTGGCCGTGCAGGGCACCTCCCTGGAGATGATGAAAAATATTCGTCAGTTGTACCTCGAAAGCCCCAATCGCCTCATAACGCGCATCGTGATGGAAAAGAAGCAGATCCCCTTGGACTTCAAGACCACATTCGACCAGTTCCAGGCCGACACGGGGTGGATATGCCCCCTGGAATGGGACACCCGGAACATGGGCGACAAGTTTACGGTCATCGAATCCATCCTCGATCCCCTCTTCACGTCCGACAGGTTCGTATTCAACGCCAAGCTCAAAGACACCAACCGCGGCGAGGAGGCCGTGAATCAGTTCCTTTTCTTTTCGCGCAAGGTCGATCCTAACCGCAAGGACGACATACCCGATGCGGCGGCCAAGGGCGTGTCGCTCATGAACCGCGCGGGCGGAACCGTGGGCTCCGCGTACAGAAGTTCCGGCATCATAGTAAAAAAACCAAAACGTTTCATATCATGACCGAGAATGTCAAGATTTACACCCCCGAGGAGCTCGAAGCCCTGGGTTGGGAATTTACCACGCTGAACACTATATACAATCTCCAGTACGATCAGAGTTTCCTAGAGCTGATGCTCTCGGAAGATATACCTGCGGACTTGCCGTCCCCGACGTCGCTTCAGAAGTTCAAGCCCTACTTCAACGGCCCTAAGATGATCCCGTCGCTGGGCTACAACAATTTTACACCGATACAGGGCTTGTGCGTCGTGGAGAAAGCTCCCGACGTCGCCACCGAGCTTATACCCGAAAAATGGGTCTTGAACCTGAGGGCAGGGCAATTCGCGATTACAGGACTTAGGGCCAACGAAGCCCTTACGCTCAGATTCACCCTCTCATGTTACATAAAGGGAGACACTCTGCTCCCGATCCAAATAGCGTGGAGAAGAGACGCTTCTTCTTACTGGAGTGTCGCATACAACACCTATGCATACAAGTGGCCTGTGTCGGGCACTATCCCCCGGGGTATCGAATGCAATATTCTTTTGGACGGATTAAAACCCGGCGATTCATTCCAGATAGGCATAATCAGGGACAACAAGGCGTCCGCCGATAAAAACCTGTACATCTATGGTTTCAATCTTGACGGAGCGGCTATCATGCGTTCGTATACTACGGCCAAGAAGAAGTTCACAGACCCCAAGACCGGGGAGGTTCGAAGCTATGCCAACGACCCTGTATTGTGCACCTCGCCCGCGGATTCGCGTCAGTCGGCCGCAGAGTACGCCTCATGCATAGAGTACGGGGAGCAGGTTATCGTGGCCGGGGACCCCGGTAAAATGTACTTCCCCGAGGAGGAGCTCTACCAGTGGATTTCGCCCCAGCAGCTCGATCAGTTCAAGAAAATGTACCCCGACTGCGTGGAGATTTCCTACAACAGCGCTCTGGGGTACGTATACAGTCAGATCGGGGAGCTGTACGACATAGCCTCGATACTGGCCGGAGACACCAACGAGGGCACGGCGAAGATCATGCGGTGGATATTGACTGTCCTTACGGCCTACAACATCACGAGCCCCTCGGCCCGGCACTCAGAGACCCTGCGCGACAACTACGAGATGGTCGTAAAGAAGGTCACGGAGATGAAAAACGGGGCTACGACGCTGCATGACGCCCCGATAAAGGACACCCCGAATGCATGGGGTACGGTAGTAAACGGATCGAAAAACAAAATGCGCGGATAAATGGCACAATTTCATACCCCGAGGCAGCAGCCTTACAACCCCTTCCGCCCTATTGGGGCGCCGAATGTAAAGTCGAGGTACATTCCCAACCAGTACTTCGTCGAGTTCACTCCGAGCTGGTGGCGAAATGCCATCGACAACGCGGTGAACTACTCCGACCTTACGATGGTGGACACCCTGTATTCGTGGTGCATTCAGTCATCGCCGTTCCTGGTGAGCCAGATGAACAAGCGCCTGAACCCCATCGAGAATGCCGTGTTCGCGTTCTACCGCGACGGCGAGATCGACGAGAACCTCACAGAGATGATAACCCGCACCCGGTGGTTCAATAAGATGAAGCGCGAATTCGTGCTCTCGAAATTCTACGGCGTGCGTATTGTCGGCATCGACGTCGAGAAAGACACCATCACCAGCTACCCGCTGCGAAACATAGACATGGTGAACAGGGCGATCCGGTCGCAGACCTACGCCATAGAATCCGTGGCCAACGTCGACGATTACGACAATATGTTCTACATGCAGCCCGACACCGACCAGGACTTCAAGATGGGAATGATGCAGCAGATTTCCCGCGCTATGATCGGCATTGTGGAGGCATACAACAACTGGTCGGTGACGAGCGCTACATACTCATATCCCCGCACCACCGTGGGCTTCATCGACGGGAACGCGCAGGCACAAGCGCTGGCCGAGAATATCGCCAACAACCTCGACCCGCTCGACACCCCCGTGCTTCCCTTCAAGCAGAACCTCGACAACAAGGAGAACGTCTACCAGGTGGAGGTCAAGCCCCTCCAAACCCAAATGTACCCCGATGCCTTCCGCGTGTTCAAGGAGTACATAGACAGCTACCGCGCGGAGATCATGCAGGAGGTGACGGGAGGTACCCTGCTCGGCGCCACGGAGAAAAATACCAACTCCGAGCAGCTCGCGCAGATACACATGTCGCTCTACGAGGCTCTGTGCAACGCCGACAAGCGCGACTTTGCGAACTTTTTCAACTACGAAGGTGCCATCCAGAAGATCGGCCGCCTGCTCGGCATAGATATGTTGGGCGTAAAGCTCATGGAGGTGCCCGATACCACCATCAGCGTGGATAAGTTCGAGCGCATAGGCCGCGTGCTGGCTTCGCAGGGCATGGCATACAGCCCTGAGGTCATGCGTAAGGTAGGCATGGAGCCCTCCGACATAAACACTGCCGTGCGCAATAACAACTGGACGGAGGTTAAATTGCAGGCCAAATCCATCATGGCGAAAATAAAGTCGGCACTTACGCCCTCCAAGAAAACAAACGACAATGGCAACGATAGCAGACCTGAGGAGAAAGATTAGTGCCGCCATCTACAACATCAAAACCCAAATTCCGGCCAAGGTGGCCGAAAGCATGGCCGGGGAAACGCGCCTCAACTTCGAGCGCGAGGAGTATGGCAACGACGGCACGCCCCGGAAATGGGCGGACAGATGGGGGAAGAACCTGAAATCAAAGAGATTCGAAAACCTCGAACCATACCTCCGCTATCCGAAGCTGCGCCACAGAGGCCGTCTCGCCCGGAGCATCACACCCTTCTATGGGAGAGGTTTTGCCGGGCTGCGCGCCGCGGCGCCCTATGCGGAACTTCAAAACACGGGGAAAGGCACCCGCACCGGAGGCAACCCTTTCCGCACGCGACCCTCGTCCTCGACGCCCGTGCGGCTCGGAACCAATCCCGTCGCCCGACCCTTTATGGGCGTTGGCCAAAGAACCGAGCTCAATACGCTCCGGCTATACTCCCGAGAGATCGCAAAACTGGTGTAGAAAAAATTTTATTTGCGAAATATTTTCCTTTGCACTACATTCGTAACGTCCTATACTGAAATTATGAGCGGTGAAATTTGCAAAGCAATAGTTACGGCACTGCGGGCTTCGGAGCTCGTGGACGAAAATAATGTCAGTATAGTTCTCGCAAACGACAACGGAGAGGGGACGGTGAACACCGATCTCCCGGCCATAGCCGTAAGCGTGAAGGGAACCGAGCGTGACACCGGGGAGTTCATCGGAGGCATGATCTACAATCAGTACATCGTGCAGTTGTCGGTGATAACTCCGTTCGAAAACCAGGCCGCGTCGCCAGACGATGGCCATCAGTACGATCAGATGAACCTGGCATACAAGGTCATGCTCTATATGGCCGCGTGTTCGCGGGGGGTAATAAAAAACTCTGCGGGCGAATGGGTGCCGCTGGACTTTTTTACCGAGCTGAGGCAGAAATACGGCTTTACGCTTCTTTACAAGGAGACCGAGACCTATCAAACGCTGGCTATGGAGCGAGAGATGGCAGAGCTTCCCGTGCACAACACGCGGCTCATATACGTGGCCAACTTCGTTGACAAGAGCACCTACGAGCAGGATTCGTTCCTGTGTGATGCGATAGAGATGAAGTGCCTGTGCGATACCGTCAGAAACACTAATTCATAAACCGGACATGACAAAAGCGACATATCAAATACTCTCGAACGAGGCGCTCAACAGCAAGGGTTTCGTGGTGCTCAACTCTACTATCGACTGGAGCAGGTACCTCAAAAACCCTATCCTGCTGCGCAACAAAGATACGGGAGAACATTTCGGCCAGCCCATCGGGCGCGTCGAAGATATTCATTTGGAAAAAGGCAGGTGGATCGGAAAGCTGGTGTTTGGCTCCTCCGAACTCGCACAGGCCGCAAAAAGAGATTACGAAGCCGGAATACTCAACGGAGTGTCTATATTCGGTAGGGCGCGGATCGTCGAGCGCAATGGCAGGAAATACACTACATTTTTCGAGGTGTGGGAGATTTCCCTTGTCAACATACCGTCCAATCCCGATGCAGTGGCGATACGGGGAGAGGATAACGTTGGGTTGTCGGCAGTATCATTCGTGCCGGACAGCATAGAGATCGAACAGATCGAGAGCCTGTCGGCATACCAAACAGACATCATAAACCAATTTGAGAACAAGATGAAAAACGAGGAAGAGAAAAAAGTCCCCGAAACCGGGACGGAGCAGGCTTTCGACGACCGCGTGTCGCTGAGCGCCATGTCTAAATTCCTGGAACTTATCGGACTGGCACCTCGAAAGAGGCTTCGCCGCGCGGATGAAATAGACCGCGACGCCAACCAGGACGACGCGGATGCCGGGCAGGATCAGCGTGATGCCCGCGAGGATCGCCGCGCTGCGCGCTATGAACGCGAAAAGGACGATGATGCCGAAGCAAAACGGCGCGAAAAGGACGCCGAGCGCGACGACAAGATGGCCGAAAAGGACAAGAAGGAGGCCGACAAAGACCGCCGCGAAGCCCGCGAAGAGAGAGCGAGCGCCCTGGCCGCAGAGGCCGTTACCGAAGCCCTTGCCGCAGCCACAGACGCGGCCATAGCCGACGCCAAGGAAACCAAAGCCGAGGCAGCCAAACCCACGGCGCTCTCCGCTGCGGAGGATGCGCGAGTATTCAACGACAAAACAATCACAAAAACCAAAACAATGGTAAAACCCTTTTTCAAGTACATCGACGACCCTGAAAATATGCCGAAGATTCAGGCAATCATGGGTCTGTCCGCCTCCTCGGGCACTGCCGACGGCGTTGCCGAGGTGAGCTTGTCGGCCGCACAGGACGCCGACGTTCGAGAATCAATTCAGGAGTTGTCCGCATCTATGCTCTGCGACCCCTATTTCATGGCCACCGTGCAGAACATGACCTTCCAGATCAACGACGGACGCCGTGAGAGTGTCGTCGATACGATCCAGGGTCTCGCCTCGGGCGAAAAGTCGGGTCAGTTCGTGCAGAATGCCGACCTGGCGAAGATTTCATGGCTCTCGCTGTTCGTTCGCCAGCTCTTCCCGCCCAACACGTGGGCTGACCGTGTACGCCGCCTGTCGGTGCGCGACAAGGAAGGCATCATCTGGGTGGAGAGCGCCGTCAATCCGGATATCTACTTCGGAGATCGCGCGCCGCTGAATGCGCCCAACTACCTCTACGACGACCTGCCGCGAGGGTTGGAGCGCAAAGTGTTCTCCATGCAGCCTATTGTATGGCAGCCCGCGAACTCCGACGTCCTGGCCTACAACGACCGCGCAACGGGCCAGTTGGACGCCATGGCCAAAATGTCCATGTGCATCCACAACTACTGGCTCCAGACCATCGCCGAGGCAGTTCCCGCAGCTAATCACCTTACAATGTCCGGCGCAGAGTTCAATTCGTCAAATCGATTCCCGATCAACTCGGCCGCCGCTGGCAAGCTGCTCGGCATGACCCTCAATGACCTGCTCGCCGCACAGGGTCGCTTCATCGCCCGCAACCTCAACTTCCGCCGAGGGAACGGTGTGGCTGTGTTCGCAGAGCCCTACTACACGTCGCTGGTGCAGACCGACAAGGTTCAGAGCATTCTGACGCAGCAGTTGTCGAACGCCCGTCCCGAAGGCTTCACTTACTCGGGATTCGACGTCATGGCTCGCTCGGTCATCGCTGCCTACAACACTGTAACTTCTACGGTCGTGGATGCGGAGACTTATTTCGACAAGCCCGTCACCTTCGCAACCGGAGCTATCGACACCACTCATGTGAAGCCCGTGCTGACCGCAACGGTTTACGACATCGGCCTCGGATTTATCCCCGAGGAGGTCATTGTGGCAATCGGCAACACGAACATCCATATGGTGTCCGACCCGAACAACTACGGTTGGAAAGTGTCGATGGATATTTCGACGGGTGCCGGAACTCTCCGAAGCAGCGCAGCAGGCATCGTTCTGTATCGCCCGACGGCAGCCTTCATAGCGTAACGCAACACACACAGAAAAAACCAGCCCGGCATGTTGTCGGGCTGGTATTCCAAAAAAAATCAATATCAACAATTTAATTCCCCCTTTAAATTATGATTCAGATCGCAACATTCACCCGCAAGTTTTTCATCGAGCTCGTAAAGCAGCTCCAAATCTACGGCACCCTGTACGTCACTGAGGACGGCAACATCTACGTCAACGAATCGCAGGCGCAGACACGCTGCCAGTCCCGCGAGAAGCTGGCGCACCTGAACGGAGAACTCGTCCAGGAGCTCCGCTATGCCCGCGTCGACAAATCCAATCCGCCCAAGGACACCGCGGAGTTCGAGGAGATGCTCGAGAACCAGTTCCGGGCACGCCGTCAGGCAGCCAAGAACTCCCTGGCAGAGGCCGAGAAGGAACGCAACAAGCCCGTCATGTCCGATGCCGAGGCAGAAGCCCTGCTCGACGGCAAGACCCCCGCTCCTGAGAAACAGGAGGAGGAAGCCGCAACAGAGGCGCTGATCGAAGGCGTGGAGTATGCCAAGGTTCGGGATGCCATCCGGGCAACCGTGAACCCGAAGCTGCACCACAGCTTCGGGTACTCCAAGACCCTGGAGGCGTACAACGCCCTTTCCGACGAGCAGAAGGCCGCAGTCGGTGCAGAACTCGCAAAATAACAAAACCTACGCAAATATGGCAGTAGTAGATATTTATACAACTTTAGGCGACACCAGGCTGGGCAACACCACGCCCAGCGATGGTATTGGCATGATCGTCGCCCCGGCAATAGCCTCCTCGGGAACCGATGCGAACTTCGCGCTCGATACCGCCTACCTCATTACCTCCGTTGCCGACCTTACGGCGATGGGTGTAACCTCGGGAACCGGATCCATGCTCCTGTTCCAGGTGGAGGAGTATTACGCCAAGGCAGGTAGCGGCTCTCGCGTGTGGGTCGTGGGGTATGCTCAGGCCGAATACAAGACATTTATTTCGGCCAAGCTGGAATCCATCATCAGCGGTACCACGGCGTCGAACTTCGACCTGCGTCCGCGCATGATATCCTTCGCATCGCCGCTTCCCACGTTCCAGGATTTCTCAGGGACGACCGAGGGGGAACTCCCGGCTACCCACAAGACCCTCATTGGCAACCTGCAAACCGTACTCAACAACCTGTTCCAGCAGTCGATCCGCATGGTCGGCATCTTCGACGGCGTTGTTTGCGTTCCGACAGGCAAGACCATCCTCACCACCGACCTGAGTAAGCTGAAGAATCTCGCAACGCTCAAGGCACCCCGTGTGGCCTATCAGGTTACAACTTCGAAGCCCGGCATGTCGGCATCCGTAGGCCGAACTCTCGGAATGCTGTCGAGCCTGTCGCTGGCGACGTCTCCCGGTGCCGTGACCACTGCCGGGGCAGCAGGCGACATCGACTATTTTGTGGATGTCACGGCCAGCGCCAACCCGCAAGATATCAACACGCCGGTATCGAAGCTTGTGCCTGCGAAGTGCAACCTCCTGGGTAAGAACCAATACCTCTTCACCCGCGTGCGTCCGCAACTGGCAGGCGTATACTACAACGACGGCGCCACATGCAACGATCCGGAGATGGCTCTTTCGGAAATTTCGTTTGTCCGCGTGGGCAATGCCGTGTGTGACAGCGTGGAGAGATTCTTTGTCAAGTTGCTCCAGGAGAACATCCCGACGGATGCTTCCACCGGAGCGATCGACGCGGGATTCAAGTCCGGAACGCTGGCTCAGCTCGACGAAACAGAACTGACACCCCGTATCAACCGCGGAGAAGCACAGGCCATCAATGTAGATTTCGCCGCCAAAGACGGCAACTACAATATGTCCAAGGCTATCCAGGTTACCGTGGAGGTACTTCCCCTTAGCCCGCTCCGCGAGGCATATATCGAAACTTTCTTTGTAACTACGTTAAACTAAACGCCATGCCTAATCCTTATGTAGTGCCCTCGAAGGACGTCCAAATATACCTTACTTTCGAGGGGCTTCCAGCAATCAAGATCGGCACGGGTACCTCACTCAACTTGCAGTACTCGCAGACGGTGCAGGACATATTCGCTATCGGGGAAACAGATCCTATCGACCTGGTGCAGCTCAATGCTCAGTATGCGGCCACTCTGTCGCACCAGACCGGGGAGCAGCACACCATCCTCGATGCGATCAACGGCGCTCTTCCGGCCGGGCAGACGCCCTATGCGTCCATGCTCCAACTGCCGCCCTTCACGCTGACGAAAACCATGTCGCTGCGCAACAGCGCGACGCCAAAGACCGTCTCGGAATCCCTGTTAGGGTGCAAGTGCGAACAGTCGAGCTCGGACACTAACCGAAACGACGCGGAGACGCTTTCGTCCATCAACATCCGTGCCCGTGCCGTACAGCGCTCGGTCGCACCCATCCAAACTATTGTGTAAACCAGGACGGGCGGGCACCCCAAGACCCGCCCGTCTTTAAAACCCAAAAATTATGTCGCAAATACAAGAAACGGAGCGCCTTGACCTCCAATACACCGTCACGGCCTCGTATTTCGTCCCCTCCTTCAACAAAGAAGGTCATATGATCGAGGAGGAGAAAAAGAACCAAAATATCGCCTTTTGGCGTTTACAGCGCCGCAACATCGAGCACTCGAAGCTATCCATGTCGATCCTGTCGCGCGAGGAATCGGAGCAGAAGGGAGTGATTGGCCTGGCCATGGACTTCATCAAAGCCTGCTGCGTCGACGACAAGGTGCGCGAAGATTTGCTCGGCGACGCTCTCGCCTGCGTGGAAATCTTTCAGTCGGAACCTGTCAGCGAGGACTTCCGCCGTTTTTTCGGGACTTGGGAGTTCTTGAAGGCGCTCCCGAAGAATCCGTCCGGCAAAAAATAGAGGAGTATGCGAAGGACGACCCTCTGCTTATCAAGAAGGCCGTCGTCTCCAGATACTTCCATGAGCCTTACTCTGACATGGATAAAAGGCTAAGCATCAATGATATAGACAAGTTATATACACTTGCGCTTCACCTTGTCGACATCATAGACATGGCGCCCTTTAAATCTAAAAAATAATGGCAACATACACCATACGCCTCAACCTTGGGGGAGACGTCATCGAACGTCTTACTCGTGCCAACGCACTGAGTGACCAACTGGAGCGCAAGACCAACCGCATGTCCCGGAATGGCGGAGGCGGAGGCGGAGGCGGTGTGGCCAACTATCCGAACCTGCGGCACGGATGGCACGAGCGCATGTCCTCCATGTATGACGTGTCGCGCCGATTCGGCAACCGACATACGCGCGAGGATTTCATGTCCGATGCCAACCGGGCGTTCGGTTCCATCCGGCGCTTCCGCGAACAGTTCGTGCGCAATTCCTTCACTCCGAGCGGGTGGATGCGAAACGCCGGGAACTTGGTCGGGGCGGTGTTCGATTCCGCCGCCGCAGTGATAAAGAGCCACCCCGCACTCCTGATGGGTGCGGGCGTTCTCGGTACTGGAGCCGCGGCGTACGCTCTTCCTAAGCTCATCGGCGGAGGGCTGTATGCCGTGCTGTCCAAAACCTTGAACAGCTCGTCCATGACGGACGCCATATCCAACCGCATGCAGATGGATATGGCACGCAGGGGGTTGGGATCGGGCTACACCTCGGCGCTGTCTGATGCCACGCGCATGGCGGCCGAATACGGCTATTCTCGCGCAGGCATGCTCTCCATGATAAACACCGTGTCGGGCTTCGAAATCGGAGGCACTCAGATCGGCACGGCCATAGCCACGCAGATCGCGCGGCAGGTGGGTAAAGTCGCCCAGATCGGTGGCCGACCCTATGACATCGTGGGTCTGAACATGCAGCAGTTGTTGGCTGCCGAAAAACCCAACATGCGAGACGTGCGAGAGTTGATCCACGCCGCCCCCATCCTCAACAGATACGCCAACGAGGCCATGCAGAGGCGCGGCGTGACAGGGACGAGCCCCTACGACTATCTCCAGGATCGCGCCAACATGCTGCGCGCCCTGCACAGGCTCGATACGGAGCTCCAACCCCCGTCGGCCGCCGCGGCGCGCGGACAGATCGCCCTCGCCAAGGAGAATTTTTGGATCAACCTCGCGGGGATGGACAAACTATGGGAGAGCGTCGGCCGGGCTGGAGAGAATATGTTCGACCGCATATCAGCGCGCCTGGACGTATGGTACAACTCGTTCGATCCCAATATGCTCGACCATATCTTCGATGAATTCGTGGATGGCGTCGAGGATGTCGTAAGCGCACTTACCACCCTGTCGGGCTGGATTCTCAATTTCTCCGACTTCATCGGTCTCTTCAATCCGTGGAGCTGGGGCGACAAGAGCCGCATGGACTTGAGGTACGAGAAATCGGCCAAGCAGTCGGAATACACGGAGAGACGCAAAGCCGCGACATATCTGTCCGAGGAGCTGGGAAAGAGGTATGTCGAGGAATACCTTTCTACTCCGGCTGCCCGCAAGGCGTGGGGTTTGGACGAAGGCACCGAGGAGAACCGCGCCGCGAATCTGAAAGACGCGCGCGACATCCTGCTTAAAAACTTCACCACTACCTTTACGCCCAAGGTGCGGGAAGGACTGAAAGAGTATCCGGGGCATCTTCCTGCCGAAAACGGGCAGCCCCAGTATGCTACGGGATTGCTGAAGTATAATTACACCCCGTACGAAGTAAACAATGGATTCAGTCTCTTTAATTTCCTAAAAACAGGTAATTCGAGAGACGTTACCACTGTAACCAAAGGAGAACTATCCATTCAACCTGTAACCTTCCGTACCAATCCTGCGCTCAACGACCGGGAGATCAACGAGAATTTCAACCGGGTGACGAAGATTTACGGCGAAGGCGGCGGCGCCAGCGGGAAGGACACCAAGAAGATAGAAGATTTGACAAAGGGATCGAAGTCGCTCATTATCAACTTCAATGCACCCATTGTGCAGATGCCGACCCAAATAAACACCAATGCCACGCCGGAAAGCATCATGCAGACCATATCCAAACAGATCGAAGAGGTGACAATTCGAGGACTGCAAATAGCCTTCAACAACTCAACACGCACGCTCAATGGCTAAAGATCAATATACCGCAAACACAACCCCCAACGACACTCCTAACGACCTCCCGTCCTTGGGACAAATCCCGGCGTACAAGGCCGTGACGGATGGCATAAGCGCCGTAGAAAAAGCATATCAGGCGGGGTTGAAAATAACCCTGGCGGAGGTAGGATTCTGGCGTCAGATCGTTCAGTTCCGCGGCAAGGCCAAGACCTCCGATCCTCAGTATACCGGGATGGCGGACGCCCTAAAGCAGTCCGGCGACTACAAAACGGCCATACAATCGGTAGATCGCCAGGATATACAGCGAGAATATGTATTTCGCTGCGGGGATTATTTCCTCCCTATCAACCTCACCTACGAAGTGGAAGGGGAAAAGAACGATTCTACCTCCCAGCTCGTCGACGGGGCAGAAATCCTCCAGGTTCTCAACTACAAACCGATGGTCGTAACGGTGCGTCTGCGCATTGAACGCAACTTGTCTCGCGTCGACACGGACGCCTCGGCCTCGAACCTTTCCATGCTCGACGCCTTGTCCTATGAGGCATATGCCGACCAGGGGCTCGACAACACCGATCCCGCGGCCATGGCTATCGCCGACCTCGGCGTGGCTCTTCGGAGTTTGTGGCAGGGGCAGGATGTTTTCAAGATCGAGAACAAAGTCCTCAACAACGACCTCGGACTGGAGTGGGTGTACATGAAGAGGTTCAAATATACCCCCAATCCGGGGTCTACCATCGTGGACGTCAGCATGACGCTCCACCAAATAAACATGGATGAAAATGCCATCGTATTTACGCAGGAGACGGTAAATACGACCAATCCCGCGGGGGGGGGCGGTAGGTGATGAAAGGTAATTTGTTCAGAGTAGGAAACGAGGTGTTTATCGAGGGGAAGAGCATCGGCCGATTCGCCTCAGTAGACATTACCGAGGAGCGGGATTCCCTCTCGGGAAGCTGCACCATGACCCTCCCGGTGTATGCCATCGGGTTCCGGCAGGGATTGCCTCCGGCACAGCGCATAAGGGCGGCCTTGGAGGGCATAAACATCAAGCCCGGCGCCCGCATAGACATCGACGGCTGGTTCTACAACAATGCTCAGTTGGGGCAGCAGTTCGAGAGACTGCGCATTTTCAGCGGCTTCATCCGGCAGGTCATCGGGGGATTCCCGTCGAAGATCGTATGCGAGGACTACTCTTTCATCCTGCGGTTCGGTACTATAAATCGGGACTGGGTGTCGCGCACGAAGCTAAAGGACATGGTGGACTATCTATGCCCCATCTCGAACAAGGCATTCGAGGACTACCGCAAGGCACAGGGGTTCGACAACCCGGCGGACTTCCCGGCTCTGTCTTTCGATTCATCGGATAGTGCGGATGTGGAGTTCGCGTTGCAGACCTTCAAGCTCATATCGCCGTTCGAGGCCCTGTCGAAGCTCATGAATATGTTTACGCTGTACGGCACTGTGAACACCCAGGGGAAGGTGTATTTCGGTATTGGCGTGAGGGACAAATTCAAGCGCACGGTGACACTGGCCACGAACACCAATGTCATCGGCCGCGACATAGTGCCTACCGACGGGCTGTTCGAGAACTACAAAGTGGTGGTAAACGCCCTCATGGCCGACGGTACAAAGTACACCTACGAATACGGCGATTCCCAAGGCGAGGCACACCGATATTTTGTCCCGGCCAATACGGTATCGCTGACCGAACAGACGGCCAAGAACATAATGGCCCGGTTGAAGGGAACGCGCAACAAGGGAACCATAAAAACCGTGCTCTATCCGCAGGTTAATATGTTCGACTTTGTGGAGTACACGGACACCATGCTCCCGGAGCTTACGGGAAACTACTACGTGATAGGCAGGAATTTGAGCTGCGACACTTCCGACGGGTTCATCCAAACCCTGACAGTAACCAACGAAATGTTTATATTATGAAAACATCCGGCACTTTCGACGACGAATGCGCCCGTTTGGGAGCGGAATTCGGAACAAAGATGAATGACGGGAAGAGGGTGTCGCTCGTCATAGCCACCGTGTCGGCTATAGACGAGGATGCCAAAACCTTAGAGGCTGTTGTGGATAATAATAGGATATTCAGCGACATAAGTCTAAACATTTTTCCAAACGGGGGCAACAGCCTCTATATTATACCCTCCGTGAATTCTCTTGTGGTGCTGGGGTTCATAGAGGGTTACTCCGAGGTTCCGGTGCTCATAAAAGCCACGAAGATCGACAAGATGGTCGTATCGAACGTCGCGGGTACCGAAGAGGAGGGAGAAAGCACTATTTCTTTCGATAAGGACGCCGTGGAAATAATCCGCGGCACCTCTTCTTGGCGGATTGAAAAAAATAAAATATCTTTCACTGCCGATAAAATTGAAATGGATGGCGGGGAGAACGGGGGGCTTGTGCTGGTAGATGGCGTCACCACGGCGCTCAACAATTTAGTGACGCAGGTAGGGAATATGTGCACAGTATTCAATGCGCATACTCACGGCGCCCAAGGTGCGTCGCCTCCGGCCACCCCTATGACCGCCCCCTCCCAGTTCAATAAAGGAGACTACGAAAATACCAAGATAACGCAATGACAGACGCAAAATTCGACTTTCAGGTCAACGACATAGTTATATCCAACGGGGACGTCGAGTTGGTATCTTTGTGCAGCCAGCAGAACGCCACGCTGATATTTTCCAAGTCGGCGGCAAGTCTTACGAAGCCCCAGTTCGGGGTCGGATTCGAGGACTTCTACCCCCTGCTGCCCAAGTGGGCGTGGGGTAAGGTTGAGGCCACGGCTGAAAAGCAAATATACGACGACGGAGCCCTCATTGCCCGCGTGAATATCTTTGAGGAGACAGCCTCGGGAGTTGTGACCGCGGACATACATGCACGATACAAGGAGTAGACATGGCAAAGACGTACACAGTAAAACAGGGAGACACCATCCAGGACGTGGCATTCAACGTGTCCGGCTCTCTCGCGGGCATAGACCCGATATTGGAGAAAAACACGCCCACGAATATCCCGCCCGCGGACTGGAAGGCCATGCAGTACCGCCAGGAGCCTCCCGCCAAGAACTTTATGGAATCCTACACTCCGGCGCTGAGGACAAATCAGATTCTCGACGTCGAGGGGATCGACATATACAACCTCCAAACCTTGCAGCGGCCTCCCTTCAACTCCTCGATGGACGTGAAGGAAGAGGTGGAGGCGGAAATCTCGCGTCTCTTCAAAGCTACGGCCGAAGGAGGACGCGCCCTCATATCGGCGCTTGCGCCCGAGGCTATGGGGGCGATGATGAGGAGGAACGGCACCTTTTTGCGCGACACGTTCTACAACAGCCCATATACCGTGCAGTGTTTATTCCGCATGCCTCCCAAGTACAAATACATCCCCAGCCCTGAATCTGCGTCTCGGACAATACTTGACACGTCGGGGGCATTGAATTTCCCTCGCATCGATATCAAATCCTCCTCAGAAGGCACCATCTCTCTTGTGTTACACAACAATCGGACGGGTGTATATTCATATCCTGTTTTTTGGGACTATTTATACAACGTCGTATTCATTAGCAACGGAGCCAAGGTCTATGCATATATCAACAACAATCTGGTAAACTCCCAAAATAAAAATTGGGTTAGTTATGTTTCTTCATATCTATTTCTTGGTGGATATGGTGTTAATAATCGTCCGGCGGTTGATTTTATGGGGGAGGTGATATGCGCCCGCTGGTTCGACCGCGCACTCACAGAGGAGGAAATGACGGCACTCCAAAACGGAGTGCGCCCGCAGGACTATATTGTGCCCCCGGCCTTGAAGCTGTCCTGTGTAGCTGAGTACATACCTCAGAACCTCATACCCTCTGAGGAGGACAGCTCGAAGCCCGCCATGTGGCTCGACAGCGCCAAGCAGATGCCGCCCGACATCTCTACTCCGCCGCTCCTTCGCAAGTCTGCCGGGGGTTATGACCTGGTGGTCAATGATAATCCCAAGATAGGCCGCGAGCCGATCTACAAACCCCCTTACGACTTCAAGGGCGCCTATACCGCCAATGGCGCCTTCAGGGGACAGCGCATATCCACACGGTCGCTCGACGGCGGGACGCTGGAGTGCTACTTCAAAACCGGAGACGACATCCATCACGAGCAGTGCGCATTCAGCATGGCGGATAATATGGCATTTCCAAGGCTCACAATTATTGCCCGCAAATTTCATTTCTCAACCAACGATTTCTCAGTGGTATATCCCTGCGAGCCAAACACGACTTATCACGTGGTACTCCGCTATGCTTTACAGGAAAATTTAGGCTACGTCTTTTTAAACGGGATCAAGATTTCGGGGACGTTCAAATTGGGTAGTAATGTGATGCAAAAATACATCGACCTTGGCACATACGGCCAAAAAGATCCGATCTTGTTGAAGGGCGAAATCTACCACTTCCGCAACTTCAATACATACCTGACAGAAGCACAGGCGTTGATGCTGTGGAACGGAGGCGATCCCGCGTCGTTCGTGGTAGATGCGGCTATGAAGGCATCCTGCACACGGGAGTATCTGCCGCAGAACATGCAGCCTCGGAGTGATGATCCCACCAAGGCGGGCTATTGGTGGTCGTCACACAAACAGATGCCCGTTAACGGAGTGCTGGAGCCCCTGTTGGCGCCGCCCGCGGAGTGGCCGAATACAAACCTCGACTATTACAACTACCCCTCAATAATTAAACAATAACCGATATGTCACTTATAAATACCATATGGGGTAACATCCAACGGACGATCCCGGCGATGAACACCAGCAACGCGGGCATCCTGCGCAAGATCGCGGAGGTGGTAGGCACCGTGCTTGACATTGTGCGGCTTGAAATCCTGCGCAGCGAACAGACGATAGCCGCGGCCGCGAAGATCGCGCGCGTGACGAGTGAGGCATGGTATGTCGAGAAGGCATACGCCTATCAGCAGGGCGATCAGGTAGTCGTGGTGAACGAAGCGACGCAAGAGCTGGGCTATGCGACCATAGATGCCACGAAGCAGATAATAAAGCAGGCTTCGATGGGGTCTAATCAGGAGGGTTTGTACTACATCAACGTGGCGACGGCCGATGCCAACAACAACGTGGTCTCACTCACGCAGGATCAACTCGATGCGTTCAGCGCCTACTACCGCAACTTTTGGGGCGTCGGCGCGCAAATACAGGCCGCATCCAATGCTCCGGCCGTCCTTTCGGCCGACAAGCTGTACGTCCGCTTCGACAAGTCGTACAACCTCGATACCATCAAGAACAGCATCAACACGAGGCTGCATGACTTGCAGATGCAACGACGCACGACAAATATTCTGTATATCAACGACATAGAAAGCTACATCTCGGGGTTGAACGGCATCAAGGATGCCTACTTCTCCGAGGTCAAGGTCTCGCAGGATAGCGGCATCACAACACCGCAGGATGGCAAGATAGTATTGAATCCGGGTTATTTCAACTTCGACCCCAATCTGTACGATTTCACCAAGAACATTACAATATTCGAAGCTATATGATGCGTTTCCGATATATTGACATCCCGAAGCTGGTGTTGCAGTTGCTCCGGCCGAATTACTCGGTGCGGCGCGACCACAGCTACACGGAGCAGCAGTTTTGGACAACGATAATATACCGCTACTGCCTGTCGTTGCTCATGGTGTTGCACGACTATCTGTACAACTACTACATGGTGCGCTCCAAGTGGTACATGATGGCGGCGTGCACACCTACATACGGGCAGATCGAAGGCGTATTGCGGTACTGGTACGGGGAGTGGGGGCAAATATCCATCGTCCCGAGCGGCGCGAGCATATGGCGATCTATGTGGTATGATTCGCCAACCCCTCCTGTATACCTGTACGGCACTCCCACCCCGAAGGTGTACCTCGGACAGGGAGGCACCATCACGGAGCAGCCCATCATTGCGATCCCGGCTGCCCTGTACAACAACTCGGAAGCATACAACCAGTTTATCGCAGACGTCAACACGCTATTTCCCTTTTATATCAAGTATACTATAAAAACTCAATAACATGGCAGGAATAAAAAATATCAACGTCATATCGGGCACTGGCAACCCCGTGCAGATGCAGGATTTGCAGAACCTCTGGAGCGCCATCAACTCGCTCCTCCGCTCCACCAAAACGCCCATTTCCATCGTTGCAGGATTCGCCACGGCGAACAACGACACCGGGACGAACATCGGCGAAGGTATCATCTGCTACCAAGGGCAGGCTTACTACCTGGCCGCCGATGTCGCTAAAATAGGCCAGTATCTTTATGCCAACACCATACAGGGCGAACAGCGCGTGTATGAAGATGGCACGACGCGATACACATATCAGGATTATGTCGTGAATGCTGCGGCCAATGCGTCGGCATCGGGAATTGGCACCCTCATAGGGCAGGCCACGGCGGCCAACCTCGCAGCATGGAAGGTGGGCGTGCTATCCGACGGTTCCGTAACAGCGGCTATGCTGGCCGATGGCGCAGTGACGACGCCAAAGCTCGCAAACAGCGCTGTGACGACGCCAAAGCTCGCAAACAGCGCTGTCACGGCAGCAAAGATCGCAGATGGGGCTGTGGGGTATGCGCAGATCGCCGACGGTGCTGTCACGGCGGGTAAAATAGAGGCAGAGACCATCACCAACGAGGAGATCGCCAACAAAACCATCATCGCAAATCAAAAGCTGGAGAATGATTCTATCGAAGAGGCACAATATGGCACCGCGTCGGTATCGACACGAGCATTGCAAGTAAACTCGGTTAATACTTCCATCATCAAGAACGGAGCAGTTACGCTCGAAAAATTGGCGGGCAAAATTAGTGTGTTACTTCCTAATACCGTCACGTCTATTACGCATAATATTAGCAGCTCTCCCATAGATTTTCCGGAGGGCACCATAGGCACTTTAAATATTCCGCCTTATCCGTCCAATCATGCAATAACTGTATATTTGGTGCAGTCTCCCTCCGGACTACTTGTGCATCACTGGACGATGCTTGTATTTAAGAATGATGTCGGCCCTTTCCAAATAACTTTTTCGGGAGGGTCAATTGGCACAAAACCGTTTGATCTACCCCAATACGCCATCTCCTGCATACTGGATATATATTTTTATCCTCCTTATGGCCTTGTCGTGGGGGTCGCCCAACCCAACTTTATAGTGAAATAATGGACACCTTATTGAAATGGATTATGGCTGTGGTGGGGAGCCTGCTGTCGTTGTTCTCTCCCGTGACGCCGCTTGTGCTCTGCGCCTTGGCATTCGTCATGATAGACTTCGTGATGGGTATACTGGCCGGGCGCAAGAGGGCGGCTCGGCAGCATAAGGACTGGTATTTCTCCAGCGACAAGGCGTGGAAAACGGTCATCAAACTTACGTGCATTGTCGTTGGGATCGGCATGTGCCACCTTGTAGACACTCAAATCATCGACTTCATGAACTTGCACCTGGCCAAGCTCTTCACGGGCATGGTATGCGGCATCGAAATGTGGTCGTATTTGGAGAATGCCATGGAAATATCCGACGCTCCGGTATTCCGATCCCTCCAAAAATACGTGGGGAAGAAGATGAAGGATGAAGTAGGTATTGATATTGAAAACGCCCCCGCAGGCTCCGGCCGACGGGGTAATAACGTCAAACGCAAAAAAAATACGACATGAAGATTACAATCGAGGGGCACAAATTTGATTACCCCTACATTTTTGTGAACGGAGTAAAAATGCCCGCGACCTTTATTGCCCGCCCGGCCAACCCGCGGGTAGACATGGGGCGCCGAATCATCATCGAGCCAGCGCTTCCGGAAGGTGGCAACACCCTGCTTACTGCGGACTACCTCGACTTCGAAATCAACGAGGTTGTCATCTCCGATAACCCGTCGGCCTACACTCCCGCCGACGTTTTGCGATTCCTCAACGAAGGAAATGAATCCCCTACTGGCGATGATTTCCCGGGCATCGGATCGGGTCTCTATTCCGGCGGGGGGGGGTCTCCTGAAATTCCCGACGGGTCGATCACCACAGCCAAGCTGGCCGACAATGCCGTGACTTCGGCTAAGATCAAACCCTCTGCTGTAGGCACATCGCAACTGGCCGTGGGCGCTGTATCCGGCGACATCATTAAAAAAAATACAATCGTGGCGTCGAAGCTTGCGGATGGATGCGTAGGCGCCGCAGCCATCGCTGACGGGGCTGTCACCGGTGATAAAATCGCCAATGCGGCCGTTACGGTCGACAAGATCGCCGACTATAGCGTAAATTCGGATAAAATCGTCGACGGAGCTATCAATGTCAATAAGATAGCCGCAAATAGCGTTGGCAACGGGCAGATATTGGACGGTGCCATTACGGCGTCGAAGCTTGCGGATGGATGCGTAGGCGCCGCAGCCATCGCTGACGGGGCTGTCACCGGTGATAAAATCGCCAATGCGGCCGTTACGGTCGACAAGATCGCCGACTATAGCGTAAATTCGGATAAAATCGTCGACGGAGCTATCAATGTCAATAAGATAGCCGCAAATAGCGTTGGCAACGGGCAGATATTGGACGGTGCCATTACGGCGTCGAAG
>ENA-UOJL01001071-UOJL01001071.1-human-gut-metagenome-genome-assembly--contig:-P47-NODE-1071-length-32608-cov-5.687617_pt1 | contig 32608 bp, 26 predicted proteins | sample MGYA00242347_ERZ723894 | MGnify/ENA metagenome assembly ERZ723894
TCATAGGCGGTATTGCACAGCCTGATAATTTCGTGAGTTTTAAGATGCTCAACAACTTGTCCTACGAAAATGCCGTCAACATCGTCCTGCCTTGAAAGGAACTCCGAACCGTCGCCGCAAACTGCGGAAAGTCCCTTCATATTGCAGTAATCGACATACGGCTCATAAATATCGACACCGCAGGCGTCAATTTCGTTATCCTTCATAAGCGAGAGGAATTCTCCACGTCCGCAGCCGATATCTATAACTTTCTTGCTGTTTTTAAAATAGGGCAGATAGAATTCCTGAGCCTTTTTGATACTCTCGATAGAACCACGGAAATGATTCTCGAAATCAAAGTAATCTATGCTTTCGTAATCGCTTTCCTGCGGAGCGTTAACGTCTGCCTGCGAAACAGACTGAGCCTGTCCGCTCTGAGGAGCAGACATTACAGGCGAAGCGTTGCTGCGGAGACTTTTTTCCATTCCGGAAATTTTCAATTTAATGAATTCGCTGTCGGCGGAAAGCCTGTCTATAGCGGAATTATTGTTGCGGAGATTAACTCCGATGTTTTCAAGATCGCTTCCCAGCGCCGAAACTGTGCCAATACAATCGGAAGATTTGATTTCAACTGTATCAAAACGTGACTGCAAGCTTTCCAGTCTTTTCATTATCTCTTCCTGCTGAGAATTTATCGAGCTGATGTCGGCTTCAATGGCTTCAAACCCATGGATCATTGAAGAAAACAAACGATTCCGCAGCTTTGCCTTAAAACCGTTCTGCGATCTGATATTTTGTAAAAATTGCATTATATTGCTCAAAAGCTATCACTCCAAACTTTTATTTCAGCTTCCATTTATGGTCTATCCGAGCTATACCTACATCGCCCAGATTTGAGATCATCTGAATCTCAAACGCACCTCTGTAGTAATCAACGGGAATACCGTCGCCGCTTTCGATAGCAAAATCAAGGATATATTCGCCGGCAAGCAGCATAACATCATCAAGCGTTATCTCGACAGAACCGCTCTTATCGAGCAAAAACGGCTTTATCTGGTCGATTCTCGTGTTCGTACCGTAACACTGAACGCCGTCACGATTGAAAATACCTATGCCGAAAACAGCGTCCTCCACACTCTCTTTTACAGTATAATCAAGTTTGAATAGAATGCTCTCACCGGTTTGGAAAATCTTCTGTTCGCTGCCGTCGGAAGAATAGGAACGTATTCTTTCAATTCTCGCTTTGCCGTTTCCCCAGCGGTTTTTCGCAGCGGAACTGTTTGTATCGTTTTCGGTGGGAGCGCTGCTTTCGGGAGTCTGTTCACCGGAGTTTTCCTTTTCCGAAAGCTCTTTTTTGGCGTTTTCCTGCATTTTTCTTCCCATAAAATCGAGGTATTCAAGGTCGATCTCTTTGGGATCTCCCTCAGCCTTGATAAGTCCCTCATGAATCCAGACGGAACGGTCGCAGATTTGTTCTATCTGACCGAGAGAGTGCGAAACGATAACGATCGTTGTTCCCTTAGACTTTATTTCACGCAGTTTATTGAAGCATTTCGCCTGAAAATTGGCGTCGCCGACTGCCAGAATCTCATCTATCAGCAGAATATCTGCGTCAACATTTATAGCAACCGAGAAAGCCAGACGCATATACATTCCTGAGGAGTAAGTCCGGACGGGATTGTCTATAAAATCCTCAAGCTCGGAAAATTCGACTATCTTATCTAATCTTGCATCTATCTCATGTTTGGTAAGACCAAAGATTGCGGCGTTCGTGTAAATATTTTCACGTCCGCTCATATCGGGGTGAAAGCCTGCGCCAAGTTCAATAAGGCTTGAAACTCTGCCGTTCATGGTAATCGTTCCGGAGTCGGGATACATGATTCTCGTGAGGAGCTTGAGCGTGGTGCTTTTTCCGCAGCCGTTATGTCCGATAAGACCTATTGCTTCGCCCTTTCTGACCTGAAAACTTATCCCACGGAGTACCTTTCGCTCCTCATAGCGGTTTCTTTTCCGGAAGAGCAGACGCTCTTTAAGCTGCGAGCCTTTATCCAGAAAGACCTTGAAGCTTTTAGTAATATTATTTACATCAATAGCGATTTCATTCTGCGGCATTACAATTCCTCCACAAAGTGACGTTGAAGTTTATTGAATACAAAGCTGCCGAAAATCAGGAAAAATATTCCTAAACCGGCTGCAAAAAGCAATGTTGAAAGATCAGGCATAGCTTTGTTGTAAAGAACGGTTCGGTAGCATTCGATAACATGAGTCATCGGATTGAGATTGAAAACAGGCAGCAGACGCTCCGGAACGATAGATTTATCGTACATAATGGGAGTCATATACATCCACATCATTGAAATAATACCGAGAATATGCTCTAAATCCCTGAAATAAACGGAGACTGCGGATGCAAGCAGAGCCATTCCCAATGCGAGGATATATTCTACTATCATGATTATCGGAAGTGTCAGAAGCGCAGCAAAATTAAATCCCGCTCCCGTGCATATGATTACAGCAAAGATAACAATGAAGCAAAGAAGCATATTGACAAAGCAGCTTGTGACATATGAGATTGGAATGACCATTCTCGGAAAATAGATCTTTTTTATCAGATCCTTCTGCGCCACGACTGAGGACGCTCCGACTGTCAGTGACGATGAGAAGAAAATCCAAGGTATCAGCGCAACGAAAAGATAAAGATAATATCGCTCGATATTAGATTTAAGTATGAACGAAAAGACCACGGTATAGACGACAAGCTGGAGCAGAGGATTGATAAATGTCCATAAAAAGCCGAGAACCGAGCCTTTATAGCGTCCTCGCAGGTCTTTTTTTACGAGACTGAAAATCATTTGCCGATAAGCATAAAGTTCTTTTATAGTGTTCATTTGAAACTCCTTCAAACGTGCATAATTTTTCCATTTTATCTTATTATTATATCACAGCAGCGGTACATATGTCAAGCCTAATATCGGGCGAAAAAGAAAGAAAAAACTTGTGAAATTTTACAAAATAACGTAGACAAAAATGTTGATATATGTTATAATAGTATAAACGAAATATCGCTTTGTAGGCAACACCGCACAAAGATTGTGCGGCAGATGCGTAGTCAGATTTTTTGTCAGATTGCATAAATTTGACGCAGCAATACTATCGTATTGCAAGGAGAATTTGTGTGATATGACGGAAAATATGTAAGCAGATGACGTGCAAAGCCGTCAGGCGTGCTTTGTGCGGTGTTGCCTGTACTCTTTTTACTTTAGGAGGTCATTATGAAACTAACATTTATCGGCGCAACGCATGAAGTAACCGGAAGCTGTACTTATATTGAGTCCTGCGGCAAAAGAATTCTTGTTGATTTCGGAATGCAGCAGGGAGAGGATATGTATGAAAATGTCCGCATACCGGTATCCCCGTCGAATATAGATTTTGTCCTTTTGACACACGCCCATATCGATCATTCCGGACTGCTCCCACTGCTTTTTGCAGGCGGTTTTAAGGGAGAGATCCATGCTACCGAAGCTACATCTAATTTATGCAGCGTTATGCTCCGTGACAGCGCTCATATTCAGGAATTTGAAGCCGAATGGCGCAGCCGTAAAGCCCGTCGTAAAGGCGAGGAGGAGTATACTCCGCTGTATACTATGGATGACGCTCTCGGAGCAATCGAGCTTTTCGTTCCGCATCATTATGACGCTTCGTTTGAACTATGCCCGGGCATCAATGTATCATTCCGTGATGCAGGACATCTTCTCGGTTCTTCAAGCGTTATCATCGAGATGTGTGAAGAGGAAATTTCCCGAAAAATAGTCTTTTCCGGAGATATAGGCAATTTGGATCAGCCCCTTATACGTGATCCGCAGTTTATTGATTCTGCCGATTATGCAGTTATTGAATCAACCTACGGCAACAGGCTCCACGAAAAGCCGACAGATTACGTCACGGCTCTTGCCAAAGTTTTACAGCGTGCATTCGATCGAGGGGGAAGCGTTATAATCCCGTCGTTCGCTGTGGGCAGAACTCAGGAAATGCTCTATTTTCTGAGGAAAATAAAGGAACAGAAGCTTTTGATCGGTCATGATGATTTTCCGGTTTATGTGGACAGCCCGCTTGCTAACGAGGCAACTGATATTTTTATCGACAACCGTGAAAGCTGTTATGACGAAGAGGCTCTTGCATACGTAAGATCGGGCATAAATCCGCTTGCCTTCGAGGGACTTATCCGGACTGTAACAAGCGACGATTCAAGAGCTATAAACAGTGATTCAAGACCAAAAGTTATTATTTCGGCAAGCGGAATGTGCGATGCCGGAAGAATCAAACATCACCTTAAACATAACCTTTGGAAGAGCGAAAATATTATACTCTTTGTAGGGTATCAGGCAGGAAATACTCTTGGAAGAAGTCTTATCGAAGGAGCAAAAAGAGTTCGCATTTTCGGCGAGGCAATAAGCGTCTGCGCTGAAATAACACAGCTTCCTGGAATAAGCGGTCATGCAGACTCGAACGGTCTTATAGACTGGGCGAAAGCTATACAGGGAGTAAAAATGTTCTTTGTCAATCATGGTGAAGATGATTCTGCAAACGCTCTTGTAAATCGGCTTGAATCGGAATTGAATGTTTCTGCCTACGCTCCTTTCAGCGGAGCGGAATTCGATATGATTTCCGGTGAGATAACCGTTGATGCAAAACCCATTCCTATCCCCAAGAAAAAACGCAATGCAGCTAATCTTTCGGCAAGCTACTCTCGTCTGCTGACTGCTTCGGAAAGGCTTTCAGCTCTTGTTAAAAATTCTTCCGGATGCGCCAATGCCGATATGAATAAGCTGGCCGAAGCGATAAACAAGCTTTGCGACGACTGGGAATTTTAGCAGCCATCTCTTTAAGGCAGCACCGCACTCTTTTTTTACGGTGCTGCTTTTATATTATCACTTGAAATTTGCTAAGAACTTGTTCTCATAGGATATTGCACGCATCTTTTCAGCAAATTTTAATGATTGCTGCGTTGAAAAAGCTCACCATACGACAGTATGCTTTCGCTTTTTTGCCTTGCACTCATTAAAATTATGCTCGAAAATCTACGCACAAATCCTATGAGAACAAGTTCTAAAAGTTACAAATTGCTACAAATAAAAATCTCTATTGACAATAATAAAAATACGTTGTAAAATAATAATAGAAAGCCTGAAAAAGGTATAAAAATGTAGAACAAAATGAAATAAGGGTGGTAAAATGGTTTTTAGCAGCTTGGAATTTATTTTTATATTCCTTCCTGCATTTTTTATTGTGTATGCGGTAAGTCCGCCTAAGCATAAGAATGCAGTGATATTTGTAGGAAGTGTCATATTCTACAGCCTTGGAGTGAAAAAGTTTGTATACATCGCACTATTCCTGCTGACGCTGCTGTTTAATTTTATTGTTGCACAATTCATAGAAAGCAATCGGCGGACGAGTCGGCTATGGCTTACTTTCGGTATAATTTTTAATTTTTGGTGGCTTATTTTTTTCAAATACTGGGGATTCGGAACAGAAAATCTGAATGCGCTCTTCCATGGAAATCTTACCGTTAAAGATATTATTCTCCCCATTGGAATCAGCTTCTATACATTCCAGAATGTTTCATATATCATCGACGTTTATTGGAAAAAAACTCGTGCAGAGCGAAATCTCATTAATTACGGAGCTTATATCAGTATGTTTCCGCAGCTGATTGCCGGACCTATCGTAACATATGAAAGCGTTGCAGCTCAGCTCAGAAAACGTTCTCACAGCATAAAAAAGGTCGAGGACGGACTGAAAACGTTCACTATCGGTCTTGGCTATAAAGTTCTTCTGGCAAATCAGATAAGCGGTCTTTGGAGCGATATTGCAATGATCGGCTATGAAAGTGTTTCTGCAAAGCTTGCATGGATGGGAATCATAGCGTACTCCTTCCAGCTGTATTTCGACTTCTGCGGCTATTCACTGATGGCTATCGGATTGGGCAGAATTATGGGATTTGAGCTTCCTAAAAACTTTGATTACCCTTACACATCTGTCACTATGACCGAATTCTGGCGGAGATGGCATATTACGCTCGGATCGTGGTTCAGGGAATATATCTACATCCCTCTCGGCGGAAACCGCAAGGGAAAAACAGCTATGATACGCAATACATTTGTGGTATGGCTCTTCACCGGACTCTGGCACGGCGCAAGCTGGAACTTCGTTTTGTGGGGACTTGTTCTGTTCGCAATTCTAATGATTGAGAAAAATTATATCGGAAATTTCATGAATCAGCACAGAATCATCGGTCATGCGTATATGATCCTTATAATTCCACTGACGTGGCTTCTTTTCGCCGTAACCGACTTTTCTCAGCTGGGGACTTATTTTTCAAGGCTGTTTGATTTTTCAGGGAAAAAGGGTATTTCCGTTCTCAAAGGAGATTATTTAAAGTATTGGGATATATACAAAAAGTATTTTATCGCCGGAATCATTTTCTCAACCAAACTCCCTGAAATAATCTATAATAAGATAAAAGGCTCAGTCTTTTGCGCACTGCTTCTGCTAACGATATTCTGGGCTTCAGTTTACTGTATGTATAAGGGAATGAACGACCCATTTATGTACTTCAGATTCTAAAGGCAGCTTTGCCGCTTTAAACTTCAGATATATAATTATTTAAACAAAGATAAGGGACAAAAAATGAATAGATTCAAACAATGCACATATTCTTTAATACTTATTCTGACCTGCTTCGTTGCTTCGCCAATGATTTATAAGCAGATCTGGAATACAAGCGCCGAAAAGAAAAAGGAAAACAGTTCTAAAACCGTTGAGATCGACATAAAAAAAGGCATGGACAATACTTCTCAAAGTGAAAATCCAAGCGGCGAACAGAATACATCTTCCAATACTGATAATTCGGAAAGCACTGTAAATTCTGAGAAAAATTCTGCTGATAATTCTACAGCGGACACAACTTTTGAACCGTCATCAGACCCGTCTGCAAATTTCACCGGCTTTGTCGCAAGCGACTACTCTTATTTTAACGATGCACTGTTTATAGGAGACTCAAGAACGGTTGGACTGCGTGACTACGGCTCGCTTGGAAATTCTGATTTCTTCTGCGATGTCGGTCTTACATCAGGCGATGCAAGCAGTTCTGCTGAAAGCGGCAATCTCGCCGATATGCTCAGTTCAAATAATTACGGCAAGATTTATGTTATGCTTGGCATTAATGAGGTCGGAAACAATTTCGATTCAACTATGAATAATTTCCGTTCGCTCGTTCAGAATATACGAACAAAATCACCGGATTCGATCATCTTTCTGGAGGCGAATCTTCATGTAACGGATGCCGCTCAGAATGATGCAATAAACAATCAGAGGATCGACGAGCTGAACTCGATGATCGCTGCTCTTGCAGATAATCAGTCGATTTTTTACATTGATATCAATCCTGTTTTTGATGACGGAAACGGTAATCTTATGGCAGACTGCACAAGCGACGGCGTTCATGTTTTTGCAAAATATTATCCCCAGTGGTGCGATTGGTTCTGCCTGAATACAGTGCCTAAGAATTGAGGCTGAAATGAAAGTAAGCAAAATACAAAAATTTTTATACAGAACGCTCGCCGGAAGATTTTTGCTTAAAATTCTGACAGCTCCGGCTATTTCGGTTATTGTCGGCAAATTTATGGATTCCCCCTTGTCGATACCCTGTATCAAGCCATTTATTCGCCGTAATAATATTGATATGTCAGAATATGAAAAAACTGAATTCCGCTCGTATAACGAGTTTTTCACGAGAAAAATAAAGAGTGAGCGCAGAGTTGTAAACATGAATCCGAATGTTTTGATAAGTCCGTGTGATTCAAAGCTCACAGCATATAAAATTAACCAAAACAGCATTTTCAGCATCAAAGGCTCTCATTATCGTATTGAAGATCTGCTCCGCAGCAAGTCTCTTGCTAAGCGGTTTACGGACGGGTATTGCCTGATATTCCGGCTTGAAGTTGACGACTATCACCGTTACTGCTATATTGACAACGGTACAAAGTCCCGTAATTTTTTCATTCAGGGAGTGCTTCACACCGTCAATCCGATTGCTCTTGAACGCTATAATATCTATAAGCAAAACAGCAGGGAGTTCACGGTTCTTCATACGGAAAATTTTGGTGACGTAGTGCAGGTTGAGGTCGGAGCTATGATGGTCGGACGAATATGCAATCATCAGGAAAGAGGTTCTTTCCGCCGTGGACAGGAAAAAGGAATGTTTGAGTTCGGCGGCTCGACCGTAGTTCTGCTTTTTGAAAAGGATAAAATCCGTCTGAATGACGATATACTGCGTAATTCCGCTTCCGGAACAGAAACTGTTGTCAAATATGGAAGCAAAATCGGCTATAAATTTTAAAGGACGAACCAAAATTGGTTCGTCCCATTTTTTATTCTACTGAAATTATATAGTAGTAAACCGGCTGTCCGCCGTTTACGAGCATAACGTCTATTTTATCGTTCAGCTTGGATTGAATAGTTTCACGAAGCTGTTCGGCATTTTCTTCCGTCACGTCAGCGCCGTGAATAAGCGTAACGTAACTTGCGTCGCCTTTGGCAAGTCTTTTAGTGAGCTTGACTGCGGCTTTGTTTATGTCCTTTTCAGTGAAAGCAAGCTTGCCGTTTTCAAGAGCAAGAATCTCGCCCTCTTTTATCTGCTTGCCCTCAAATTCAGAATCTCTTGCTGCGAAAGTTATAAGTCCGGTGGAAACCTTTTCAAAAGCTTTAGTCATATTGATACGGTTATCGGAAAGACTCTGTGATTCGTCAAAATTGAGCATTGCCGTGATTCCCTGAGGAATGGTTCTGGTTTGTAAAACACAAACATTTCTGTCGGCAAGACGTACCGCCTGTTCAGCCGCCATGATTATATTTTTGTTATTCGGAAGCACGAAAACTGTTTTTGCCGGAGTTTTCATAATGGCTTTGAGAATATCGTCGGTAGAGGGATTCATTGTCTGACCGCCCTTAACTACAACGTCAGCGCCGAGGTCTGTGAACATTGCTTCAAGTCCGTGACCTGCCGCAACGGCAACAAATCCGAAATCCTTCTCTTGTTCAGCGGGAGCGAATCCCTCTTCTTCAGCGGTTTTGGCTTCCTTGACACGATTTTCGTGCTGAATTCTCATATTCTCAATCTTAGGTCTTGGATCGTTGATGAACCAGCCGAATTCAAGTCCTTTCTGAATCGCATTTCCCGGATTGTCCGTGTGAACGTGAACCTTGATTATATCATCGTCGTCAACGACGACAACGCAGTCTCCGATAGTTTCAAGATATGCACGAAGCATGAAAACATCGGGGCAGTTTTCTTTCTTTTCGAGCATAAATTCTGTACAATATGTATAATTTATTTCGTCGTCATATTCGCTGACAGCCGTTCTGAACGAGTCGGCGGAGAAATCGTTCTGAGATTGCGCCTCGTTTGGAACAGCAATATTTCCGCCCTCAAAAATTTCTTTCATAGCATTGAAAATTATGACCAGTCCCATACCTCCGGCGTCGACAACGCCTGCCTTTTTGAGCTGCGGCAGCATTTCGGTCGTCTTGGCGAGAACTGTTTCAGCTTCACTGCAAACTTCATTCCAGAAAATGAGATCATCGTTTGTGGAAAGCGCAGCTTCCTTAGCTTTAGCGGCAGCGGCTTTTACTACCGTGAGTATAGTGCCCTCCGCCGGCTTCATGACAGCCTTATAAGCGGCATCAACCCCAAGCTGGAGAGCTTCGGCGAAATTTTCGCATCCTGCTTCCGTACAGCCTGAAAGTCCTTTTGCAAAACCACGGAAAATAAGTGAAAGAATTACGCCGGAGTTGCCTCTTGCTCCTCTTAAAAAAGCGGAAGCGGCAGTCGAAGCAACGTCGGCGGCAGAAGTGCGGTCATCGAGTCTTTTAAGCTCGGCGATTGAATTTCCGATGGTCATAGACATATTTGTACCGGTATCGCCGTCCGGAACGGGATAAACGTTAAGCTCATCTACTTCACGTTTTCTGTTGTTTATAGTAATTGCTGCTGAAATGATAGCGTCTCTCAGCAAAGAACCGTTTATCACAGTTAAGTCCTCCAATTCAAATGTATAGTAAATATTTCTGATAAAAGTTTGATCCGAGCTGTCTTAGCTCACCATATCGTCAATGAAAACATTGACATCCGCTACTTTGATACCCACAGCTTCTTCAACCGTGAATGTGACCTTGTGGATAATGCTGTCGGCAATTGCGGAAATATTAGTTCCGTAAGAAACCTTTATATGAAGATCTATTGAAAGACAGCCATTCCGATCGGTGCGGATGACAACGCCTTTTTTATTTTTAAACGCTTTGCCGAAAGTAAGAGCGGAAACTGCGGAATGAAATGCATCAACGTTGCAGACATCTGAAACTCCGAAACAGTCTGTAACAGCGTGCCTTACAATTTGTGTGAGGTAATTGTCGGAAATAGAAACTTTGCCGATATGGTTTTCAAAACCAAGCATTTAATATCACTCCTTTAGCGTAGATAACTTATTATATCATATTTTCTTCAGCAATACAATGTTTTTTCAAAAAATATTTTCTGAATTTGCATTATTCGCTATTGCATTATCTGAGATAATATGGTAAAATGTAATTCATACTATAACTACATAAATATATTGGGAAAGGTTTTTATGGATAATTCAGACATATTTAAAATTATACTTGTTGTTGTAATGATGATCTTCTCTGCGCTTTTTTCAAGCACAGAAACCGCATATTCAAGCGTTAATAAGCTAAGGCTTAAAAATTACGCCGGACAGGGAAACAAAAAGGCTGCAAAGGCTTTGAAGCTGGCGAATAAGTTTGACGAGGTTCTGACGGCTGTTCTTATCGGAAATAATATCGTGAATATCGCAACATCTTCGGTAAGTACTATTGTTTTTATAAATCTTATCGGAAGCAGCGGCGCAGCAGTTTCAACTGTTGTCATAACGGTTCTGGTACTGGTTTTCTGCGAGGTTCTGCCGAAATCGTATGCAAAAAAAAATGCCGAGAGGCTTGCTCTTGCGTTTGCAGCGCCTTTATCGGTTCTTGTAACGATTTTTAAGCCGTTTGTTTATATTCTTAACAAGCTTTCTTCCGTTATTTCAAAGGGTGGAGAAGAAGCCCCGAGCGTTACCGAGGACGAACTGAAATTCATGATCGACGAGATCGAAGAACAAGGCGTTATTGAGGAGCAGGAGAGCGAACTTGTTAAAAGCGCTCTTGAATTTGATGAGATATCGGTTAATGAAATTCTTATACCAAGAGTAAAAGTTGTGGGGATAGAGATCGGTTCGACTATTGAGGAGATAAAGGAAACCCTTTGTCAGGAAATGTATTCCCGTCTGCCCGTTTACGAAAAGAGTCTTGATGATATTATAGGTATCATAACGAACAAAGCCTTTTTCAAGATGCTTTCCGAGGGCGGAAACGATATAAAGAGTATTATTCAGGAGGTTCCGCATATTTCAGATACGCTGCTTATCAGCGAGGCAATGCGGAAAATGCAGCGTTCCAAAGTTCACCTTGCCGTTGTTACCGATCAGTACGGCGGAACAAAGGGAATTGTTACCCTCGAGGATATTATCGAGGAGCTTGTCGGAGAGATATACGATGAGGACGATGAGATCGAAAATAACATAGTAATGCTGTCAGCTGATAAGTATGAGGTTGCCGGAGATATGAGCGTGAGCGATTTTCTCAGCAGGCTTGATCTTGATGAAGATCTTGTCCAGACCGATTATACTTCCGTCGGCGGCTGGATAACCGATGTTTTGGAACATATCCCCGAATCAGGTGAGGTTGCTGAAACCGGTATTTTCCGGCTTACTGCGGCTGTCGTTACTGAACAGACGGTTGAAAAGGTTATTGTTGAAATATTAAGGGGGACGCCGTCTCATCAACAATGCCAATAACTTAAGTGGGGAAGCTGTCCCCGTACCCTTGCCAAAGGGGTACGGAGGACAGCGTCCCCTGCTTAGTATGACTGTATTGGTCATATGCTCAGCACGCTGAAATTATTTCAGCTCCCGGATAATAGTGTTCAAGGATTTCCTGCCATGTTTTTCCGTCCTGAGCCATAGCGTTTGCGCCGTATTGGCTCATTCCGACTCCGTGACCGTATCCTTTGGTCGTTATAACGGCTTCGCTGCCCTCGTATCGCACATCAAAACAGGGACTTCTGAGTGCAAGCGCAAGCCGCAGGTCGTTTCCTGTAACGGTTCTGTCTCCGGCAAGAGCGCTTAAAACCGTTCCGGATTCGGAGACCTCTTTTACTGTTATCCATGAAGAAATGTCTTCGCCGAGAGCTATTCCCGGAAAAGCCGTTTCAAGTTTATTTCGCAGAACATCGCTGTTGTAGCGGGTTTCTTCAAGATATTTCGGAGCGGAGGTATCGGAGCTGCTGTCAACCGGAACAAGATAATCGACCGCCGCACCCCACGCATTTTCGGCGCTTTCGGTTTTTCCGGAGGACATAGAGTGAAACGCCGAGATGATAGGCTCATCATTGTATGTTAAGATATATGGAAGAACTTCGTCGGCTGCCGCTGAAATTTTGGAATAGCTTTCATCAAAGTGTTCGCCGAAATACTGTTTTGCCTGTTCCTGAGTAAAATATCCCTGATACTTTGAAGTGTCGTTGGAAAAATCCGCACCGCCAAGCTCGGCTGTCGGATTTTCTTTTTCACGAAGCCTTTGCCTCTGAGCATATGTATGAGCGGCAACTGCCTGAGCCTTCAATGCTTCTTCACTGAATGAAGCAGGCATTTCCGCACAGACTGCTCCTATAACGTAGTCCCTTTCAGAAACCTCGAGAATTTCTCCCGAGCTTACGTCAAGAACCTTGTAAGGAGTTCCTGAATAATCAGCCGATACCTTGTCCACGTCCGCAGTCGGAGCTGTTTCAGCAGGTTCAGTATTTTCCTGAATGGCTGGAAGCTCTTTTTCTTTTTTGTCCGTATCAGATATTTCTGCCTGATTATAGGCTTTTCCGGAGACGTATACCGGAATTGCAGGGATAACAGCAATTGCTGCTGAAAGAATAAGTATTGAAGAAATATACTGTTTCATAAATACCTCCTGAGATAATTGGTGAAATTCCGTTGAAATTTCAAGAATTCCATTTGACATGAAATAAAAAATAGTGTATAATTAAAGTAACTATTTTCAAAGGAGAGTGATTGTGATGCCATCTTTTATTTCAGGTGCCAATATTACAGATTTATGCGGTGAGGTTGCTGAAAATTCCAGAATCGATATGAAGCTTTACGAAAAATACCATGTTAAAAGAGGTTTGCGCAACAGCGACGGTACAGGTGTTGTTGCCGGAATTACCAATATATGCAACGTTCATGGCTATGTTCTTAACGAGGGTGAGGTAGAACCTATTCCCGGACAGCTGATTTACAGAGGTCACAATATTAACGACCTTGTTGAAAATGTTGAAGCCGAGGACAGATTCGGCTATGAGGAAACAGTTTTTCTTCTTCTTTTCGGACGCTTGCCAAATGTAAAGGAACTTAAAAAATTTAATACATATCTTTCGCTTAAAAGAGATCTTCCCGGCGGATTTGTTGAGGATATGATTCTGAAAGCTCCGTCAAAAAATATAATGAATAAGCTTGCACGTTCGGTGCTTGCTCTTTATTCATACGATGACGAATGCGAAAATAAGGGCCTTGAAAGCGAAATGCGTACTGCAATAAGCCTTATTGCAAAGCTTCCGGTCATTATGGCTAACGCCTATCAGGTTAAAAGAAGAGTTTTCGATAATCAGAGCATGATAATGCATCCTATAAATTACGAGGAAAATACGGCTCAGTGTATACTTTCTCTGCTCAGACACGACAGACAATATACCAAGGAAGAGGCTCAGATGCTTGATTGTCTGCTCATGCTTCAGGCTGAGCACGGAGGAGGAAACAATTCAACATTCACCTGCCGTGTGCTTACTTCTTCCGGAACAGATCCGTATTCAGCCTATTCTTCAGCTATCTGCTCGCTTAAAGGACCTCGTCACGGCGGAGCCAATATTCAGGTCATCCATATGCTCGATAACTTCAAAGCAAATATCAAGCACTGGGATAACGAGGGCGAAGTTGCCGATTATATGCGCAGAACTATAAGAAGAGAAACTAACGACGGTTCCGGACTAATCTATGGAATGGGTCACGCTGTTTATACAATTTCAGATCCGCGTGCGCTTATCCTCAAGAAAAAGGCTTTTGAGCTTGCTAAGGGCAAGGAGATCGAAGCTGAATTCAGACTTCTTGAAACTGTTGAAAGACTTACTCCTGAGATATTCAAGGAAGTCAAGGGCAACGCTAAAACTATGTGCGCCAATGTGGATATGTATTCCGGACTTGTTTACAGAATGCTCGGAATACCGGACGAACTGTTTACTCCGCTCTTTGCAGTTGCACGTATGGCAGGCTGGGCTGCTCATCGTATGGAGGAGATCTTAACAAGCAACAGGATAATACGTCCGGCTTATAAGGCTATTGCTAAAGAACGTGAATACGTTAAATTAGAAAACAGAGATTAATATCGTTTACATGAAATCCAGATAAGTTTTCGTTATGGAGGCAAAATGAAATTTCTGAAATCTACCGCAGTTTTTCTGTCAATAGCTCTTCTGAGCGGCTGTAACTTTGCTTCAAGTATAGATAATCTTATGGCGCCGCCAAAGCTAAGCGCCGTTCAGGAGCAGATATATAGTGCGCTTACTGATGCCGCCGGAACTTCGATAAGTCTTAAATACCCCAAATCCGGAAAATACCTCTCCGCTTTTATTATTGAGGATGTTGACGGCGACGGCGGAGATGAAGCTGTGGTTTTCTATGAAAAAACAAGTCTTGCCGCACAGGAAAATACTCTGCGCATAAATATTCTCGATCAGAAGGACGGAAAATGGCGTTCGGTCTGCGATACTCCTGCGGACGGAGCGGAAATCGAAAGAGTTATGATTTCAAAGCTCGGCTCGAACGAGCGGACGAATCTTATTATCGGAAGCAGCCTTATAAACCGTTCCGAAAAGAGCGTTTCTATTTTCACATATAATGCCGAAGAGGGAAGCGTTGAGAAAACCTTTTCCGAATCATATTCATTTATCGACGTTACCGATCTCGATAATGACAATGAGAATGAATTCCTGCTTCTTGCCGGTTCGGCAACAGGAGCGTCTGCCGTTGCCGAAGCCTATAAGCTTGACAGCGCCGGGAAATATCATAAATACAGCACTCAGCTCAGCGGAAGCTTTACCGAATTCGACAGTCTTGGCTACGGCGAAATAGGCGGAGAACGAAAGGGACTTTATATTGACGCAGTTTCCGGAGCAGGCTCTATTCAGACGGATGTCATTTATATGGACAGCACCGGTCTGAATAAGGTGTTTAAACTGCCCGAGGAATCGCTGGCAACCATTCGTCCGACGGGTTACAGCTCTTTTGATATTGACGGCGACGGTATTCTTGAAATTCCCGTTCAGACTATTTCTCCCGGATACGAGGATGTTCCCGAAACGGAACAAATGAAAATAACCGAGTGGAAATTCGTAAGCGGCGAGGACAGATTGGAACGCAAATGCTCCTCCTATGCCAGCGTTAACGACGGATACATTTTTGTTTTTCCTGAAAAATGGAGGAACAAAGTCACTGTAAAACGTGATTCCGTTAACGATGAGATCGTATTTTGCCTCTATTCTGACGGTGAAACAGGAAGAGAGCTTATGCGTATATACTGCGCCGAGGATTCTCCTTCAAGAGAGGACAGGATTTCCAATGGATATATGCTCATGAAAACCAAGGGAGATTCGGCATACCTTGCCTATATTCCGAAGGATAACGGAGACGGATATTCGATCACGGCAGGAGATGCCGCACTTGGTTTTAAACTATTTTAAAATAAAATAAAGCGTGCGAAGCACGATTAATAATGAGATTCTCAAGGGTGGATTCAACCTTTGGAAACCCATTATCAAAAACCTTTTAAGGAGTTGAGATTTATGAAGCGTATTCTTGTTTGCGAGGATGAAAGCACTATCCGTGAATTCGTCGTTATCAACCTCAAGCGTGCCGGTTATGAAGTTGTTGACGTGGACTGCGGTGAAGCTGCTTTGCAGACTTTTGAGGAGGAACACGGCAATTTCGATATCGTTCTGCTCGATATCATGATGCCCGGTATAGACGGTTTTACTGTTTGTAAGAAGATCCGTGAGAAAAGTTCAACTATCGGTATAATAATGCTGACCGCAAGAACACAGGAAATGGATAAGGTAAGCGGTCTTATGATAGGCGCAGACGACTATATAACAAAACCTTTTTCACCGTCTGAGCTTACCGCCCGTGTTGACGCTATCTACAGAAGAGTCTGCATGAGCTTTATAAAAAATGAAAAGCAGTCTATAATTGAATCCGGACCGTTCGTCCTTGATTTAAAGAGCAGAACCGTAACCAAAAACGGTAAATCAATCGAGCTTACTCAGGTTGAATACCAGATACTCGAATTCTTTATGAATAATAAGAATACCGCCCTCGACCGTGCAAGCATTCTCAACCATATATGGGGTGAAAGCTATTACGGAGACGATAAGATAGTTGACGTTAACATAAGAAGAATACGCATGAAAATCGAGGAAGAGCCTTCAAGTCCGAAATATATTATAACGATATGGGGCTACGGCTATAAATGGAATGATATGCAGTAATGGCGAAAAAAAGTATCACCAAACGCTGGATAATTAATAACCTTGGCGTTATGATCCTTGCTCTGCTTGTTATCGCTATGGCTATTATTTATGCGGTTCAGAGCTATTTTTACAGTTCGGCAAAGCAGTATCTCGTTTCAAAGATAAACGCCGTTACCAGCGTTTTAAGCGTTCATTCACAGGACAGCGCATCTAATTTTTCGGCAGAAATGAGAAATATGCTGGAAACCTTTAACGAAAAGGATAAAATTGAGCTTATGGCGATAAATTCCAAAGGAAGAGTCGTTTTAACATCCTCCGGATTTTCGCCCGACGCAGATATGCTGATGCCCGATTATGAAGACGCTATGACCTACGGCGAAGGCTCTTACGTCGGAAAGCTTCCGAGCGGAGAAAAAATTCTTGCCGTTTCCGTGCCGATATCGTCTATGAACAGCGAATACAGCTCGGTTCGTATGGTAACTTCGCTTACGGAGATAGAAAATACAATAAAAAATTATATAATTATCGTTTCAGTTGTAATTCTGGTCGTTATCGTCATTATTATTTCAACAGGACTTTATTTTGCCGGAACTATCGTTAATCCGATAAGGCAGATAAGCTCTATCGCACGAAAATTCGCTATGGGAGACTTTTCTGTAAGAATACAGAATTCCAGCGACGATGAAATCGGCGAGCTTTGTTCGGCTATAAATCACATGGCTGACGAGCTTTCCAATGCCGAGGCTATGAAAAATGAGTTTATTTCTTCCGTTTCTCATGAGCTGAGAACTCCGCTGACCGCAATAAAGGGGTGGGCTGAAACTCTTATGATAGACGGCGGAGGAAGTCCGGACACGATGAAAAAGGGCGTTGGAGTTATTGTAAACGAGACGGAGCGTCTTTCGCAGATGGTTGAAGAACTGCTTGACTTTTCACGAATGCAGAACGGTCATTTTACTCTCCAGAATGCAAATATGGATATTCTCGCCGAGCTTGGCGACGCTGTATTGATTTACAGCAATAAGGCAAAGAGTGAAAATATCAATATAATTTATAACGAGCCGGAAATGCTTCCGATAGTTTTCGGCGATAAAAACCGCATAAGACAGGTTTTTATAAACATTATCGACAATGCTGTCAAGTATTCGTCCGCCGGTGATACGGTCACTATCGACGCTTACGAAGCAGACGGAAAGATCGTTGTTTCAGTTGCCGATACCGGGTGCGGAATAAAGAAATCCGACCTTTCTAAGGTCAAAACTAAGTTCTATAAAGCAAATCATACAAGAAGAGGTTCCGGAATCGGACTTGCGGTTGCGGACGAAATTATCGCTATGCACGGCGGAGAAATGAACATATCCAGCGAGGGAGAAGGCAAGGGTACAAAAGTTACGATAATTCTTCCCGCAAATGAAAAAAAATCAGGTGAATAAAATGAGTAAAAACAATACGTCTCAAAGCAGCGAAAAATTCAAATCAAAAATCGGAGGACAGGCTCTTATCGAGGGAATCATGATGCTTGGTCCTGATACGGGAGCTATGGCTTGCCGTCTGCCGGACGGAAGCATCGATCTTGAAACGTGGGAGGAAAATAACGGCAAAAACGCTCCATGGTATAAAAAAACACCTATAATCAGGGGCTGCTGTAGTTTCGTCATATCTCTTGTAAAGGGATATAAATATATGATGAAATCTGCCGAAAAGCAGATGCCCGAAGAAGAGGAGGACGAAAAAGAGAAATCGGGGTCTGAATCAGATAAGGGTGAAAAGGATTCTTCATCGGGAATATTTGATATTTTTATGTATATCGGAGTAGTTATCGGTCTGGTTCTGGCGGTTGGACTATTTGTGTTTCTTCCAAAGTGGCTAACGGGATTTATTCCGGGAATCACGGAACACCGCATTGTACGTTCTATTGTCGAGGGCGTAGTAAAGATAGCTATTTTCGTGGCTTATATGGCTCTGGTAGGACTCATGAAGGACATCAGGCGCCAATATATGTATCACGGTGCAGAACATAAAACAATAGCCTGCCATGAGGCGGAGCTTCCTCTTACTGTTGAAAACGTAAGAAAACAGACAAGATTTCATAAACGCTGCGGAACAAGTTTTATTTTCATTGTTCTTATCATAAGTATTTTCGTGATGTGTTTTGTTCCGTTTACCGTAACATGGCAGAGAATCGTTGCTTCGCTTGTACTTCTTCCGCTTGTAGTCGGAATTTCCTACGAATGCATCCGACTTGCCGGAAATAACGATAATGTTTTTACGAAAATTCTTTCCGCTCCCGGACTTGCCATGCAGAGACTTACTACCCGTGAGCCTGACGACAGCATGATTGAAATTGCTATCGCCGCTCTTACTCCCTGCATCCCCGAGGATAAGGAGGAGGACCGTTGGTAAGCCGATATGCTCTGTTTGAGCAGTGCCGCAGCATCCTCGAAGAAAAGGGGATAGATTCTGCGAGATTTGATACTCTCTGCATTTTTCAGGATATGCTGGGCGAGAGAAATCCTATTCTCGTCACAGACAAAAATAAAGACGTTCCGCCGGAGCTTTCCGACAAGATAATGGAACTTGTCCGCAGAAGAAGCGAGGGCTATCCCTTGCAGTATCTTCTCGGCGAATGGGAATTCTATGGTTATCCGTTCAAGGTGGGGAAAGGAGTTCTTATTCCACGTCCAGATACGGAAACGCTTGTGGAACATACTTTGGCGGCCTGCCGTCAAATAGAAAACAAATACCCTAAAATCATAGACCTTTGCAGCGGCAGCGGATGCATTGCAGTCACGCTGAAAAAAGAAATTCCCGAAGCCGAAGTTTTTGCTGCTGAAATATCGGATGAAGCAATTAAGTATCTGAAGCAGAATGCAGAACTTAACAATGCCGATATAACGATTATTCAGGGCGACGTTCTTGATGAAAAGCTTCAGCAGAGCCTATTGGATTTTGACATAATCGTAAGCAATCCTCCCTATCTTACCGGAGAGGAAATGCAGGAACTTCAAAGGGAGGTCGCTTTCGAGCCGGAGCTTGCTCTTTTCGGAGGCAATGACGGTCTTGGATTTTATCGCCGGCTTACGGCAATTTGGAAAAATTCGCTTAAAATAAGCGGATATCTTTTGTATGAATTCGGCATGGGACAGCATTCGGCTGTCAGTGAGATCTTAGCGGAAAACGGTTTTACAGATATCACGCTCCAAAAAGACGCAGCAGGAATCATAAGAACGATCTCAGGTAAAAAATAAATTCATTTATACTAAACGGAGGAATAAAGATCATGGGAAAAAAGGAACTTGCAAAAAAGCCGCCCGTAGTTCAGGCAACGACTAAAGAGGATAAAAAAACTGCTCTTGAGGGCGCTTTAAAGCAGATTGAAAAAAAATATGGTGCAGGAGCGGTAATGCGTCTCGGACAATCCAAAACTCTTAACGTCGACGCTATTCCGACAGGCTCGATGACGCTCGATATGGCTCTTGGAATCGGAGGAGTACCGAGGGGTAGAATCGTTGAGATATACGGTCCTGAAAGCTCTGGTAAAACTACGGTTGCACTTTCTATTATTGCTCAGGCACAGAAAATGGACGGCGAAGTCGCTTTTATCGACGTTGAACACGCTCTCGATCCGGTTTATGCTCAGGCTCTGGGGGTTAATATAGAAAATCTTCTCGTTTCTCAGCCGGACAGCGGCGAGCAGGCTCTTGAAATTGCCGAGGCTCTTATACGCTCCGGAGCTATCGACGTTATCGTTCTCGATTCGATCGCTGCTATGACCACAAGAGCCGAAATAGACGGCGAAATGGGCGATCTTCACGTTGGTCAGCTGGCAAGACTTATGTCTCAGGCTATGAGAAAGCTTACGGCGGCTATTTCAAAATCAAACTGCGTTGCAATCTTTATTAACCAGATTCGTGAGAAGATCGGGGTTATGTATGGCAATCCAGAAACGACTCCCGGCGGAAGAGCGCTTAAATTCTATTCCTCTGTAAGAATCGAGGTCAGAAAGGGCGAAGTCATTAAATCCGGCAATGAAATTATCGGAGCTTCAACAAAGTGTAAGGTCGTTAAGAATAAGGTTGCCCCGCCGTTTAAGGAATGTCAGTTTGATATGATGTACGGTCAGGGAATTTCAAGAACCGGAGAGGTTCTCGATCTTGCCGTTGATCTTGAGATCGTGAAAAAAGGCGGTTCATGGTTCAGCTACAAAGACCAGAAGCTTGGTCAGGGACGTGATAACGTTAAGGAAGTTCTTAAAAACGACGAGGCTCTTATGAAGGAGATCGAAGAACAGATTCTTGCCCGAAAGGACGAGCTTCAGGCAATCGCTCCCAAAAAGGAGAAGAAGAGCAAGAAATCCGGAAAAAATACTGAGAGCGAATTTTCAGATGATTATTCAGACTCTTCCGAAATGTCCGAGGAAAACGGAGATTCTATGGATTCCAGCGATATTCTTGCCGATATTGAAGAGGATTTCGAGGAATTTACTCCTGTGGACGAATAATTTATGGAAATAACCTCCGTAGCAAAATATAAAGGCTCGACATATGAGGTCGAGCTTGATAACGAGCGGAAAATCTATCTTCATGCCGATATTATTGCGGATTTTTCCATACGCTCCGGCATGAAGCTTGAACGGGATGAGCTTAGAAAGGTCATTTACGCTTCAAATTTCAGAAGAGCATATCAGCGTGCGCTGTATCTTCTCGATTACAGAGACTATTCCCGCAAAGAGATGGTCGATAAGCTCGTTTCAAATTATAAAAACGAATCGCTTTGTATTGCGGTTGCAGATAAATTGGAGAAAAACGGTATTATTGACGATGAAAGATATGCCGAAAAGCTTGCAAGAAAATTTGTTGAAACTAAAAAGTTCGGCTATCGCAGAGCAAAGCGTGAAATAATAAGAAAGGGCATAGGCGAATTCACCGCCGAGGACGCTCTTGAACCATACGCCGAGGTTTTCGGCGAAAATCTGATGACGCTTCTTGAAACGAAGCACGCAAGGTTTCTTACCGATAAAACCGACCGGAAATCTGTTGAAAAGGTTAAAAGTGCGCTGGTAAGATACGGTTACGGTTTTAATGAAATAAACCGTGCGGTCAGAGAATATTTTGAAAGTTATCTGGAGGACTGACAAATGCCTGTTAAAGTTGGAATGGTATCGCTTGGATGTTCAAAAAATCTTGTTGATTCCGAAAGAATGCTGTATAAGCTGAAAAGCAGGGGATACCAGCTTGTTACCGAGCCGGGACTTGCCGATGTTGCCGTAGTCAATACCTGCGGATTTATCCAGTCGGCGAAGGAAGAGGCTATCGAAACTATTCTTGAGCTTGGAAAGCTTAAAGAGGACGGTTCGCTGAAAAAAATTATCATAACCGGATGCCTTACCGAGAGATATAAAGAAGAAGCGGCAGAGCTTTTCCCCGAAGCCGACGCTGTTATAGGAATCGGAAATAATAAGGATATTGTCGATGTTCTCGATCATGTTCTTGCCGGAGAAAAGTATGTGAATTTTGCTCCTAAGCTCGACGCAGAGCTTACCGGAGAGAGAATCATCTCAACGCTGCCGTTTTTCACATATCTTAAAGCCGCCGAGGGATGCAGCAATTGCTGTACTTACTGTGCAATTCCCATGATAAGAGGAAAATTCCGCAGTGTTCCTATGGAAGAGCTTATAAAAGAAGCTGAATTTCTTGCTGAAAACGGTGTGACTGAACTTGTCGTTATCGCACAGGATACGTCACGCTACGGCGAGGATATTTACGGCGAATCGAAGCTGCCGGAGCTTCTTAGGCGTCTTTGCCGTATAGACGGTCTTAAATGGATAAGAACGCTCTACTGCTATCCGGAACGCATCACGGACGAACTTCTTGAAACTATTGCAGGCGAAGAGAAGCTGGTCAAGTACCTTGAAATTCCGATACAGCACTGCGACGGCGATATTTTAAGCCGTATGAACCGCTGGGGCGACGAAGAAAAGCTGGAGGCTCTCTTTACTCACATAAGAGAAAAAGTTCCGGGAATAATTCTGCGAACCACTCTTATAACAGGTTTTCCGGGAGAAACCGAGGAGCAGTTTGAAAAGCTTGCGGAATTTGTTAAGCGTGTCCGCTTTGACAGACTCGGATGCTTCGCATATTCCCGTGAGGAGGGAACTAAATCATACGATTTCCCCGATCAGATAGACGAGGAAACTGCCGCAAGACGTGCTGATATAATCATGGAACAGCAGATGCTTATCAGCGCCGAAAACAATGAAAAGCTGATGGGCTGCGAGCTTGAAGCCGTTGTTGAGGGATTCGACAGATTCGGCGAGTGCTGGTTCGGAAGAACTGCCATTGATGCGCCGGATATAGACGGAAAGGTCTTTTTTACATCAGAAAAACCGCTTGAAATAGGCGAATATGTTAAAATTAAAATAACCGAAGCGCTTGATTATGATTTGATCGGAGAGGTGATCGTTAATGAATCTTCCAAATAAGCTTACGCTGCTGAGAGTATTTTTAATTCCGTTTTTCCTGCTTTTCATATATCTGAAAATGCCGTTTCACTATCTTATAGCTCTTGTGATATTTGCGGGAGCTTCTATAACCGACGCTCTTGACGGCAAAATTGCAAGAAAAAATAACCTTGTAACAAATTTCGGAAAATTTCTCGATCCGCTTGCGGATAAAGTACTCGTTATAGCCGCCCTGACTGTTTTTGTCGAGCTGGACGACGTAAAAATGGGAGCTATTCCTCTTATCATAATCAGTGCAAGAGAATTCATGGTTTCCGGTTTAAGACTTCTTGCCGCAGACAGCGGAGTCGTTGTAGCGGCTGGAATATGGGGAAAGCTTAAAACTGCGTTTACAATGGTTACTATAGTCGGAGTGCTTTTCTGGCTCAGCCTGTGCCACGATTTTGACCTTAATATTGCCTGTGGAGTAAAATCTGCCGTAGATAACTTTGTGATTCCGATTCTTATATGGATATCGACAGCTCTTACTATTTTATCCGGAGTAGTTTATTTAAAGGGCTACTGGAATCTTATTGATTCTGATAAATAATAACATCGTATTTATTTTGTTCATATGTATGAGATGAATTTTGTTTCGTTGCTTCTTGCTGAGGAGAGTTATCCTATGGGCATTCTGCCCTAATAATTTCAAATCCCATATTGGGATTTGAAATTATTAATACCGGTTTTCCAAAGGTCAGCGTGACGCTGCATCCAATCACGGGATTACTGCCCATAAAAGATAGAAGAATACGTCGCTCATTTTACCATAATAATAGATTTTCCAAATGGTTATCAGTCATTGTGGGGGATACGGGAACGGAGTCCCCTTACTGCATATAAATAAAGTAAACAACCGCCGTAATTGTATTAACAGGGAGGAAAAAGGATGAAGAAATGCGCCGGACAGATAAAGTATCTTGTCGCTATAAAAGAGCTTTCGGACGTAAACGAATTCGTTCGCTGTGTAAATATATCTCATCATCTTGGGGTTTCAAGACCAAGCGTGAGCAAAATGCTTCGGTGTCTCGCTAAAAACGGACTTGTTTACGAGGATTTCTGCAACAGCGTGGTTCTTACACCGGAGGGCGAAGAGGCTGTCCGTGAGATTTTTTCGACCTTTAATGAAGTTTATATATTTTTTCACAGCTTTCTTAAAATCCCCTCCGACGAGGCTCATGATCAGGCGATAAAATTTATTATCGAATTTCCGAAAGATACCTGTGAAAGGCTTAAAAAGGTTGTCAGAAGAACTGTGAGTAAAAAAGGATAATTTTTAAGGAATCACTGAATAAATCACGCCTGACGGCTCAGTACGTATCTTGCTTGCATATTTTCCCTCATCTTGCACAGAAATTTCTTGACAGGCGACAGCCTGCCTGCGAAATTTCTATACAATCTGACGAAAAATCTGACTGCGCAATCTACGCACTGGATTTAATCATTGCTTCCTTAATGCTCCATACCGATAAAAAGGTATGGAGCATTTTTATTGTCTTGATAAAGAGAAATCCGCCGCATCCTTTATGAATACGGCGGACCTCATAAGGAGGTTGTATTTATTTTCTGGATTTCAAAGTTAAGTTATCAGCTCTGTTCGCTGACGAGGATAGAAGCACGGTTCTGAATCATTTTTGCGGTTTCTTCGGCTGTTTTTTCGCCGTTGAAAAATGCCTGTGATTCTTCCTCTATTATCTGTATAATATCTAACGAGTAACTGTTTGTGATTGTTGAAATGTTCTTGATGAAATCGACGATGTAATCTCTTTCTTCCTGAGTAAGAGGCTTAATGACGTATTCCTTATCGCCTACATAGTATGTGTCGTCATACTCAGTTTTCTTGCCGTTTTCGTCTGTCCAGTAGGGACGGGACATTGCTTCGTCTGCCATTTTTTCAAATGCCGAGACACGAACAGGGAGAGACCAGTTGTTTTTTGAGTAATAATCCTCTGAGAAGAAACCGGAGATAAACTGCCAGCAGGCCTCCTTGGATGGCGAGCTTTCAAGAATTGCAAAGTTGTTGTTGAGACTGATAGAAGAGCCGCTGCCGTTTGAGGAAGGCGCTCCGACAAGGCTTACGTCCTCGCCGAAATCTGCCTGTTTAATTCTTGCGTAAGAACGGAGATCATTGAGATAGATTGATGAAATAAAGCATTTATCATCACGGGCAGCGTTTTCTGTGTTGCCCCAATATTCCTGCATTTCCTCATCCGTAGCTGTATCCCAGTTTATAATCTCAGATTCCTTTGGGAAGCGGTCGCAGAATTCAAGATATTTAATAAATTCAGGAGAATCGAAGCTGCACGTTCCGTTTTTATAGTCAACAAATGAATCAGTGTTATAGCAAAGCATTGAGAAAACGTTTTCTTTGGAAGCGCTTGCTATAAAGTCCATTTTAGATGAAAGACCGTCATAGATCTCGACCATTTCATCAAAAGTCCAGCTGTCTTTATCAGCATACTTCTTTTTTACTCCCCATGTTGAAATATTGAATGAATTTGAAATTGAAACAAGCTTTCCGTCCATTTCGCAGGCTTTAAGAATATTCGGCATGATATCGTCTCTCGAAATATTGCTGTCGTTGTCGATAAGCGGATAAAGGTCGGCAAATGTTCCCTTAGGGGCAAGACTGCTGATAAGCGAATAGTCGGAACAATATATCATATCAGGTTCTTTACCGGCCACGATATCCATTTTAAGCTGGTTAGCAGGAGTATTTTTTGTTTTTTCTGAAGCATCGTCGTATTCAAAATACTGGCTGTAATCTGTTATTCTGAAACGGTATTCGCTGCTTGATTTATTGAATTCGGTGATTTTTGCCGTAAGATCCTGATCGGGATAAAGAACAGCTATTGTTATAACCTTTGTGTTTTCAAGTTCGGAAGTATCTCTTTTGGTAAGACGGCAGAAGCTGTTTTCATTTGTCTGCCAGTCGTTGATATAAACAAGAAAGTCTCCGTTTTCAAGAGCGATGATAGAGCTTACATAATCGCCGTTTATATCGGAATTTATCCAGTTTACTATTTCTTCAGACTGTCCGTCTTTAAGGCCGATAAGAGCAGTGCTGCTGGAAAGATAAACGCTGTAGTCGCCTGTACCCTTTATCATAACGTTTGAGCCGTTGAAGTTATCAAGCTGAACAGATTCTCCGACCGGAGCAAGTGTTGACGGATCTACGTAACGTATCTCCGGTGAGTTTTCACCGTATCCCATAGCTGCGATATTGCCGTCAGCAGCAATGGAGATGCTGTTTATCCAGTTCATTCCGTCCAGTTCAAGCTTGCCGGAAAAAGTTCCGTCGGAATTCATGATGTAATATGCCTGATCCATACCGTTTGTTTCAACAATGAATTTGTCATTGCCGCATGAGAACATATTACCAATATAAACGCCGCCGTTTTCGTTTGCATCTTCTTCGCTTATGCCGCTTGTATCTATGTCAGTTACGGAAAGCTGATTGCCGGAGTCGTCAAATGAATAGAGCGCATAAGATGTTTTTGCAGCCTTTTCCATGGCTTCATAGTCGAATTTTTCGGGATCAAAATCAGGTGAATTATAATCCGGAAGCTTGAAATCGCCGTAATCTGTAGTTGCTGCAAAAGCGTATATCTTTCCGTCGGCAACGGAGGTATTAACGTTAAGATAGCCGTTTTCAGGTGACGGAATATTGAGATTGAGTTCCTGAACGCTGCTGAATTCAGTATCCGTGATACAAAAAACAGGAGTGGTTTCATATGTTTCATTATCGTAATTGTAGCCTGAAATAAAGATTTTGTCTGCTCCTTCGATATAAGACATTTTTTCGACGTTTTCCATATTGATATCGCAGTCGATTTCAACAGAGCGATAGGAGTTGTTGATAAGTTCGCTCGCCTTAGGAGCTTCCTTTTCTTTTTTTCCGCATGAAGCGGCGCACAATAAAATGGCTGCTGATGAGGAGATAGCCGTAATTCGGCTGACCATATTGTTTTTCATAAGTTTTTTCCTTTCTTGATCAATCGGTTGTTTTTGTATTTTTATGTAATTTATGCCTTATGGTGATTCTTACCTTATCAAAGAATCGTTCCACGGTATGTTTTATATGCTGTTTTTTCCGGCGCAGGAATCTTAGTCCCAGAAATGCAAGCCAGAGCGCAGTCAATATCGGGACGGCAAAGAGCCATTTTCTTGCTGAGTAAATGTATGAGAGCTTGAATTCGACCACTCTTGAAGCGTTCTCCCAGTAGGGATAAATAACGCTGTCTTTTCGGACTGCAAGATCGGATAGTTTTTTGAATGCCTTAGCTCTTTTTTTTGGCTCAAACCGTTCGCTGTTGCTGACGATGCTGACCATGCCCTTATACGGTTCGCTCAGAATGGATTTAACGGTCGTGTAAGCGAAGTTTTCAACAGGGTTAGGGATAATACATTCATAACAGGAAACTCTCTTAAAACCGCTGTCAGCAGCTCCGTCGGGATTGTCGGGAGAAACGCTGCCGTCTGCGCTTACCTGAGACGCCATATCGTAAGAGATATAAGCTCTCGGAGAGCTTCCGGCAGTTTTCTTTTCGGCTTCCGTTCCGGGAAGGTCGATAACTCCTGCGATGTAGAATTTAACGCCGTTTATGTAAATGTTCATTCCGGAAACTTTCTCCGAGCCGTAAAGCGCCCATGCAAGGTTTTTGTCAATGACTGCGCCGTCCTGCATGATATCGTCCTTGCTGAAGAACGAGCCGTCGAGAAGAGTAAAATTACGGAATGCGAAGAAGTCTCCGCCAACTGCGGTAAGCTCGGCTTCTGAACGTCCGCTTATATCGCATCGTATTGTGGCAGAACCGATCGGAGCGCTGTATGCGTCCGGAACGAGAGTTTTTCCTTCTTCCGGAGTTATCGAAATATTTTTCAGTTCGCCTAAAATCTGCGAGCGGACTGCGGAGACCGATTCGGTTGTAAAGCCTGAATCGTTTGAAAAGAAGCTGCTGATCTGCGAGTAATCTCCCTTTTTGCCGCCCCAGCGTTCGGCTGCATAATTATACGACTGCGATTTTGCCATTGAGCTTCCGACGGCGGTCAGTATGACTGTGCTGATTACAGCGAGAAGATTTATGGCAGCAATGATGATATATCTTATTTTAAATTTAATTTTCATCAGTGGCACACCGCCTTATTTGTCCTTCATGCGAACCTGATCGCCGGAGGAAACAGGCTTGCTGGCGGCTGTGATGACGTAATCGCCCTGAGAGATGCCCCCCTGAACTGCGCTTGAAACTTCATCCGAGGCAACGACCTCAACGTTTACTCTTCGAGCGTAATAGCGGTTTCCGAAAGGCGAGCTTTTGGATTCTACCGTAAGAACGAAGCTGCCGTCCTTATCCTGATAAACTGCGCTTTTGGGAACGAGAGCATCATAGCTTCCGCTTCCGCATGGAATTGAAAGGTCGATAGAAGTTCCGGAATCGACGTCGCCCGTAACTGAAAAAATGAGAAAGCGATTTTTCGAGCCGGCAGTTGTATCATTTTTTATATCTGTAAGAACGGCTTCAACGTTTCCGTTCCAGTTATTAACGACTTCTGCCTTGACTCCTGTTTTGATTTTTTTAGCTTTTTCGGCGTCAACGCTTATCTTAACGGTATATCCCTCTTCGGCGATATCAATAACGGCAAGCGGAGAGTCGGGGGTTGTAGTATCGTTAGGCTGAACGTTTATCATGCTTACAACGCCGTCGTATTTGGACTTAACCTCGGTTGACGCAGCAGTTTCTTTAAGCTTTGCGACCTTCTTTTTCTGTTTTTCTATATCTTTTTTCTTTGCTTCAAGGTCGAGATTTGAGATCTGTCCGGTAATATTATCGGTTTTCTGAGTTTTTTGAAGAGCGATCATAAGATCGTCCAGAGCACGCTGTTTTGCCTGAACATCGGCAACGCAGTCTTCGTAGCTCATAGAAGAACCGTCCATAGAGGATTCATATGCTTCAGTGCTTGCAGTAAGGCTTTCGATATTATTTTCGGCATCATAGAGCTGATTTGAGAGATCGTATCTGATGCTGCTTTTAGCGGAATCATATTCATTTTTAGCATTGTCTCTTATGGATTGTTTTGCGTCGGCATCCGCTTTTGCAGAAGCGACAACGCCTTCGGCTGCGCCTTCCGAAACTGCCTGTGAATATATTTCGTAAGCGGTTTTATATTCGCTGTCGGCATTCATATAATTGCTGAAAAGGGAAGAAAGGTTTCCGATATATTCCGGAGCTGCCGAAGAGTATTCGTCTGAATCTATAGCGGCAATAGTTGCGGTAAGCTTGCCCTGAACAGACGTCAGTCTTCTCAGCTCAGCCTTATCGCTGTTATACTGAGCCTTTGCCTCTTCCGAAACTGCCTGATTGTTGTAAGCTTCGTCACGCTTTGCGATTGCAAGAGTAAGATCCTCACGGGCATTTTTGATTGCCTGATTCTGTTCGGTATAATCGACAGGCTCGGTCAGAAGAGCCTTCTGGTAATCAAGCTCCAAGGCTGCAAGTTCTGTTTCAGCAGTGGCAAGCTCTTCGCTTTCCTCAGATTTTACCGTAAAAAGAACATCGTCCTTTTTTACTTCCTGTCCGGATTTTATATTGATAGTATCAATAATTTTATTCCCGTCAACAGTTACTTCGTAAGACTGATTTGATTCAACCATACCGCTTCCACGAACACGTTCCGTAAGCTTGCCGGAGACTGCGGTTTCGGTCGTTATCTCTGAAAGCGAGCGGTTCATTATCGTATTTGAGAAGAATGTGAGTACAAGCATTGCCGCAAGGAAAATGATTATCAGAGTTTTTATAATTTCTCTTTTTCTTATCGGAGAATAATCATCGCCGTCTTTTTTCTTTTTATCGTCGATTTTCGATGCGTTTTCTTTTATGTTTGTATTTTCGTTCATAGTTATCGTCTCCTTATCCTTTGATTCCGCCGGAATATGTAATTCCTTCAACAAGGTAATCTTCTCCGTACAGGAAAATAAGTATTGTTGGTATCATGTAAACAACTCCCACCGCAAAGGCGAGTCCTATTTCGTTTGTGCTTATCTGCGAAAGGAACACCGAAAGCGGATGCAGGGATGAATCTTTCATAAGAATAAGCGGTTGTTCCACCATATTCCAGTAATCAATGAATACCAGCATTCCTATTGAAACAAGGGCGCTTTTGCACATAGGAAGATAAATTTTTGTCAGTATCTTGAATTCGCCTGCGCCGTCAAGCTTTGCCGCCTCAACATAAGAAACGGGAATTCGTCTCATTACTTTGGTCAGCAGGAAAATGCTGAATGGCGAGAAAACTGCCGGAAGTATTATGGCAAGACGGGCGAGGGTGTTTGAGCTGAATATTTCCTGAAGCTTAACAGCTATTGCCCATGATTTTTCCGGATCAGCCGTGTCGATCATTCCAAGCTTATCAAGAACAAGATAGTTAGGCACAATTGTTACCTGATAGGGCATCAGCATGAGGATTATGTAAATGAAAAATATCAGATTTTTTATTTTGCCCGGATATCTTGAAAATCCATATGATGTAAGAACGGCAAGAAGAAGCTGGAAAACCGTTATCGGAACAGTAAGTATGACTGAATTCCAGAATTTAAGAAGATAATCGGAATTGGTTATGAGAACCGCTTTATACTGGTCAATAGTGACTTTATCGGGAATGAATTTCAGATTAACGTTGTCGGAGATGAAAACCTTTTCGCTTCCGGACATATTTCCGAACATAGAGCCGTAGTTGGCTGATATTTCATTGGATGTCATAAACGAGTTGGCGATAGTCAGGACGGTCGGAAGGAGAAAGCTGATTGCCGCCGCTGCCGCAAAAATCGTTATGAGAATGTTAAATACACGCTGTTTTCTTTTTTTCGTCATCAGTTCTCCACATCCTTTCCGAAAATGCTCTCAGAGATAAGAAGGACTGCGATGACCACTATCATCACCAGCGAGAATAAAACAGCTGCCGCCGAAAGTTTCTGATAATCGAGATTATTGAATGTATTGTTCATAAAATGCTGGAGCATATAAAGCTTATCATAGGGATAATTTCCGGTGAGCAGATAAACCTCACGGAAAATCTTGAATGAATTGATAAGCGATAAAATAAGAACAAACAAAATAGTAGGCGATAGGTAGCGGAGCTTTATATGCAGGAATTTGTAAACAGTTCCTGCGCCCTCAAGGTCGGCAACTTCAATGATGTCTTTGGGAATACTGCAAAGAGCCGACATAAAAAGTATCATATTGTAGCCTAAATTTTTCCATAGAAACATCATGATGATTACGATTTGACCTTTGGAAGATTTAAGCCAGTCTATAGGTTCTCCGCCGAAAAATTCGACTATCTGGTTTATTGTACCGTGATTATGGAAGAGAACCTGCCAGACAAGTACAACAGACGCAGTAGGAACCATAAGAGGACTCAGGAAAAAGGTTCGCAGGAGACTTTTTCCGGGGATATTTTTTTCAAGGAGAATAGCAAGTCCCAGTGAAAGAATTACTGCGAGAGGAACTGCAATGAGCGAGAATGCTGCGGTATTTGAAGCTGCCTGTTTAAATGCAGTATTTTCAAAAAGATTCCGATAATTATCAAGGCCGACATATTCTTTCATTATGGGATTATTTATCAGTGAATAATAAATAACGATTCCGAATGGAATCAGAAAGAAGATAAGAACTCCCAAAACGCTCGGAACAAGGCAGGCATTGCTGAAGATTCTTTCACGCCGTCTTCCGCATTGGTTTTTGCTTTTTTTCTTTTTCATCTGATCACTGCTTTCATTTTGTTCTATTATAATAAGTGTGTTTTTATGAGCCGTTCTGACAACGCCTTTAAAAAAGTTTATTATTTAATTTTGATGTGTATGTCACAATTTTTTATCCTCCATATATAAGTGATTTTAAGAAGGTAAAAAGACGAAGTTTTTATATATTTTTTTATTTTAATTAAATCACGGTTTTTCCTTAGTCTTTTCAATTATTGATTATAATACTATAAAAATAGATTGTCAATAAATTTTGCAGTTTTTTTGTTTTTTCAATCCGAGATTTTTGCCTTAAAATCGGTCAACTATATCATACCAATATATAATGACTTTTCTGTGACTTTAAAATAACAAAAACGTCATTTTAAATTTTCAATGGAGAATATCATGAAGTTAAAACGGAGCATCATTTATTTTTTTCAGATGTAATATGACCGGTTTCTTTGAATTTTGGAAACAAAAGAATGATTAATGTTACAATTGTTCGATTGTTCACTTGATTTAAAAATAAATTTGTGCAAAATGACGTTTTTGAAATTTGCTATTGACATTTGCTTATAACCATGATATAATAATTACTGTTGAAACACAAGATTGCGGGTGTAGTTCAATGGTAGAATTCCAGCCTTCCAAGCTGGTTACGTGGGTT
>ENA-UOJL01001073-UOJL01001073.1-human-gut-metagenome-genome-assembly--contig:-P47-NODE-1073-length-32542-cov-6.455290_pt1 | contig 32542 bp, 25 predicted proteins | sample MGYA00242347_ERZ723894 | MGnify/ENA metagenome assembly ERZ723894
CATGCGGCAGTAACGGTCAGGGATGTTGAAAGAGTAAAGTCCGAACACCCGAACGCTCTGTTTCTCGTTCATCCTGAATGCCAGCCTGCCGTGACCATGCTTGCCGATTACGTCGGTTCTACCTCCGGCATAATGGACTTTGCAAAAAAATCCGACGCAACGGAGTTTATTATCGGAACGGAAACCTCTATCGCAGAACACCTTCAATACGAATGTCCGGATAAGAAATTCATCCCCGTTACAAAAGATATCGTCTGCCGTAATATGAAGATAACAACTCTGCCCGATGTTTACAGCTCTCTTCTCGGAATAGGCGGAAAAGGCAGCGCTTTTGAAATTTTAATGGACGATGAGCTTATCGCTCAGGCAAGAAAATGCATTGACGAAATGATAAGACTGGGCGGCTGAATATGACCGGACTTGTTGAAAAACTGTATCAGAACGGCGATTTATCTGACGAAGAACTTCTTTCGCTTATAAATTCAAATGACGAACAGACCTCGGAACTGCTGAAAAAGTATGCTGACGAAGTAAGACAGCGTGTTTACGGAAAAAAGGTTTTTTTGAGAGGTCTTATTGAAATATCGAGCTATTGCAGAAACGACTGCCTTTACTGCGGAATCAGACGCAGCAATAAAAATGCTCAGCGTTACCGTCTTAGCAGTGAGGAGATAATGAGCTGCTGCGAAAACGGTTACGAATTGGGATTCCGCACCTTTGTGCTTCAGGGCGGAGAGGACGCTTTTTTCAGCGACGAAGTCCTTGTTCCCATAATAAGAGCTATCCGTGAAAAATACTCCGACTGCGCTATTACGCTTTCGCTCGGAGAACGCTCTTATGAAAGCTATAAACGGCTAAGGGACGCCGGAGCGGACCGCTATCTTCTCCGCCACGAAGCGGCTTCGGAGGAGCTTTACGCAAAGCTTCATCCGGAGAAAATGAGCCTTGAAAACCGTATGAACTGTCTGTTTAAGCTCCGTGAGCTTGGCTATCAGGTCGGTGCGGGATTCATGGTGGGTGCTCCGTATCAGACAGCTTGGCATCTTGTTAAAGATCTGCGTTTTTTGCAGAAGCTCCAGCCGCAGATGATCGGCATCGGACCTTTCGTGCCGCATCATGATACTCCGTTTGCAGATCATAACGGCGGAACGCTTGAGCTTACGCTGAAGCTGCTTGGCATTATCAGACTTATGTTCCCGAAGGTTCTGCTTCCGGCTACGACCGCTCTTGGAACTATTTCACCTGTCGGCAGAGAGCTTGGTCTGCAAACAGGCTGCAATGTTGTAATGCCGAATCTTTCCCCTGTTAAAGTAAGAAAAAAATACGATCTTTACGATAATAAAATATGTACCGGAGAAGAAGCGGCTGAATGCTGCGGCTGCCTTGAAAAAAGAATCAACTCCGCCGGCTATATCGTTTCCGGCGAGCGTGGCGACCATTTCGATTTTACCGCTTCACAAGGAGAAAAATAATGAGAGTACGATTTCATCTTCCCGATTTTTCGGGAAATTTCAAGCTTAATTTTTTATTTGCGGAAACGCTTAAGCATCGTCCGGAATTTTTCAGAGAGGGCGTTGAAATTGCTTCGTTTTACGGAGTTTTTCCGCCGTCTGTCTGGAACGGCGGCAGAACTCAGGGAGGAGTTGTCGATAAAGCGTTCGTGAAAAACGTAATCAAGGTTTTCAACGAGCGAGGTATTCCCCTTCGTTTCACTTTCACCAATCCGGCGCTGGAAAAGAAGCATCTCAGCGACAGCTTCTGTAATATGGTAATGAATCTTGCCAATAACGGCTTGAACGAGGCTATCGTTATGTCGCCGCTTCTTGAGGATTACATCCGAAGAACTTACCCAAAATACAAGCTCACAAGCTCTACCTGCAAAAGAATAACCGATCCCGACGCTTTAAAAGCCGAGCTTGAAAAGGACTACAGCATCGTTGTTGTCGATTATGATTTCAACAATAATTTCGAGGTTCTTGAAAAGCTTCCGAGAAAAGCCGACTGCGAGCTTCTTGTAAATGCCTGCTGCGAACCGGGATGTCCGAGAAGATCGGCGCATTACCATTCTATCGGAGTACAGCAGATTGCCTACAACGAGCATATCAAAAAGTACCCGAACGCTCCGTTCGACGCAAGCAAATACGATCCCGAGCATTTCCGTGAATGTCCTTATTCCAAAAGAGGAATTTTCGAGATACGCAATCTCAGAACGCATATCTCGCCCGACGATATCTGGGAAAAATACGTTCCTATGGGATTTGAACAGTTCAAGATCGAGGGCAGAACCGCAAGTCCCCTTAATGTTCTTGAAACCTATATGTATTACATGGCTAAGCCCGAATATCGTGACGAGGCAAGATTCACTATTCTGAAAGCTCTTGAAAATTCGCACGCTCTCATATTCAATTAAGGAGAAAAATTATGAAAGTAAAATTCCATCTGCCGGATTTCGCCCAGCATTTTAAATTAAATCTTGTTTTTGCGGCTATGGTTAAAAGCTGTCCCCAGTTTATGCGTGAGGGAGTTGAGATCGCTTCGGTTTACGGTGCGTTTCCGCAGTCTCTCTGGAACGGTGGACGAACAAACGGCGGAGTTTGCGATAAAGCCTTCGTCCGCAGTGTGCTTAAATCATTCAACAGCGAAGGTATTCCGCTCAGATTCACATTTACAAATCCTATGCTCAAAGAGGAGCATTTAAGCGATCCATTCTGCAATGCGGTGCTGAAAATGGCTAATAACGGTCTTAACGAGGTCATTGTCAATTCGCCTCTGCTTGAAGAATATATCCGCAAAAACTATCCTAAATACAAGCTTACAAGCTCTACCTGCAAGCGTATCACAGATATTGAAAAGCTTAAAGAGGAACTCGAAAAGGATTACAGCATAGTGGTTCTCGACTACGATTTCAACAACAAATTTGATCTTCTGGAACAAATTCCCCATAAGGAAAAATGCGAGATACTGGTAAACGCCTGCTGCGATCCCGGATGCAAAAGGCGTACAAAGCATTATCAGGATCTCGGAATGCAGCAAATTATTTACTGCGATCATCTGAAAAAGCATCCCAATAAGCCTCTTAATTTGAAAGATTATCCGGATATGCCCGAAACAGACTGCCGCTGCGCCGACAGAAGCATATTTGAGATAAAGAATCTGAGCACGCACGTTACTCCTGATGATATCTGGGAAAAATATGTGCCCATGGGCTTCAATCAGTTCAAAATAGAGGGAAGAACCTCAACAAAGCTTAATCTTATTGAAACCTATATGTACTATATGATAAAACCGGAATGCCGTGACGAAGCAAGATTCATGTTCCTTTACAATCTGGAAAATTACGGCGTTATCAAAATAAACGACTAACGAGTAACCTATCAATTCTGTCAATTAAAGAGGACGCTGTCCCCTTTGTCACTTCGTGACATTTCCCCACACTGTGACCAACAACTTAAGCGATTTTGCACCTTGAAATTCTGTCAAATAATTAATACTGGGTTTCCAAAGGGTTGAATAACCCTTTGGCAGGGGTACGGGGACAGAGTCCCCGCTTAAGTTGTTGGCATTGTGTAGGGAATCACCCGATATTTCCGAAAGGAGTTTTTATGAAAACTGCACCGATTTTCAGCAATAATATGGTTCTTCAGCGTGAAAAACCGCTCCGTATTTTCGGAGTATGCGAAAAAAAACATCAGCACAGCATAACGGCAAAAATTCCTGAGCTTGGCGTTTCCGCCGAGGCAATTATTTCCGGCGAAAAATGGATGACTGTTCTTCCTCCGCTGAAAGCCTGTAAAAGCTGTACGGTCGAAATAAGCTCCGGCGAGGAAAAAATTATTTACAGCAATGTCGCCGTCGGAGAGGTCTGGCTCGCCGGAGGACAGTCCAACATGGAATTCGAGCTTCAGAATGATAAAAACGGCAAGGAAGCTCTTCAGGAATGCGAAAAGGAAAACGTTCGGTTTTATGCGGTTCCACGCTGCGAAATGGCTGACGAAAACCTGAAAAAGGCAGAGGAGCAAAGCTCATGGCAGACTGCTTCGTATAACAATTCTGCAAAATGGTCGGCAGTCGGATATTATTTTGCAAAGAAGCTCAGCCGTAAACTCGGAGTAACTGTCGGCATCATCGGCTGCAACTGGGGCGGAACCTCCGCATCGGCATGGATGAAACGTGAATATCTTGCTCAGGACAGCCGTATAAGCAATTATATAGAAGATTACGATAAAGCGATATCGGGTAAAACCGATGAACAGATGATAGCCGAATACGACGAATACGTAAACTATCACAGCAAGTGGGAGAAAAAGGTTCAGCAGTGCTATGCCGAAAATCCGGCTGTAAAATGGGACGAGATTTTAAAAATATGCGGCGAGAACCGCTATCCCGGACCTATGGGTATTAAAAATCCAATGCGTCCATGCGGTCTTTATGAAACGATGATAAGCAGGACAACTCCTTATACGCTTGCCGGATTCCTCTATTATCAGGGCGAATCCGACGATCATCTTCCGGAAACATACGATACGCTCCTAAAGGCTCTTATCGAAAACTGGCGAAGCGACTGGCTTGATGATGAATTGCCGTTTCTTCTTGTCCAGCTTCCGATGCACAAATACGAATCAGACCCCGATTTCAAAAACTGGCCGATTATCCGTGAAGCTCAGATGAAGGTTTTCAAAACCGTTAAAAACACCGGAATAGCCGTCTGTCTTGACTGCGGCGAATTCAATAATATTCATCCTACAGACAAAAAAGAGGTTGGAAACAGGCTTTATTTACAGGCTCTTTCCGAAGTTTATAATCTTGCGGACAGAACCGAAACTCTTCCTCCCATTTTCCGAAACGCCGTTTTGGAAAATGACAGGATCCGCCTGTTTTTCGATAATTGCAGCGGATTCAGTTCAGTCTCCGACAAGATAACGGGATTTGAAATTGCAGGCAGTGACGGTAAATTTATCCCAGCTGACGCTGAAATCGACGGAAACACAATTCTTTTGTGCGCCGATTTTACAGCTCCTCTTACCGCAGTCCGCTATCAGTGGACAAATTATGCGGAAGTAGGTCTGTTCGGAAAAAACGGACTTCCCGTTCCGACTTTCAGAAGCAGTATTTACCTTTTCTGATATTTATGAAGGGGACTCTGCTCCCAACGGTCGCCCGTACCCTCTGTCAGCAAGCTGACATCCCCCTACACTGTAGGGAGTCACCCTTAAACCCCTGCCAAAGGGTGAATTCACCCTTTGGAAACCCACAATTAAATTATTACCGATACCCCGCAAAGGGGTATCGGTAATAATTTAGGCAGGATGCCCAGACGGAAACAACCTCTTTCAGCAAGGAATCAAGGAAAAAAGTCCGCTTGATAAAAATAACAAAAAATAAATGCTGCTGTAATGCATTCAGCTTAACGCTTGACAAAAACTCTTCATACGGTATATAATAGTAGTATTACAGATAATTTTTACGTTTCCTCAAAGTATCGGCGGCAGAATTCAGCCGCATGAAGATGGAATCGTTTTATTCATATTATAAGGAGTTTACGATGCTTTTTAAACAATTAAGAAGAGATATCAGGCTTATTAAGGAACGTGATCCGGCTGCAAGAAATTCTTTTGAAATTCTTTTGACGTATCCCAGTCTTGTTGCGATAAGAAATTACCGCATTGCTCACTGGCTTTATAAGAAAAAAATGTTTACAGCCGCAAGAATTATTTCTCAGAATGCCAGAAGACGTACCGGAATTGAAATTCATCCGGGCGCTACGATAGGCAAAGGACTTTTTATAGACCACGGAATGGGAGTTGTTATCGGCGAAACTGCTATTATCGGAGATAACTGCCTTATATATCAGGGAGCGACTCTCGGAGGTACGGGTAAGGATAAAGGAAAAAGACATCCTACACTCGGCGATAACGTTCTTGTCGGCGCAGGAGCAAAGGTTCTTGGTCCTTTCAAGGTTGGAAACAACGTCAAAATCGCTGCAAACGCCGTTGTTCTAAACGAGATTCCCGATAACAGCACGGCTGTCGGAGTTCCTGCAAGAGTAGTCCGCAAAAACGGCGCAAAGGTCGGCAGAAAATGCGTTACGCAGGAAATAGATCAGGTTCACATCCCCGACCCTGTTTCCCTGGAATTCTGCCGTATGCAGCTTGAAATAGATGAACTTAAAAACAAGATCTCAGCGCTTTCATCAGATTCAAAAAATAACAAGGAGTAATCATTATGCAGATATATAATTCACTTTCCCATAAAAAAGAGGAATTCATCCCCAATGAAGCAGGCAAGGTAAGTATGTACACCTGCGGGCCTACCGTTTACCATTATGCGCATATCGGTAATCTGCGAAGCTATATCATGGAGGATGTTCTCGAAAAATATCTGCGTTTTTCCGGTCTTGACGTTAAAAGAGTCATGAATATTACCGACGTCGGACATCTTACAAGCGACGGCGATACCGGTGATGATAAGATGCTCAAAGGCGCAAAGCGTGAACATAAAACCGTTATGGAAATAGCTAAATTTTATACCGATGCTTTCTTTGACGATTGTAAAAAGCTGAATATAAAAACTCCTGATGTTGTCGCTCCTGCAACGACTTATATCGACGAATTCATAAAAGTTATCTCATCTCTTATGGAAAAAGGATACGCTTACGAAGCCGGCGGAAACATTTATTTTGATACCTCAAAACTCGAAAAATACTACGTTTTCAACGATTTTAAAGAGGAAGACCTCGCTGTCGGAGTTCGTGAAGGAGTTGAAGAGGATGGCAATAAACGCAATAAAGCCGATTTCGTTCTCTGGTTCACAAAGTCTAAATTCGACGATCAGGAGCTTAAATGGGACAGTCCATGGGGAATCGGTTATCCCGGCTGGCATATCGAATGTTCCTGCATAAGCATGAAAAATCTCGGCGAATATCTTGATATCCACTGCGGCGGCATCGACAACGCTTTCCCTCATCATACGAACGAAATTGCTCAGAGCGAAGCTTATATCGGTCATAAATGGTGCAATTACTGGTTCCACGTTCATCATCTTAACACGAACAGCGGCAAGATGAGCAAATCAAGCGGAGAGTTCCTTACAGTTTCACTTCTTGAAGAAAAGGGCTATAATCCGCTTGTTTACCGCTATTTCTGTCTGCTTTCACACTACAGAAAATCGCTCGTTTTCACTTGGGAAAATCTCGATAACGCCGTTACAACGTTCAACAAGCTCATCGCTAAGATCGCTCCGCTTACTCAGGAAACAGCCGGCGAGCTTGATTCTGCCGAATACGAAAGCCTTATGAAGAGCTTCACTGACGCTCTTGATAACGACCTTAATACGTCCCTTGCTATAACTGCGGTTTACGATGTTCTCAAATCAAAGACCAATGCGGCAACCAAGCTTGCTCTTATTGCGGAATTTGACAAGGTTCTCGGTCTTGATCTTATCGAAACGGCAAAAAAATCAGTTCAGGCTTCCGATTCCGCAGGCGAGGACGATATCCCTGCCGAGGTCATGGAACTCGCCGAGCAGAGAAAGGCTGCCCGTAAGGAGAAAAACTTCGCCCTTGCAGACGAGCTTCGCAATAAAATTGCTGAACTCGGCTACGAGATCAAAGAAACACGTCAGGGAACGGAAATAAATAAAATTTAGGAATGATAAACTGAATGGCAAGAATTTATCCCCTTTTCAGCTCCAGCAAGGCAAACTCCACTTTTATCGGCAACGAAAGAGCCGGAATCCTTATCGACTGCGGTGCAAGCTTTAAAAGGCTTTCTGCGGCGCTGGAATTAAATAACATCCCGCTTTCGGCTGTTCAGGCTGTGTTCATAACTCATGAACACAGCGATCACGTTGCCGGACTTTCAATGCTTACCAAAAAGACAGGTATTCCCGTATACGGTCAGAAACGTACTCTTCAAAGACTGTACGACACCGGAAAAATTGCTCCGGCTTCTCATGTCATCGACATGGAAAAACTTTCGATAGAATGCGCAGGTTCGGAAATAAGCTGTTTCAACACACCCCATGATACTATCCAGAGTTGCGGCTACAGAATACATACAGCCGACGATAAACTCTGCGCTGTCTGCACCGATCTCGGGCACATCACTCCCGAAGTAGACAACGCTCTCAGCGGATGCAGACTTGTTCTTATCGAAGCTAATTACGACGAGAATATGCTCCGTCAAGGACCTTATCCGCTTTATCTTAAAGAGCGCATCCTCTCGCCGAACGGTCATCTTTCAAACGACGACTGCGCTGTTCAGATCGGAAAGCTTATCGAACGTGGGACAACTCATTTTATACTCGGTCATCTGAGCCAGGATAACAACCGTCCGCATATAGCCGAGCAGACCGTTAAAAGCAGTCTTTCTCAGTATGCCTTCGGAAAAGACTATCTTATGGGCGCTGCTCCTGTTGAAACTAAGGGAGGAGCTGTGATTTTCTGATGAACGTTAATCTTATCGTTATCGGCAGACTGAAAGAGGATTATCTCCGGAATGCCTGCGCCGAATACATCAAACGTCTTTCACGTTTCTGCACTTTCGAGCTTCATGAGCTTGATGAATACCGTCTCAGCGATTCTCCATCGGAAAAGGAGATCGCCGCAGCACTGAAAAAAGAAGCGGAACAAATAAAAAAATATGCTAAGGGAATGATAATTCCTCTTTGTATCGAGGGAAAACAGCTCAGCAGCACCGAGCTTTCCGAGCATATCTCCGATGCCGGAGTAAACGGTTTCAGCACTGTTACATTTATCATCGGAAGCTCTTTCGGTCTTGATCCGGACATAAAAGCTATGGGACATCTCCGGCTGTCCATGTCGAAAATGACTTTCCCCCACCAGCTTGCAAGAGTCATGCTTCTGGAGCAGATATACCGTGCATTTCAGATCTCCGGAGGCGGAAAATACCATAAATAAAAACCTGTCAATTTATTGCGGCTGTATTTATATTACTGTCATTAAAGAGGAAATCTGTTTCCACTTATCTTTCTGTCAAACGTAATTTTACTCTTTGGGCTTTAGCCCTGATTATTATAATGCCCCTTTATGGGGTATTATAATAATCAATACTGGGTTTCCAAAGGGTGGAATCACCCTTTGGCAGGGGGTTAAGGGGGACAGAGTCCCCCTTATAATATCAGATAAATACTGTCGCATTGAATCAATAGGTTACAAGAGAGGAAAATTTTATGAAGGTTAAAGAATCGCTTCTTAAATCGCTTACTGAAGCAAACGGCGAATACATTTCCGGAACAGCTCTTGCGGAAAAGCTCGGAGTAAGCCGGAATGCAGTCTGGAAGGCTGTCAAAGCTCTTGAATCAGAAGGATATAAAATTATTTCATCCCCATCAAAGGGATATGCTTTCGATTATGACAACAATCGTCTTTGCGAGGAACTTATCCTTTCAAAGCTTGAAACAAAAGAGCTTGGAAGAAATCTTAAAATATACAAAGAGGTTGAATCGACCAACATCACTGCAAAAGAACTCGCCGCTGCCGGAGCTGTTCACGGAACGGCTGTTATCACCGACACTCAGACTATGGGCAAGGGCAGACTCGGCAGACAGTTCGTTTCCCCTGCCGGAACGGGAATGTATATGAGCGTTATCATCCGTCCGGAGCTTCCTATTGAATCGGTTTCGCTTATAACTCCGGCAGTCGCTGTTGCGGCGGCAGAAGCAACGGAAAAGCTTTGCGGACATGAGGTTCAGATAAAGTGGGTGAACGATCTTTATATGAACGGCAAAAAAATCTGCGGTATACTTACGGAAGCGTCTCTTGGTCTTGAGATGAAAGCTCTTGATTACGCCGTTATAGGCATCGGGATAAATGTCCTCAGCGTTGCCGGCTTCTTTTCGGATGAGCTTCGTCAGACTGCTACGTCGGTCGAGGATGAAACAGGCGTTAAAATTGACCGCAACGCCATTTGTGCCGCTGTACTCAACAGCCTTGAACAGCGTCTCGAAGAAGTCGAAAGCCGCAGCTATCTTTCGGAATACCGCCGCAGAGAGTATCTCACGGGTAAACGTATCACCGCTGTTGTCGACGGAAAGACTATTACCGGAAGCGCAGTAGGCATCGACAACAATGCAAATCTTATGATAGAAATGCCGAACGGCGATATCAGATATCTGAATGCCGGAGAAGCTAATCTATGCCGCCTTAAACGATGAAAGCGAGGGAAATTTATGTCTACTCCGCATAATAATGCAGAAAAAAATGATATAGCAAAAACCGTCCTCATGCCCGGCGATCCTTTAAGAGCCAGATTTATTGCAGAAAATTATCTTGAAAATCCTGTCTGCTATAATGAAGTGAGAGGAATGCTCGGCTACACCGGAACATATAAGGGAGTTAAAGTCTCCGTTCAGGGAAGCGGCATGGGTATGCCGTCTATCGGGATATATTCACACGAACTTTTCAACGAATACGATGTTGAAAATATCATTAGAGTCGGAACTGCCGGAGCAATTTCCGATAAGGCAAATCTTCGTGACCTGATTATCGGTATGAGCGCAAGCACTAATTCCTCTTATGCCTCGCAGTATCGTCTGCCCGGAACTTACGCTCCGACAGCTTCGTGGAAGCTCCTCTCAGCCGCAGTTTCTTCCGCAGAAGAAAAAGGATGCGTTTACCACGTCGGAAATATTTTTTCAAGCGATACTTTCTATGACGCCGCAAACAGTCTTGCTGAGTGGCAGAAAATGGGCGTTATCGGAATTGAAATGGAAGCCGCCGCTCTTTACATGAATGCGGCAAGAGCCGGTAAAAACGCTCTTTGCATTTTAACCGTTTCCGACTGTCCCCTGAGAGGACTTTCAACGACCGCTCAGGAACGTCAGACGAGTTTCCGTGATATGATGGAAGTTGCCCTTGAAACAGCTCTTAAAGCTTCAGAATAAAAACAAAGAACGAACCAATAAGGGTTCGTTCTTTTATTCTGTCGAAAAAGTTGTTTTTTATTAATAATTGGATTCCAAAGGGACAATGTCCCTTTGGCAGAGTCCAGAGACAGCGCCTCTTGTGGGGTGCGGTGGTAAAGCTCTGCATAGCACGCAGTGAGCCCTGTAAGAGAGGGCGTTCCCTTAGTTTTTCTATAAGTAAAAAATTTGGCTAAATTGCTGAATCTTTCTTTTTCTGCTGGTTGATAATAAGTCTTACCGTTTCAAAAATATAGGGTTTAAGCTCGGAAATATTACAGGGTTCGCCGTAAAGGATAGCGGAGTAGCAGGTTGACGAAACAAGCTCGACTATCATAAACAGCATAATTTCCGGATTTTTGAATTCATACGGAGCTTCACTGAGCATGGAGTTATAAACATCCGAAAAATTAACGTCATCGTCCAGTGTTGGCGAAGTCAGAGCAGATTTAAAAATTCCCCAGCTAAGATTTTTTGAAATAAAAGTAAGAAGAGATTGATTTTCGTTAAGCTGATTGATTATATCATCAATTATAAAAATAATTTTCTCCTCAAAATCAAGAGATTTGTCGTTTTTTTCAAGTTTATCGGTAGCATTGCGGAAAAGCTGACTTGATTTATGTGAAATAAGCTTATTGCGGATATCATATTTATCCTTAAAATAGAGGTAAAACGTTCCTTTGGCGACTCCGGCTTTGTTTACGATATCAGAAATAGAGGTTTTGCTGAAGCCTTTTGTTGTAAACGATTCAAAGGCAGTTTTAAGAAGAGAATTTTCCTTTTGCTTTTTGTTGGAATCAACCTTTCCCATTTTTATACGCTCCTTAAAATTTAATTTGACAAATAACTGCTCATTCTATTATAATCCAAATCGACAAGAATTGTCAAGACGGATAAATTGACTAATAGTCATTAATTGGAATGAGCAATTTTGTGCAGTCGGACGAAATTTATGACTTTAGGTCATTTTTTCTTCAAAGCATATTGACTAACGGTCATTTTTGTAATATACTATCAATAAAGACAAATGACTTACGGTCAGTTGTTGATTCTTGGAGCCTGTTCAGTATCTTTTTATGTGCGGATTTTCGAGTCTTTTGGCGGTGACAAGAAAAAAATCCGCAGGAACACTGACGTATTGCAAGGATTTATGACGCAGTCAACAGCAAAATTTGCCGAAAAGACGTGCAAAAAAAGATAATGAACAGGCTCTTAATCTCCATAAAAGGTACGCCGGTTCAGCGTTTTTCCGGCGTGCCAATTTCAAACGAAAGGAACGATATTATGCTTAAATTCGGAGAATGGATCGCAAAGCACAGGATTCTGATTCTTATTATCAGCGTTCTTCTGATAATTCCGTGTGCAATAGGATTCATTAACACAAGAGTAAATTACGATATTCTTTCATATCTGCCCAAGGATATCGCCACTATGGAAGGGCAGGATATTCTTATCGACAAATTCGGTCAGGGCGGATTTTCTTTCGTTATGGTCGAGGGAATGAGCGATAAGGATGTTGCGGAAACTGCCGATAAAATTGCGGAGGTAGATCATGTTTCAAATGTTGTCTGCTATCAGTCGATGGTAGGTCTTGACATTCCGAAAGAGGTTCTTCCGGACAACATCTACGATTTCTTCAATAAAGACGATACGACCATGATGGCTGTTTTCTTCGATGATACGACCTCAGCCGACGGAACTATGGACGCTATTGAAGAAATGAGAGATATAACCTCTGAACAATGCTTCATAAGCGGTATGTCGGCGATCACTCTCGATATGAAAAAGCTTTCGCAGAGCGAGACTATTATATACGCAATTATAGCGGTTATTCTTACAAGCATCGTCCTTATGGTCGCTATGGATTCTTTCCTGATCCCTGTTTTCTTCATGCTCAGTATCGGAATCGCTATTGTATGGAATCTGGGAACAAACTTCGTATTCGGTGAGATATCGTTTTTAACTCAGGCTCTTGCGCTTGTTTTGCAGCTTGGAGTTACAATGGACTACTCAATTTTCCTCTGGCACAGCTATAAGGAACAGCTCCAGCGCTATCCCGATAACAAGCAGGAGGCTATGGCTCACGCTATTGCAAATACGATAACATCCGTTGTCAGCAGCTCGTTTACTACGGTTGCCGGATTCCTTGCAATGTGCTTCATGAGCTTCACTCTCGGACTCGATCTCGGAATAGTTATGGCAAAGGGAGTTGTCTGCGGAGTAATTGCCTGCGTAACGGTTCTTCCGTCATTGATACTTATTTTTGAAAAGGCTATCTCAAAAACTTCACACAGAGATTTTCTTCCTTCTTTCAAGAGAACGTCATCGTTTATTATAAAGCACTGCGGACTTTTCCTTACGGCAGCTATAGTTCTTCTTATCCCGGCAGTGTACGGCAATAATAATTACGATGTTTACTATAAGCTCGACAGCACTCTTCCAGCCGATCTCGACAGCATGATCGCAAATTCAAAGCTTGAAGAAGAGTTTGGCATGAACAGCACTCATATTCTGCTTGCCGATTCCTCCCTTGACGCAAAACAGGCAGACCGTATGATCAGCGAAATTGAAAATACTGACGGAGTTCAGATGGCTCTTGGATTTAATTCGCTGGTAGGACCTGCGATCCCTGAAGAAATTATTCCCGATTCCGTCAAGGAAATTCTGAAAAATGACGAATGGCAGCTTATGCTTATCGGTTCGGAATATAAAGTCGCTTCCGACGAGGTAAACGCTCAGATAAATCAGATAAACGATATCATCGGAAAATATGACAGCAAGGCAATGCTTATCGGAGAAGCTCCGGCAACAAAAGATCTTATTGAAATAACCGACAAGGATTTCAAGGTTGTAAGCATACTTTCAATAGCGGTAATTTTCCTTATCGTTGCAATAACTTTCAGATCGATAACTCTGCCGATAATTCTTGTTTCGGTAATCGAGCTGGCTATCATGATAAATCTTGGAATAGCCTTTTTCACCGGAACGGAGCTTCCTTTTATCGCCTCCGTAGTTATCGGAACGATACAGCTCGGAGCAACTGTCGATTACGCTATTCTTATGACGACAAGATACAAAACCGAACGAAGCAGCGGAAAGGATAAAAAAGAATCCGTTCATATCGCTTTAAGCACGTCTATCAAATCTATAATAACATCCGCTCTCGGATTTTTTGCAGCAACTATCGGCGTTGCAGTTTACTCGGATATCGGACTTATTTCGTCGCTGTGTATGCTTCTTGCAAGAGGAGCTATAATCTCGATGGTAATAGTTATCTGCGTTCTTCCGTCAATGTTTATGGTATTTGACAAGGTCATCTGCAAAACGAGCGCAGGATTTCTTCCAAAGAAAAATAAAGCTAACTTAAATAAACAAACCGTTGAAATCAATTAAAGGAGAGAGAATTTTATGAATACGAATAATTTCAGAAAAATAGCAGCCGGAGTGATCGCCGTTGCAATTTCTGCCGGAGCAACAGGTTCTATAGCATATGCAAAAAATAACGAGAAAACAGACTCCGCTCCTGAGAATTCAGAAAAGAAGAATACGGAAGCCTCTGAAACGGCAAGAAGTTCTTCCGGAAACTCCGCTTATAAGGACGAGACAGTTTATGTTCTCTGCAACAATAATTCTTCTATCAAAAATATTTTGGTAAGCGACTGGCTTAAAAATACTCCGGCGCTTGATTCGATAAGCGATATTTCCTCTTTAAGCGATATTGTGAACGTTAAGGGCGATGAAAGCTTCACGGTGAACGGTGAGGAGCTTAACTGGTCTGCGGACGGAAGTGATATTTACTATAAGGGCAACTCCGACAAACAGCTTCCTGTTGATGTTACCATGACATATTTCCTTGACGGAAAAGAGGTTTCACCGGAGAGTATTGTCGGCAAGAGCGGTCATCTCGTTATCCGCTGGACATATAAGAACAATCAGAAGTCGGTTCAGCTTGTAAACGGAAAGGAAAAGGAGATAAACGTTCCTTTTCTTGCGGCAAGCGCCGCCGTTTTCGATACTGATAAATTTGTGAATGTTGAGGCAGAAAACGGAAAGGTCATCTCAGACGGCGAAAGACTTATCGTTGTCGGAATCGCTTTCCCGGGACTTACCGGCAGTCTCGGTCTTGACGAAATAGAGGGACTTGATGTCAGTTTGCCGGAAACGTTTGAGATATCAGCCGATGTTACTGATTTTGAAATGGGTTCGTCCGTAACTGCTGTTTCTAATGAAGCTTTTGCAGCTCTTGATCTCGATGATACATCCGATCTGAATGAGCTTAAAGAAAAGCTTAACGAATTGAGCGAAGGAGCAGAACAGCTCTGCGACGGAACTGCGGCTCTCTATGACGGAATAAAACAGCTTTCCGACAAGTCCGGAGATCTCACGGACGGCATTGATAAGCTTGCCTCCGGTTCTCTTCAATTGAAAAACGGAGCGGACGAACTCAATTCAGGCTCGAAGGCTCTTGCCGACGGAGCAAAAACGCTCTCCGATTCTACAGGAACTTTTTCTTCCGGACTTAAAACGGCAAAAGACGGTTCTTCCGCAATCGTCGGCGGTATCGAACAGGTAAGCTCCGGCTCGTCAGAGCTTAACGCAGGACTTCAGTCTGCAAGCGCCGGAGCAGAAGCTCTCAGCAGCGGACTCAGCGACGCTAAAACGGGTTCAGACGCTCTCGTTGCCGGATTTACACAGGTAGACGACGGCGCTTCTGCTCTTAAAAACGGGGCTTCTCAGCTTACCGGAGGTATGGATTCCCTTACGGCAGGAAGTTCGCAGGTGAAAAACGGTTCGTCCGAGCTTGCAAGCGGAGCAAAGGCTCTCAGCGACGGAGCGTATGCTCTCAGCAACTCCGCAAGTCAGGTTTCGGCAGGAATTTCAGAGGTTAAAACCGGAGCGGATTCCCTTTCAGCAGGTATCTCAACAGCTAAAACCGGAGCAGATTCGCTTGCTGCCGGAGCTTCCGATCTCTCAGAGGGCGCAGCAGCTCTGTCCGGCGGACTCAGCACGGCAGGAACTTCTCTTAATGCTACTATTTCAGCCAACGAACAGGCTCTTGCCGCTTTACAGGGATTATATGATCAGAATCCGTCTGACGAGATAGCCGTAGCTATAGGAACTCTCCAGCAGACAATAGAAGCTCAGAAGCAGATTGCGGCTTCAATGAGCGAGGGAGGAGCTCTTTACAGCGGTGCGGCAACAATTCAGTCCGGTTCACAACAGTTAAACGGCGGACTTGAAGAGCTTTCAGCAGGTCTTGCAACGGCTCAGAACGGCTCTGCGGCGCTCAGTCAGGGACTTGAATCTCTCGATAACGGCGGAAAAGCTCTTGCAGCCGGAGCTTCACAGCTTTCAGGTTCGTCCGCACAGCTTTCACAGGGCGCAGGAACACTCTCTCAGGGTGCGGCATCGCTTGATTCCGGCATAGGAACTCTTGCAAACGGCAGCACGGGGCTTATCGGCGGACTTGATTCGCTCTCGGCAGGAATTGATAAGCTTTCAGGCGGAGCTTATGAGCTTAACAGCGGAATTACTCGTCTTGCTGACGGGGCAGTTGACCTCAATAACGGTCTGTTCAGACTTTCAGACGGTGCGGCAGCTCTTGAAAGCGGTCTTGGAGAACTTGACAATGGAGCATTGACGCTCGACGGCGGTCTTGCCCAGCTTTATAACGGCAGCTCGCAGCTGAACAGCGGTGCAAATACGCTCTATCAATCAATTCTCAAGCTTGGAAGCGGAACTTCATCACTTTCTTCCGGAGCATCAGAGCTTAATTCGGGAATCCTTACGCTGCAAAGCGGCAGCAAGGCTCTTATCGACGGCGTATCACAGCTTAAAGACGGTGCAAAGGAGCTTAATGACGGCATGATAAAGTTCAATGATGAGGGAATTGCAGTTCTCACCGGAGCAATAAATGATAATCTTCCGAACATCATTGACAATTTCAAGGCTGTTCAGAATGCGGCAAAGGAATACAACAGCTATTCCGGAATTTCCGAGGATATGGACGGAAACGTTAAATTCATTTATATGTTTGACGGCACAAATTAAAAATGTTGTTAACTTAAGCGAGGGACGCTGTCGCCCGTCCCCTTTGTCACTTCGTGACATTTCCCCACACTGTGGGGAATCACCCTTTGGAAACCCAGTATTAATTATTTCAAATACCGTTGGTATTTGAAATAATTATGGCTGCGCCAATGATAGAAATTCTTTTGAAAAGATACAAGAATAACAAAGTCCTGCAAGAGAGGATGTTTTTTTCTCTTTTTTAATAGACCAAAAGATTCAGCAATTTAGCTGAATCTTTTTGCTTTGAAATGTGAGTTATTAACAAAATATTTTTTGAGAAGTATAAATTTTACGTTTATTATTGACATTTCGGTTTTTTTATGATAAATTTAAAGTAATAAATTTATAAAGGAGTTTGATTATCTATGAAGATTCTCAAGAAAGCGCTGTCCGCTGTCTCTGCGGCTGCTGTAACATTTACGGTCGGCGCTTCAGGCATCGGTATCAGCGGCAGTTTAGGCTCTGCCGACGCTGCCGGAAGCACAACAGCTATCGACCTCGTAAACGATATGGGTCTTGGCTGGAACTTAGGCAACACATTCGACAGCTGGAATACTGCCAGCTATAAAACTCAGTCAGACGGCTATGTTGACAACGAAACCGGTTTCGGCAATGTTACAACAACCAAGGCTATGATCGACAAGATTCATGAATACGGCTTCAACAGCGTAAGAATCCCGATCACATGGTATGAAAATACCAATTCGTCTACATTCGATATCAACGACAAATACCTCGCCCGCATCAAAGAAGTTGTCGATTACTGCTATGCCAACGATATGTATGTAATCATCAATATGCACTGGGATTGGGAAAGCGGCGGCTCTCTTTGGCTCAACAAGGGCGAAGCTGCGCTCGATCAGTTCAACACAATGTGGAAAGAGATCGCTACATACTTCAAGGACTACGATAATCACCTTGTTTTCGAGGATATGAACGAGGTTACTTTCGATTACAGCGTCCTTAACAAGTTCAATCAAAGCTTTGTTGACAATGTCCGTGCAACAGGCGGAAACAACAAGGATCGTCTGCTTCTTCTCGCAGGAGCTAACGCCGATCTTACCAAAACCTGTAATTCAAGCTATATCGTTCCCGATGACGATATGCTCGCTGTAGATATTCATTATTATACCCCTCCCACATTCTGCGTTATGAAGCAAAATGAGAACTGGGGCGGAACTCTTCCCGCAACTACATGGGGCACAAACGCCGAAAAAACAGATCTTGCAAATAACTTTGCAAAGCTTAAAACAAATTTTGTCGATAAAGGCATTCCTGTAATTATCGGCGAATACGGCGTTCTCACTAACGAGGGCAAGGAACAGGAATCTATCAGAGATTTCGTTAAAACTGTTGCCGGAACTGCTCTCAGCATGAACGGTGTTGCAGGTTATCTCTGGGACGACAGCGATTCCGGCGGACATAAGTATTTCAGCAGAAAGAACCTTTCTTTCTTTGATGAAGAAATCGGTAAATCGTTTATCGAGCTTTCCGGCAGCGGTTATAATCCCGGAACTATGGACTGGGTTTCAACCACTGTTGAACAGACAAAAGATAACTCGGGCAATCCTGTGGCAGGTTCGTATCAGATCACTGTAGGTTCTTCATCAAAGGTTAAAATCGACCTCAGCTCCGATAAAACAAGAGTAGGCGGAACAGCTACCCTCAGCTACTGGGATAAAAATGCAAATTCAGTCAAAGGCTAGTGGGTTCAGAATGGACTTTACTGCAATATTTCTATCAATGAAGACGGTGTTGTTGAAGTAAACCAGACCGATTCAAATTATGAAGAGGTTCTTAACTACGGCTATATCGAAATTCCTCCGGAGGTAGACACAGATACCGTTCAATTCCAGATCATGTATGCCGGATATGCAGACGCAGATGGAAACTGGTTCAATCTGGATTCAAGCGAATATCCTGCCGTTTCCAAGGCTTATATCGAAGGAATTGTCGATCCGGGTCAGACAACAACAACTACTACCACCACCACAACCACTACTACAAAGGGCGGAGACACAACAACTACAACTACTTCGGCAGAAGGCGTTAACGGAAACGCTTATATCGCCGGTATGCTCGGAGCTGAATCATGCTGGAGCATTGACGATGTTAACAATGAGTCTACAACTGCTGCTATAACTAAGGACGGTCAGTATACGGTTGAATGGGTTCTTACAGAGGGCGGTACTGATACTGTTCAGTTCCTCGCCGTTGTAATCAATCCTGCCGGAACCGTTGAAAACTTCACCACAGATACTCTTCCAAGCCTTGCAGTTACTCTTGACGAGGTCTGGGTAGACGGAGTTCAGCTTACTGATTACACCGCAAGCGAAAACGCCATAAATACACGTTACTACGAAGGCGCAAATAATCCCGGAGTTACGAGAATCTATCTCCGTGATGAATGGGGTTCAAAGATCGAAGACCTTCCGGGCGACACTGTAATTACTCAAAGCGTTAAGGTAGTTTTCACTGTTAAAGGCGTTGACGCCGGATATACAGAGGATGAAACTCTCTACGGAGACGCTAACTGCGACAAAAAAATAGATATGTCAGACGCTGTTCTTATTATGCAGTCACTTTCCAACCCTGATAAGTACGGTCTTAATGGTTCCGATGCAAGCCATATCACAGAACAAGGTATGCTTAATGCTGACGTTTATGAAAACGGCTCCAGCGGCGTAACAAACGAGGACGCACTTATGATACAAAAATATAAACTTGAACTTGTTGATTCTCTTGAGCCAGCCGATGTTGCCTGATCAAAAAATATCACTGCCGGACTTTTCAGTCCGGCAGTTTTTTCATAGTCTGAATTAAGTCATATTCACATAAAATCTGTTTCCGACATATCTTAATACAGAACAATTTCAGGAGGTCGGAATATGTCGGAAAATCATCATCTTGTCGCTCTTGCCGGAAACCCAAACGTCGGAAAATCTACTGTTTTTAACGCTCTGACCGGAATGAAGCAGCATACCGGAAACTGGGCAGGAAAAACTGTTGCCGGAGCGGAAGGACACTTCCAATATAACGGACTAAGCTTCACTATTGAAGATATCGCCGGAACTTACTCGCTCAGAACAAATTCCGCCGAAGAGGAATCCGCCCGTGACTTTATCTGTTTTGGCGGAGCGGAGGCAGTTATCGTTATCTGCGACGCAACTTGTCTTGAAAGAAATCTTAATCTTGCACTGCAAATAATTGAAGCAGCTCCGAGAACAATGATATGCGTTAATCTTCTTGATGAAGCAAAAATAAAAGGAATAGAAATTGATCTTGCACTTCTGGAAGGACTTCTCGGAGTTCCTGTTGTCGGAATGACGGCAAGAAACGGAAAAGGTCTTGACGAAATGAAAAAACGTCTTTTCAGTCTTATCAGCGAACCTGCGGCGAACTCAGCGTTTCACAGCGCACTTCCGGAAGAGCTTGAAAGCGCTCTGACCAATGTTCAAAGGGAAATCAGCGGATGCGTGAAAAAAATGTCCCCAAGAACGATCGCACTGCGAATTCTTGAGGGCGATACCGAATTTCTTAAAAAGGCATCCGAATTTGAAGGTACTGCTATTGAAATAAGTGAAAATGTCTCAGAAATTCTCTCGTCTCTTGCCGAAAGCGGCTATACTAAGGAAAAAATCTCTGACAGCATCATTACCGCCGACGTTGAAAGAAGCCGTTCAATCACACGCAGGACTGTCAAAACAGGAAAGACCTCACCATATCTTCGTGACAGAAAGCTTGACAAAATTTTTCTCAGCCGCCGATTCGGAGTTCCGGCAATGCTCCTGCTTTTCGGACTGATTCTCTGGATCACAATTGCGGGAGCAAATTATCCGTCAGAGCTTCTCGGAAACGGTCTTTTCGCTCTTGGAGACAAAATTTCAGAAAGCATGATAAAATCAGGCGCACCGGATTGGCTTGAGGGAGTACTTATCCAAGGCATCTACAAGGTTCTCGCATGGGTAGTGTCCGTTATGCTTCCGCCTATAGCCGGATTCAAAATAAACCATAAAAATAACCTGTATCAACAAATCGCTGATACAGGTTTATATTTATTTATTTTTCTTTACAGAAGATTTTTTAGCGTTTGCTCCGGTTTCCGATTTATCGGTATCTCCTTCGCTTGTATCGTCATCCTCTTCATTTTCGTCATCATCTGAAGCCGATTCAACGGCAAGCTTCTTAGAATTCTCATTCTTTATAGCCATAATAAATGCAACAGCAAGGTAAACGATAAGAACAAGAGCCTCAACAATGACCGCAGGCATCATTGAATTGTGTAAAACTGCCTTTATAGAAGCCTTATTAGGATTTGAAGCCGGTACAAGAATGTTATAAGCGTTTGCAAATTCTACAGCTTCAAAGTACTCTTCTGAAGTGATTCTTGTATCCTCGATCAGTTCATCAAGCTTCTGATTGAGCGCAGCGAGCTGCGCATCCGCATATTCCACCATTTCAGCAGTGCTTGTAGCGGATTTGTCAAGACTTTCTTTTCTCTGTGTGTAGAATTTGATTTCCTGCTTTGTTTCAGCAAGCTCAGATGCGATAGAATCTCTTCTTTCAATAAGCTTGTCGTATTCCTCAGAAGCCTGAGTAAGCTCAGTATTTCCGTTTTCTACGCCCGCAACAACAAGAATTGAATCTTTCTTGTAGGAATCAATAGTCTCTTTAAGGTTGTTAAGCTTTTCAGTAAGAGAATCCTTGTTTCTCGTGAGGGAATCTATTCTGTACTGATAGTATGCAATAGTCGATTCCTTATTTTTAGTAACGTTATTAACGGTTACATAAGAAGAAATTCTGTCCAGATCTATCGTTTTTACAGAATTTATAGACTGATAAATATCATTGAATGTATGACCGCTCTGGCTTGAACGGAAGTATGTTGAATCATTCTTAGCAAGATCGTTTACATATCTTGCAAGAGTATCGAGGGTTGTTCTGAAAAGATCGACAGCTTCAGAATAATCGTAATCAGCATAATTAACAGCGGCAACAGCAGAACCAAGAGCCTGATTATAACCATATCGATTGAAGAAATAGGTTCTGAAATTATTCAGGATACTGTTCAGAACAATAACTGCGTCCGATGAGCTGATGTCTGCTGCAGCATAGTTGAAGCTTATCGTATACTGAGTGGGATAATAATCAACATCAAGCATAGCCTGTGCAGCAGCGAGATTACCGCTGTTTGCATTCTCATAAATACTCTTGTAAACGGTGATCCTGTCGATAGCGTCATCCGGCATAACGCCGCTGAATCGGAGATTATCTCTTATATCTGAAACCTTTTCTATATCCATGTTATTTTCAACAAGAGCGTTTGTAATAACCTGTGGATTCTTGATCATGTTGATATCAAAAGTTTGTCCGGCAGGATCGAGTCCTTTTTCAATGCCGTCATAATTAAAGCTTACGAGCGCCGTAAGCGGAGTTTTGTTTTTTCTCACCTTTATTGCCGTAAAGCCCAACACTCCAACACCGGCAATTACAGCAATTATTATCCACGGCAAAAAATATTTTTTTAAGCATTTCCAAATTCCAGCCAGAGAAATAACAACAGAGTCTTTATCGTCCGGCTCATTTTTGATTGTAACATTAAGGTTACGTTCCTCAGATTTAGCCATTTTGTCCTCCAGATTTTAAAATTGCGGATACTTCCGCCACCGATATATTATACCACTTTATATTCCGGATTGTCAATGTTTTTCGCTGTTTTCTGATATTTTCCAGCATTTATCCAAATGTTGCCGTAATATAAATGAGTGATTTGCTTAATTTGACAATAAATGTGAAAAAGCAGTGAAAGATCATGCAAAAATAATTTCTTTAAGTCCGATACAGCCGCATCCGCTGTAAACGAGGTATAACGGACTTTTTCCCTCTGGAAACGGAATTTCCGCAAAAATCTCAGTCCATTCTGCGCAGTCGGACGGAAGCGTTATTTCTGCCGAAGGCTTATCTTTCGGCTCTGAGAAATAAACGAGCAGCTTTCCCATATCATCGCTGTTTTTTTCGCATCTGAAAACAATTCCGAGCTTCTCGGCTTTTCCGAACTCAAAATACTTGAATCCGATAAGAGTTCCGCCGCATATCTCGCCGATATAACGTTCCTCGCCTGAATTTGTGACGTTAGGGAAGCTTTCGGTAAAAATTTTATTAGAGCCGTGAGGCATTCTGCCGTTCGTAATATTGCAGGCAATTACCGCCGGATATGTTCCCAAACCGATAAGGGGCTTTCCATTAAGTCCGCATGAGGTTATTTCGACCTGCTTTATCGAACCGTCCTGTTCAATAGCGATTTTCTCTGCGCAAGCCTGACGGCTGTAATCGGATTTATGAGTAAGTCTGTGGTAAAAAACGTACCACTCTCCGTTTATCTCAATAATGCTTCCGTGAGTCGTTCCTGTCATATTAAGGCGTTTTTCATCGGTAATACCGTTTATTCCCACATCACCGTTGGAGACTATAGTTCCGCCGTAAACGAAATCACGATCCGGAAAATCGCTTACCGCATAGCAAAGCTCGTGATTTTTCTGTGAAGAGAACACAAAATAATACTTCCCGCCGACTTTTCTCATCGAGCTTGCTTCAAAAAATTCATGACCGCCGAAATCGGCTTCATACGGTATAATATGCTTCGGATTCTCCTTAACTGTAAGCATATCGTCCTCCAGAACGACCATGCAGGCTCCGTTTACGTTATCAACAGTTCCGAGAACTTCCTCCGGCGATTTATTGAATCTCTTGCAGACTTCGGCAAGCTTATCCGGATCAGAAGCAAGTATTTCATTGCTTTCGTTCATAAACTGCGTACCGTAGTAAATTCTGATAATTCCGTTATCGTTAAAAGCGCAAGGATCGAAACAGACGTAATTGTTCATGGGAGAGCCGTCCGGATAGCGCACAAATCCGAGATATTCGTATTTTCCGGCAGGAGTATCGCAGACTGCAACGGATATCGGCCCGAAATAGCCTCCCACTCCGTACTCGCCTGACATACAATAATAAAGATAATATCTGCCGTCATTGCCCTGAACAACGTCGGGAGCGTACATATACGGTCTTTCAGCATAGTTCGGATCCTGCTGAGCACGATAGATAACGCCATCTTTTCTCCACTGTGAAAGATCGTTCACAGGAGCAGAGTAAACCGTATAATCCCCCATACAAAAGGTATGACCGCCCTCCTTATCGTGCGAACCGTAAAGATAAACCCTATCTCCGAAAACGTGCGGTTCGCCGTCGGGAATGTATTCGCCAAGCGGAAGATATGGATTGTAAACCTGATTTTTATTCATTTTAAACCTCCGTATATTCATTTTTCTAAGGGGGACTCTGTCCCCCTTACCCCCTGCCAAAGGGGAGTACATCCCCTTTGGAAACCCAATATTAATTACTTCAAATCCCAACAAGGGATTTGAAGTAATTAGGCTGCGCCAAAGAGAACAAACCGTTAACAGAAGGTAAAAGTGAAAACAAAGTCTCTTTAAAATGAAGAAAAATGAACATCTTATGAATACAGGGACGGAAAAGCCGTCCCTGACAGTCTGTCGAAAAAGTGATTTTTTATTAATAATGGGATTCCAAAGGGACAATGTCCCTTTGGCAGAGTCCAGAGGCAGCGCCTCTGGTGGGGTGTGGGGCAAAGCCCTGCATACAGCCTTCGGGCGCTCCGCAAAGAGTGAATTTCAAAACAGTCCAGTGGACTGTTTTGAAAGAGGTGACTCCCCACAGTGTGGGGAGATGTCACGAAGTGACAGAAGGGACGGCACGTAGTGAGCCCTGTAAGAGAGGGCGTTCCCTTAGTTTTTCTACAAGCTGACAGGGACGGAAAAGCCGTCCCTGATTTTAATTTATAATGTATGACCGTTAGCCTTGAGAACTTCCACAACCTCGCCGACATATCTGCGGCAGGTCTCTTCGTCCTCGGCTTCAACCATTACACGAACCAACGGCTCTGTTCCGCTTTCACGCACGAGGATTCTTCCCGATTCCCCAAGCTCGGCGGCAGCTTTTTCAACTGCGGCAATAACATCCTTATCAGACTGAGCGGCGGATTTATCCTTGACTTTTACATTTTCAAGCACCTGCGGATAAACCTTGAACGGAGCGGCAAGCTCGCTGAGAGTTTTTCCTCTTGCCATAATAACTTCCATAATTTTAAGACTTGTGAGGATACCGTCGCCCGTTGAAGCGTACTTCGAGAAGATGATATGTCCCGACTGCTCTCCGCCGAGACGGCAGCCGTTTTCCTTCATATATTCGTAAACGTATTTGTCGCCAACGGCTGTTTTAGCGTAGTTGATACCTATTTCATCGAAAGCCTTATAAAGACCGAAATTGGACATAATCGTCGTAACAACAGTATTATTGACCAATTTTTCACGTTCTTTCATATATCGTCCGTAGATATAAAGAATGTGATCGCCCGAAATAATCCCGCCCTTTTCGTCCACGCAGAGACAGCGGTCGGCATCGCCGTCGTAGGCAAAGCCTGCGTCAAGCTTGTTTTCCACAACGAATTTCTGCAAACCTTCAATATGAGTCGAACCAGCATTATTGTTTATATTAGTGCCGTTCGGCTCGGCATTTATGACGTGGGTTTCAGCTCCGAGAGCGTCAAAAACAGCCTTTGCAACGTTCCATGCGGCTCCGTTTGCGCAGTCGAGACCGATCTTCTTTCCTCTGAACGAATATACCCCAAGCGAAATAAGATAACCGATATAGCGGTTTCTTCCGGAAACGTAATCGACCGTGCGTCCGATTTTATCGTCAAGAGCAAACGGAAGCTCGCTCCAACTCTGACCGAAAATATCCAGTTCACCGTCAAGATAAGCCTCAACGAGATTTATAACCTCGTCCTCCATTTTTTCGCCGTATCTGTTGATGAGCTTAAGACCGTTATCGTGATAGGGATTATGACTTGCCGAGATCATTATTGCGCAGTCGAAACCGTCTACACGGGAAATATACGCAACCGAGGGAGTTGTTGTAACGTGAAGCAGATAAGCGTCTGCGCCGGAAGCGGTAAGTCCGCCTACGAGCGAATACTCAAACATATAGCTTGAAAGTCTTGTATCTTTTCCGATAAGTACACGAGGAGCGGTATTATCGCCGTTTCTTCTCTTTATTTCTCCGTAATACCAGCCGAGGAAGCGTCCAACCTTAAAGGCATGGTCGGCAGTTAAATTAACGTTGGCAGTTCCTCTGAAGCCGTCTGTTCCAAAATATTTTCCCACTTGAATGCTACTCCTTACATTATATAATATTAAAAATATATTGTATTATCTATATATTTTATACTTCATATTAAGGCAACACCGCGCAATTATTGCCGTGCAGATGCGCCGTCAGATTTTTTGTCAGATTGTACAGAAATTACGCAGAAATACTGTCGTATTTCAAGAAATTTCTGTGCAAGATGACGGAAAATATGCAAGCAGATGTGCGGCAAAGGCGTTTGCCGTTAATTGCGCGGTGTTGTCTTAAGCAATCTGAACAAATAAATAATCAAACTGCTTAAAATTATTATAACACTTTGTCAGCAGATAGTCAATATTATTTTAAATTTCTTTCAGATAATTCATAAAATTCTGTTTATTTTCAAGAGCGGTAGTTGTTGGTCTGCCGAGATCGGCTCTTGCTCCGACGGCGCATTTCACCTCGATAAACGAGAGCTTTCCCCTTGATTTTGCTCTTTCAAGAGCCTCATCAAGCTCCTCGAAGCTTGAAGCGCACTCTGCGCTTTCATAACCGCAGGCTCCGGCAATACCGGTTAAATCTATCTCTGATGCAACGGTCGGCATACCTCCGACAGTTTCGTGAGAACCGTTGTTTATCACAATATGGATAAGATTATCAGGGGAATTTGATCCGATAACAGCCATTGCTCCCATATGCATAAGAGCAGCTCCGTCGCCGTCTATGCACCATATACGGCTTTGCGGCTTATTTACGGCGATTCCGAGAGCGATCGAGGACGAATGTCCCATTGAGCCTACCGTGAGGAAATCGTACTTGTGGCTCTGGGAATTGGCTTCACGGATCTCAAACAGCTCACGGCTTGCCTTTCCTGTTGTAGAAACGACTGGGTCTTCTCCTGCGGCAGCGACAATATGCCGGATTATTTCTTCACGTAGCATCGTATTTTCATTTTTGTATTCAACTTTTCCGTCATAGGATAACGCTCCCTTGCGAACCACGAATGCGACCTGTTTTCCCTTTGCAAGAACGCTGCGGAAATCCTCCATAGCAGCGGAAAGCTCCTCTTCGCTTGTATCTTTACTGATGACGAAAGTTTTTATATCCATATCCTCAAGCAGCTTTACCGTGACCTCTCCCTGATATATGTGCTGCGGTTCGTCGTGAATACCGGGTTCACCTCTCCAGCCAACAATAAAAACTGCCGGAATCGCATAAACCTTATCGTTAAGAAGCGATGCAACCGGATTTATTATATTTCCCTCGCCGGAATTCTGCATATAAACGACCGGAACTTTTCCCGTTGAAAGATGATATCCGGCAGCAAGAGCAGTACAGCATCCCTCGTTTGCAGCGATTATGTGATGATTTTTGTCAATTCCGTATGTATTCATAAGATAGTCGCAGAGCGGTTTAAGCTGCGAATCCGGAACTCCGGTAAAAAAATCCGCTCCTATAATTTTAACAAGATTTTCGGCTTTCATAAATTACCTCCCATTTATTTCTTCAAGCTCGGCAACTGTGTCTATTTCGGTTATCTGCTCATTTTTTATAGGATGAACTTTCAGTCGGAGCGAATCAAGGTTCATATTCACAACGTCGTCCCAGAAGAGCGTTTCATAGCCAGACTTTCCATATGCGTTCTCAATTGCTCCCGCAAGGAATTTAGCGTCGTTCTTTTTAAGAAAAGCGATTCCGGTCATGTTATACTGAGCCTTTCCGCCCTTGCCGACTCTGGTAATATAGCCGCTTTCATCCGTATCAAAAACCCAGTCGTCGGTTTTTTCCTCTTTATACTTGCCGAAATAGCACGAATTTTCCAATTCACAGCAAAACACTTCCGCATCCGGAATAAAAAGGTCGGCTTCGCAGATAAAACAGTCGCCAAGACGAAGAACGTCCCTTGCATAGTAAACGGACGAAATATTGTTTATCGTTTCATAATCTGGATTTTCAATTATTTCGGTCTGCGGATATTTTTCCGTAAGATAACAAAACTGTTCCCCCAGATAGCCTGTAACGATATAAATTTTATTGATATTGCGGCTGATAAGTCCTTCAATGACCGTTTCTATCATCGGTCTGCCTTTAACTTTTATAAGAGGCTTCGGAGTTGTTTCCGTAAGCGGGCGCATTCTCGTTCCCATTCCGGAAGCCATAATTACTGCATTTTCCATGAATATCTCCTTTGATTTCACTGAACATTTTTAAGGGAGACTCTGTCTCCCTTATACCCTCTGCCAAAGGGGAGTACATCCCCTTTGGAAACCCGGTATTAAGCTTATATTATCTCCATTCGGAGATAATATAAGCTTAGGGCTTCGCCCAATGGACAATCACTTCTTGTCAAAGAGTAAAAGAAAAACAAATTCCCCTTTAAAATATACAAAAAGCAAATGTGATATTATCAGTCATTATATTTCACGGGTACTGATATATTATTTGCTTTCAGAGCCTCTTCAAAAACCTTGAAGAAACCTGCTATATCCTCTTCGTCGATCGCACCGAGAGCGCAGAGACGGAATGTATTCGTTGTCGAAATTTTTCCGGGATAAATAGTGTAGCCACGTTCATAGCAGTAATCATGAACAGCTTCAAAGCTCCAATTCGGATCGTCGGGATAAACTGCCGAAGAAACAAGACCTGCCCTCAGCTCCGGCTTGATGACCTGACGGAAGCCGAGTCTGTCAAGACCTGCATTGATCGCATTGAAAACTCTCGTATGTCTTGCCCATTTATTCTGCTCGCCCTCTTCAAAATATTCTTTAAGAGCCTGCTTTGCCGCATAAACGGTCTGAACCGGCGGAGTGAAGTGCATTTCTCCCGTTTTCTCAAAGAAATCATATTGCAGGAACAAATTGCAGTAATACGATCTTTTCGGGTACTCTGCCGACGCCTCGATAATGTTTTTATTGCCGATAATAAACGAAAGTCCTGTCATAGCCATAAGACCCTTCTGTGCAGAAGCCATGCAGAAATCAATATTATCCTTTTCAATGTCGATAGGAAGCATGGCAAGAGTCGAGGTCGTATCAACCGTAAAAACGGCGTTGTACTTATGAGCCAAAGCTCCTATTTCACGGATAGGATTAAGAATTCCTGTACCTGTTTCGTTGTGAGTCGTATGAACAAGAGCAATATCCGGATTATTTTTCAGAGTCTGCTCGACTTCATTCAAATCGGGAATTTCATCAACCGGATATTTCAGCTCGATAAACGGCAGACCGTAATATTGACAGATCTCAACCGCTCTTGTGCTGTAAGCTCCGTTATTGACAACGAGTATCTTTTTTTCCGCAGGAAGAAGCGAATTAAGGCATACGTCAATGTTTATCGTTCCCGAACCGCAGAAAAGTACGGACGTATATTTTTCGGGATCGCCGTGAACTATTTTAACGAGATCGGTTCTTAGCTCTCTCATCATCTCGGCAAATTCCTTTTCTCTCGGACAAATATCCGGTACGACCTGAGCCATTTTAACGGTATCGGTAGTAGTTGAAGGTCCGGGATTGAGAAGAATATTTCTTTTGATTTCCATAAATTTAACACTCCTTAAAGTTCGTCAATAAGCGTTATGATATTTTTTATAGGCATAAGACGTTCGTCAACTTCCTTTGCACGATGATATCTGAGAATATCCTTAGCGGTCTGCTCCATAGCAGGAAAAGCGCTTCTGGTAAGCTGATTTGCGTAGATAACTATATTTACCCCGTGTGCCGCAAGCTCGCTCTCGGTTATCTGATTGAACGACGTCGGAACGACCACTATTGGAGTACGGCTGTTTTTCTCTCTGAATTTATCGCAGAATTCAAGTATTTCCGCCGGATCTTTTTTTCGGCTGTGGATCATAATGCCGTCCGCACCGGCTTCAACGTAAGCAAAGGCACGTTCAAGAGCGTCGTCCATGCCCTGTTCGAGGATAAGACTTTCAATTCTTGCAATTATCATAAAGTCGTCTGTAAGCTGGATTTTCTTGCCCGACTTTATTTTCTCGCAGAAATGCTCAATGGAATCCTGAGTCTGCTCGACTTCCGTTCCGAAAAGCGAATTCTTTTTAAGACCTGTTTTATCCTCGATAATGATAGCTGAAACGCCCATTCTTTCAAGAGTTCTGACCGTATAGACGAAATGCTCGATAAGACCTCCCGTATCGCCGTCGAAAATGATAGGCTTTGTTGTAACCTCCATAACGTCGTCAATTGTGCGGAAGCGTGAGGTCATGTCAACAAGCTCGATATCCGGCTTGCCCTTGGCAGTTGAATCGCAGAGCGAGCTTATCCACATAGCGTCGAACTGATCGAGTTCGCCGTCGGTTTCAACGATAGTTTTCTCCGCAATAAGTCCGGTAAGACCGCTGTGGACTTCGAGGGTTTTCACGATCGGACATATCTCGATAAGTTGTCTGAGCCGTTTTCTGCGGTATTCCGGCATCGCAAGCTTTTCCCGAATGCGGCGGTCGATTCTTTTCACGTTTTCGTTGTATGTATACGGAACGTCGATAATGCTTCCGCCGTAGGCTTCGAGGAGCTTCTCGACGTTGTCCCTTATGGCTTTCTCCGGACCGTTTTTCCAGTTATCGCCATGAATAACGTAATCGGGATGAATTTCAGCGACCACCTTGTCGTACATTATATCGTCCTGAGTTATGATTTCGTCGGCAATGCCAAGTTCTTCAACAATGCGAACTCTTTCGGCAAAATTGACTGTTGGGAAGCGATTATAGCGAATCATAGCGGAATCGCTTAAAATTCCGACAACAAGTTTTCCGTATTTTTTAGCTTCTGTCAGTATATTTATATGGCCCTCATGGATAACATCCGTGCAGAAGCAAGTATAAACGATTTTCATTTTATCCTCCATTTAATTATAATAGGTATTTTATTTATTATAGCACGCTTTCGGTAATTATTCAATATAAATTTCGGTTTTGTAATTTTTTAGTTGATTTTTTATTGACTATGTGCTATAATTTTATCCGGATTTAGAACTTGTTCTCATAGGATTTGTGCGTAGATTTTCGAGCATAATTTTACTGAGTGCAAGACAAAAAAGTGAAAGCATACTATTTATATGGTAAGCTTTTTTAACGCAGCAATCGGTAAAATTTGCCGAAAAGATGCGTGCAATATCCTATGAGAACAAGTTCTTTTTATAGTAAAGGAGAAATACACAATGGAATGGACAAAGAAAAACGGTCTTGGAATTATTCTATGCATCGTCATATCGGCGGCTGCGACCTTTTTAGCCTCGCTCAGCATAGGAAGCTTTTCGCTTGAAATTATCGGCGCCCCTGTGTTTGCGATAATTTTCGGAATGCTTATAAGCCTTGCTGTTCCGTCGCTTGCAGGAAAAGATTCCTTAAAGCACGGAATCAAATTCACTTCAAAGAAAATTCTTCAATGGGCAGTAATTATCCTCGGATTTTCGCTCGACCTCAATACGATACTTAAAGTCGGCGGAAAAAGCCTGCCTGTTATAATTTCAACTATTTCGATATCTCTTATAACTGCTCTGGTTCTTATGCGTGTTATGAAGATAAACAAAAAAGTCGCCTGTCTTATCGGAGTCGGCTCGTCAATCTGCGGAGGCTCGGCTATCGCCGCAACTGCTCCGGTAATCGACGCTGACGATGACGAGGTTGCTCAGTCGATATCGGTAATATTTCTGTTCAACGTCATTGCTGCGCTGATCTTCCCTGCGTTCGGACACGCTATAGGATTAGGTTCAGAGGGATTTGCAGTTTTCGCCGGAACAGCGGTAAACGATACTTCTTCTGTTACGGCTGCCGCTTCTACTGCGGAGGGAATCTACGGCGTTGACGGTATTCTTTCATCGGCAATAACAGTCAAGCTTACAAGAACTCTTGCAATAATTCCTATAACGCTTATCCTTGCGGTTTACAGAACAAGAAAGGCAAAAAAATCCGGCACAGAAACGAATAATTTCTCGCTGAAAAAAATTTTCCCGTTCTTCATTCTCTTTTTCATAGCCGCTTCCGTTATAACGACTGTGGTCGGACTTCTTCCGTCAAACGGATTCACAGCCTTTTATGACGAACACTTTGTTCCGGCAGCAAAATGGACAGCTAAATTCTTTATCGCAATGGCAATGTGCGCTATCGGACTTAACACCGATATAGTCGGACTTATCAAAAACGGCAAAAAACCGATCATCCTCGGACTCTGCTGCTGGGCGGCGATAACGGCAGTTTCTATCGGAGTTCAGATGCTCACGGGAATTTATTACACTAATCTGTAAGGGTGACTAAGGGGGACGCTGTCCCCCTTTACCCCCCTGCCAAAGGGTTATTCAACCCTTTGGAAACCCGGTATTAATTATTTCAAAT